>JAEEGL016222900.1_pt1 | contig 10021 bp, 10 predicted proteins | sample 9134231 | NCBI WGS metagenome assembly JAEEGL01 (sample SAMN16246548, study PRJNA631951) | gut metagenome | biome: gut microbiome; feature: rumen; material: fiber-attached | host: Bos | place: Iran: Karaj | collected 2018-10 | reverse complement strand
TGAAGGAAGAACCTTCATTGGAAGAATCGTTAAAGAAGAAAATTGAGTTTATTTGTGATTTTACTAATACTACTCCAACTATTATTAATGGAAGTATTAAAAGGATTGATAAGACTAATTTAACTTATATTGAACCACATAGAATAATCATTAATAATACCACATTTCTTGCTTTCAACTATTCTAATGAAATATTTATTGAGAATTTGTCTAATAAGATAAAATTATCAGAACTAGAAGATGATTTTGAAAGATAAATCATCATTACTTTTTTAAAATTTGATCAACAGTTACATCTTGCCCATTTTTAGTATCGACAAAACCAACAACAACATCTTTTTCATATATTAGAGTTAAATCAGTCCCATATGATGCATCAAATATCATTAATAGTGCGGGGACAAATTTTATTATAGTTTCAGCAGATACGATTTCAAAATTATCAGGATTCGAAACATATTCTTGATTATCATTTTCTGAATAAATATTCCAACCATTACAAGCCTTAATTGATGATGGTTCTCTAAAAACCCATTTTGCTTTAACTCCATTTTTAGTTATATTTTTAGATATTATAAACCCACCATAATAATTATTATCTATTTTTTTCTCTTTTTTAAAATTAAATAATCCCATGTATTTCCTCCTGTAAGTTTATATATTATATTTTCATGATACAAATATCATCTCGTTAAAAATGGAACAACCTCTTCTAAAAGAACTAGAACATCATCCCAAGTTTTACATTTTTTTAATCTTTCAAGATATTCTTCTTTTATTGGTTCATGATGACTATGAGCTTTGATTGTACTTTCAGCCCATTGTTCTGGTGATTCATAGGTTGCCTTTAAAAACTCTATTTTATCTAAATTATTATTATCTTTATCCAAATGTTTTTTAATTAATTGTATCATTTCTAATATATTATCTTTTTCTTGAAGACAAATAATTCCTTTATCTCTGTACGACTTATCCATTGAATCAAATTCTTTTATGGTTATACCTAGTTCTCGAACAGCTGATATTATATTTCCTGGATATTCATCGCCTACAAATTCCCAAAAATTAAACAAAGATTCAGAAACAAGTTTATTTGTATTTCCTTCATTTTTTTGTAATCGGTCTTCTATCATACCTTTTAAAGTTTTTCTTCTCGAATTCATTATATAGTTTTTATCTATATCAAATTCGTATTTTGAAAGTTCATTTTCTAAATATTCTAACAGTAACTTTATTTCAGGTATTGTCATTGATTTTGACCAGATTTTATTACTATCTACTGAATTAATAAAATCAGCCCTTTTTAAATAGTTCTTTTTCTTAGATCCAAACATATTTATCATTCTCCTCAAATAAATTATACACTATTTTTTAAAATTTTGATACATTCAGGAAAAATATGTTATTATTATTTTAGTGATTAGTTGTTTATCAACTTTTACTATTAAGAGTTTCAAATAGCCTTTGCTATTGTTCCATTTGAAAAAACGTCGAACTCGTCGACGTTTTTTATTTTCTATTTTTTTAATTTTTTTCTACTATCAATATCATAGTTAAGAAGATTTATGAAAGTTTTAATTAAATCTTCATCGTTAATTCTACTATTATTAACTTCTTCAACTAAATGTGCTACCAATCTATCTATAGATTTTGTATTTATATTAAAATATGCCTTATAAACTTGTATTCCCGACCATGAGCGATAATAATTTATAGAATTATCACTATCATCATAATACATAAAGAAATGATCTTCCATTTCTAATGGCTTATGACCAAGCTTTACATATTCCAATTCTTCATCAGTTAATTTAATGTCTATTTTTAATTCCTTAGTATTATTAGTCATTGGTTTAATATCCCAATCGTCTTTGGTAACTCTTTGAAATTTTGATTGTCTTTCTCTTTCAAAATATTCATCTTTTGACTTTTGCCAATCATCTTCATTCTTCTTAATTCGTAATTGGATTAATTCAATATATTTATTAACCATATCATCTAAATAATCTTTTCGTTGTAAACAATCGAGCCATTTTTTAGGAATACTATTTACGCCATAAACTAATCCAGCTAAAGCACCAGTTAAAGCCCCAATTGTATCTGTATCATCTCCTAAATTAACTGCCTTTAAAACAGATTCTTCAAAAGTATTTGATGTTAATACACACCATAATGATGCCTCTAACGTATCTACAACAAATCCAGAAGATTTTATATCTTTTTCATTTAATTTAGAAATGTCATTATATATCAATCTATTAAAATATTTTTTACATAATTCTAAATCTCCATAATCCTTTTGGATTTTACCATCAAAAATATCTTGAAAATGTTTTTGCATCTTGACATATGCATCATTTAAGTCATTTAAATCAAGATAGTTAGATACAAAAATATTATAAATATAGCATGACATAATACTTAATGTATGTGAATGTGTCAAAGAAGAAAATTTCTTTATTACATCGTAATTATCCCCTAATAGTTTAATTGTATACCCATTAAAAATGCAATATTTTGTATACAATGCAAGTGGAACAATTCTCATTAATGAACCATTACCATTTGCATTAAAACTATCATTACCAACAAATACATTATCTTTATTGCTTTCATATCTAGATATTGCATCGGCGGTAGTAATACCTATATCAAATACTTTTTGATTCGGAGTATATTGTGCTTGATTTTTCCACATAGAATATCTATTCATTAGATCGTTATAATTAAATATATCCTTTTGTAAAAACACTTCTTTGTTATTATACATTGAATCTATTGTAGCTAATACCATAGAACTATCATCAGACCAAGTACCCTTTGGTTGATTGTGTGTTCCATATTCTTCCATATCTCTAATAGGATTATTTTTTAGTGTTTCCCTACCAACAAATTCAACAGGAACTCCTAAAGCATCTCCAACAAAAAATCCATAGAGACTTCCCTTGATTTGCTCATTGTAATGAATTTGTTTTGAATTTTTTTTATTATTATCAACTGAATTTATACGATTATTTTTCTTTTTAAATCCAAACATACTTATCATTTTCCTTAAATAAATTATACACTATTTTTTAAAATTTTGATACATTTAAACAAAACGATGTTATAACTATTTTAGTGATTAGCTGTTTATCAGCTTTTACTATTTAGAGTTTCAAATAACCTTTGTTATCGCTCCATTTAAAATACACGTCGATTGATTCGACGTTTTTATTTTTTAATCAAATATTAAAATCGCTTAAGTAACAAATGAAAAACAATGAATGGACTATTTTTAGTAAAACTTGTATATAAATATTATTCTTTCTATCATCAAGTTTTTCATTGTTATAATTGTTATAACGAACTGCGGCTTAATACAAATTAATCAAGTTTTATATTGAAATAGTTCTCATCTCATTTTTATAAGAGTACAAAATATGATATAATATATTTAGAAAATATTAGATTGTTATCTAAGGAGGATTTATGAATAATGATATTGAATTAGCAAAACAAGCAAGACTTAATGCCCATAGCCCTTATAGCAACTTTCAGGTTGGGGCTGTATTAAGATGTAAATCAGGAAAAGTATACTGGGGATGTAATATTGAGAACCATGGTATTCAATCAATATGCGCTGAAAGAACTGCCTTTGCAAAAGCTTTATCAGAAGGCGAAAGAGAATTTGAAAGTATTACTGTAGTTGGCGCATCTAAAGGCAATGAACCTACTACTGAATGCATGCCTTGTGGTTATTGTAGACAATTCATGAGTGAATTTGTAGATAAAGACTTTAAAATCATTACATCAAAAGTAGTATACACGATTGAGGATTTACTACCTGGGGGGTTTACTACCAAATAGTTTCAAATTGCATACAAAAAACCATCATTACGATGGTTTTTTCATGTTTTAAACTATTGTGATAAATGATAATTTTCTGGGAAATCAGAATCTATAAAATCAGAATTTTCGTTTAATTCAGCATAATAGTTATCTGGTAGTGCACCTTTACTTAATTCAACATCGTGGTTTTCAAGATGTATGTAATTATCTAAAGTTTGTTGTAAAGATTCCCTAGTTTCAGCCAGTGCTTCATCTTCTTTCCTTCGGGCTTCTTCACGCATTTTTTGAATATTATCTAATCTATCAAGAGCCATTTTAATTTTAGCTATTTGTTGGTTATTATACGCCACTACGTCCTCTTTAAATTCCTTGAACGGGGTTGAAGCAGCAACGTATTCATTTTTTTCTCTATCTGTTACATTTGTAGCCTTTTTTTTAAGTGCTAGTTTGCTTAATGCAAATACTCCTAAACCTTTACTCTCAATTCTAATTTTCTTCTTTTCTAATTTATTTAATGACTGCTTTGCTATATTATTTGTTTCTTGAAGATCAAAATCATAAGGATAATTCTTTGCTCTTGCGTCCAATTCTGCATAATCTTTTGACCAACTTTGATACTGATCATCAATCTTACTTATTTCAGCTTCTGCCTCATCTTTAGTATAATCTTGTAGTTTAGCTTTGGCACGTGCAAAAACACCCTTGATTCTTGGAATACCTTCCTTCGGTATCAAAAATGCTTTTCCACCACTTTTTTTAGCAGTCTGTATGTTCATTTCATTATAATGTTTGATATCACCCATAATATCCTACTCCTCTGCGTTAATAGTTTCCAATATTATTTCTTTAATCTCACTTACAATGTCAGGATCCTCTATACCTTTTAATTTGATGGTATCTCCATCGCCAACCACTTCGGATGTATACGTTAAAACATTCCCGTTAGCGTCTTCCTGGTTCTCGGTATATATTAAATAATCTTTTCCATTGGATTTTAAAGTAAAGTAACTTAATACCTCAACTTCTTTTTCAACTCCATTTTCATCGGTTATTCTTAAGGTTTCTTTTCCTTCCATACTAGCCTCACTCCTATTATAAATAGTATCATTATTACTTACTAAAGTCAATTTTATACTTTATTCTTCTGCATTAAAAACTTTAATTCTGCTTTTTCTGATGTTCTAATAAATGCAGCATCTACACCATTTAATATGTATTCCAGTAAATCTTTATTTAGGTATTTATAATTATCCTTTAATAATTTATATTCATCAGTAAGAGTTGTATTAGAAGTAGTTCTATTTGGGACAGATATATAGGACTTAACTCCGTGGCTTCTAATTAGTTCAATCGGATAACCCTCCATACCATCACATATTTTAGAATCAATGTTACACGTAGGAGCTAATTCAACATATGTATTAGCCATAGAAATACAATTTAATACTTCCTCATTTGTGATTGCGTTAACCCCATTTACTATTCGCCTGGCGCCAAATTCTGCAGCCAACAAAACGCTTTCGGGAGATATTGCCTCGATAGAAAAGGGAATATTATCTATTTTTATAATTTCAAATAATTGCCTAAATGTCGCCGTTTTATAGAGTTGTTCATCACCTACTAAACTAAGACCTCCAACATAATCTGCATAAGTTTTAGCAATCTTAACTATAGATAAGTTTTTAGTAAGAGTATACTCCCTTTGCATTTCTAATACTAACTTAATTTTAATGTTAGGATTATCTATACCCTCGATTATCGTTTGCATTACTTCATCAACTGACATCAAAGTTGTAAAGCGCAAAGGGCAAAAATGAATTTCAGCGTACACGATATCGTCGTTTACTAAATCTTCGATTAGTAGTTTTGTAAATTCTAATAAGTTTTCGCGTTTTTGCATTAATCTAATAGCTAATTCATACCCACGTAGGTAAGACTCTAAGTCTTCAGCATCTTTTTTTATTAACACATTTCTTGTTTCTACGCTCATCAAATTATTAGCATGCGCTATGTTGATTGATCCTTCTAAAGAAACATGCAAGTCTATTTTTTTCATATTATCACTACTTTCATGTAAATTATAACAAATATTTACTATTTTTTATACTTATTTCTTAGAAATGTGATATAATAATTGGGAATTTGGAGGAAAAATGAGAACATATAAAAAGAGATTGCCTGAAGGTAAAAAATATGCTTTTTCTGCTGATCGCGGAGTAAAAATTAAGATTGTTAATAAAGATTTAGCAAAGAATAAGAAAAAAACAAAATAGTGAGCATTGCCCACTATTTTTATTTAATAATTAATTTATTATTATAATCCACCTTGATAACGCTATTACTATTTATTTCGTTATTAATCAGCTTTCTAGCTAACACAGTTTCTAAATCTTTATTAACCAATCTTTTTAATGGTCTTGCCCCAAAGGCCTCATCATACCCATTATCAACAAAATAGTCTTTTGCTGCTTTTGTTAACTCAATTTTTATATTTAAATCTGATAATCTTAATTCAATTTCATTAATTATTTTATTCAAGATTAAATATAATACATCTTTAGTTAATCGATTAAACGTAATTATCTCATCAACCCTATTTAAAAATTCAGGTTTAAAGAAATGATGTAATTCAGATTCAACCAATTCAGAATGACCATCCAAAATATGCTCACTACCAACATTAGACGTCATTATTATTATAGTATTTTTAAAATCAACTAATCTACCATTAGAATCTGTTAGTCTACCATCATCTAGAATTTGAAGTAATAAGTTTAATACTTCAGGATGAGCCTTTTCTATCTCATCAAATAACACTATACTATATGGATTACGTCGTACTGCTTCGGTTAATTGTCCACCTTCTTCATAGCCAATATAACCAGGAGCGGCACCAATTAAACGAGATACTGAATACTTTTCCATATATTCTGACATATCAATTCTAATCATATGATGTTCATCATCAAATAATTCGTATGCCAAACTCTTTGCAACTTCAGTTTTACCAACTCCAGTTGGACCCAAGAAGATGAAAGAGCCAATTGGTCTATTGGGATCTTTAATTCCACTTCTACTTCTCAAAATAGCATTTGAAACCAAGCTTAAGGCTTCATCTTGACCCATAACTTTCTTTCTCAAATGGTCTTCAAGGCTTAATAGTTTTTCTTTTTCACTGCTAACTAACTTAGAAATTGGAATATTAGTCCATTTGCTAATAACGCTTGCTATATCATCGCTAGTTACCACATCACTTACAATTCGATTGCTTGACTCTTCCTTAAGAATCGATAATTCTTTTTCTAATTCTGGTATTATGCCATGTCTTAATTTCGCAGCTTTTTCTAAATCGTAGTTATTCTCTGCATTTTCTAAATCATACCTAGCTTTCTCTAGCTCACTTTTCTTTTTATTAATATTTTGGCTATAATTTTTCTCCTTTTCCCAAGATTCTTTTAATTCTTTTTCTTGAGCTTTTAAATCTTGTAATTCATTCTCAATCTTTTCTTTTCGTTTTATAGACAATTCATCTTTTTCTTTTTTTATAGCTTCTCTTTCTATTTCTAGACGCATTATTTTACGAGTTAATTCATCTAAACTAGTTGGCACACTATCCATCTGTACTCTGATAGTTGCACATGCTTCATCAATTAAATCAATAGCTTTATCTGGTAAAAATCGATCCGTGATATATCTATTTGAGAGGGAAGCTGCGCTTACCAAAGCCTTATCTTGAATAGTAACCCCATGATGAATTTCAAATCTTTCTTTAAGGCCCCTTAATATAGTTATTGTATCCTCAACAGTAGGTTCGCTTACTAAAACTTTTTGGAAACGTCTTTCTAAAGCCCCATCTTTTTCTATATATTTACGGTATTCGTTTAGCGTTGTAGCACCAATAACATGAACTTCACCTCTAGCTAAAAGCGGTTTTAAAATATTACCCGCATCCATAGCGCCTTCTAAAGCTCCAGCCCCCACAATCATGTGAATTTCGTCAATAAACATAATAATGCTTCCTTCACTTTTTTTAATCTCATCAAGAACTTTTTCAAGTCTTTCCTCAAACTCACCACGATATTTAGCTCCAGCTATCAAAGAGGCCATATCAAGTTCCCATATTGTTTTGTCTTTTAAACTACTTGGAACATCACCTTTTACTATTCTTTGGGCTAAACCCTCAACTATAGCGGTTTTACCAACGCCTGGTTCACCAATTAAAACTGGATTATTTTTTGTTTTACGAGATAAAATTCGTGTAATACTTCTAATTTCATCGTCACGACCAATAACTGGATCCAATTTTCGTTTTTTTACATCCAATATGATATTACGGCCATATTTTTCTAATACATTTTCGTTTTCATTATTCATATCCATATTCATATTATGTCACCCCATATGAATATTATACTCGCTTTTTAGCACTTGTCAATATCGAGTGCTAATTATTGTTAAATAAAAAACGGCATTATTTAGCCGCCTTTTTATTTTTAATTCCCAAAACTACATAACCAAGTCCATATAGAACGCTTAAGAATCCGATTATGCTACCAACGGTTGGAATTAAACAGATAAGACGTAGTAAAACTATACCGATAGCTAAATCTAAATAAACATTAGATTTTACTGACTTAAACAATCCCATAACAAGACTTCCAATTAATTTAGCAGTAAATGCTCCACTTAGATAAACTAAAATAGCATAACATACAAGAGCAATTATACCTAGCGGCAATCCTATAATGGTTACCATAAGTAAGATTGATATTACAGGAATACATATTAATGATATTAATCCTATTCCAGCAAACTTAGCAATCTCTTTAAATGATATCCTATCTTCTCCATATTTAAATAGTTTAGGACTTAACCAGTTAAGAACATAAGCTACAATTATTAAAGCAGCTATGCCAAATAAAGTTGATTTAGCAACATCTCCTAAAGATTTTTGGGTTTGAATATCTGCAGCAGCCACCTTTTCAATTTTAACAGCATTGATTTTGTCTAAATTTGCTATATTTGCATCTTCATTGTACTTAAAAGTTCCTTCGATTTTTAGTCCCTCGGCTAAAGTTATTGTACCAGCAGAGACACTTACATCGCCTTTAATGTTATTGCAATTTAGCGTGACACTCTCACCGCCTAAAAAAGCATTTCCATTAATATTAGAGTTAATCACCAAATTTGATGCTGCACCAAATATATCCCTTCCAATTTCTGCAGAAGAATTAATTGTCACTTGATTACCAGCAATAAATAAATCCTTAAGAATTTTTCCATTAACTGTGATGGTGTTACCAGCAATCATACCATATTCACTTTGACCATCTATGGTAATATTATTGCCTGCAGAAAACAATATACCATCGACTGCCATCTCATTATTCAATGTGTTTCCGGCACTGAAATAACTATGACTTAAAGGTCCAACTTCTTTAATTGCGTCGCCAACATTAAAGTATTTATCCTCAGCAAAAACAGCAACTGGAACAAATAACATTATTGCTAGCATAATAAGTAGTTCTTTTATTCTTTTCATATATCCTCCTTAATTAAATATTAACATAATAAATAAAAAATAGCAAAGATTTAACTTTGCTATTTAATATTATTTGAATTATTTTGTAATTTCAGCAACTACACCAGAACCAACTGTTCTACCACCCTCACGGATAGAGAATTTAGTTCCTTTTTCTAGTGCAACTGGAGCAATTAATTCAACGTTCATTTCTACATTATCACCAGGCATAACCATTTCAACTCCAGCAGGAAGTTCAACAACTCCAGTAACGTCTGTAGTTCTAAAATAGAATTGTGGTCTATATCCATTGAAGAATGGAGTATGTCTTCCACCTTCTTCTTTAGTTAGTACATAAACACTAGCTTTGAAGTTAGTATGTGGAGTAACTGTTCCTGGTTTTGCAAGAACTTGTCCACGTTCAACGTCTTCTCTACCAATACCACGTAGTAATACACCAGCATTATCACCAGCTTGAGCATAGTCAAGTGATTTTCTAAACATTTCGATTCCAGTAGCAACTGTCTTCTTAGTTTCTCTTAAACCAACAATTTCAACTTCGTCATTTAAGTTTAATTTACCACGTTCAACACGTCCTGTAACAACAGTACCACGTCCTGAAATAGTAAATACGTCTTCAATACTCATTAAGAATGGTTTATCAGTATC
>JAEEGL014609346.1_pt1 | contig 10021 bp, 6 predicted proteins | sample 9134231 | NCBI WGS metagenome assembly JAEEGL01 (sample SAMN16246548, study PRJNA631951) | gut metagenome | biome: gut microbiome; feature: rumen; material: fiber-attached | host: Bos | place: Iran: Karaj | collected 2018-10 | reverse complement strand
AGGAAAGCTTAGCATCTATTCGCTGGCTGACACGCATGTCGCGTCAATCTTGAGCCAAGGCCTGGACCACGTAAACGAGTAATAGCGGCAAAAACGGAGGAACTATATGAGCCACGAACACAATCACGAACACGAGCATCGCCACGAAGAACACGAACACGACTGCTGCCACAACCACGGCGGCCACAATCATAGCCATGAACACGACCACGAGCATGAACACCACCATGACCACGGCTGTTGCTGCCACAGTCACGAACACGGCCACAGCCACGAGCATTGCCACGGCGAGGAAGAAGGCGGGCTCAAAAAAATCATCGTGGCCGCCGTTCTCTTTGCCGCCGCGCTCTTGTTGGAACACTTGCCCTTCTTCAAAGGCTTGCAAGCCGGCTCGGGCCAGCCCCTTTTTGGCCAATCACTCGCTTTTAGCCAGTCCTTCGATTCCAGCCAAGCAATCTCCGCGCTCAAGCTGCTACTTTTTGCCGCCGCCTACTTGATTTGCGGAAAGGACGTCTTGATTTCCTCAATAAAAAACATTTTGCGCAGGCGTTTTTTTGACGAACAATTTTTGATGGCCGCCGCGTCCATCGCCGCCATCGCGATCGGCGAATGTCCCGAGGCTGTCGGAGTCATGCTCTTTTACCAAATCGGTGAATGGTTCGAGGACTACGCGGTTGACAAGTCGCGCGACTCAATCCAAAGCCTCGTGGGCTTGCGGCCGGACAAGGCCTTTGTACTTCGCGGCGGCTCCTTCGTTCAAGTTTCGCCGGAAGAAGTTCAAGTAGGAGAAACGATTCAAGTGAAGGCGGGCGAGCGCGTTCCGCTTGACGGCGTTGTGCTGGAAGGAAATTCTTTTGTGGACACAAGCGCCTTGACCGGCGAAAGCGTTCCGCGAGAAATTTTTGAAGGCGCGGCTGTCATGGCGGGCTTTGTGAACCAAAGCGGCTTGGTTACGATAAAAGTGACAAAGGCCGCCGCGGAGTCGAGCGTTTCCCGCATCTTGGAGTTGGTTGAGAACGCCGCTGACAAAAAGGCAAAGGCGCAAAAATTCATCACGCGTTTTGCCAAAGTCTATACCCCGCTGGTTTGCATAGCGGCGGCCTTGGTTGCGGTCGTTCCGCCGGTTTTCGCAAACGCCCAATGGTCAACGTGGATCTACCGCGCGATAATGTTCTTGGTTGTGTCGTGCCCCTGCGCGCTTGTGATTTCCGTTCCCCCGTCATTCTATGGCGGAATAGGACTCGCCTCCAGCAAAGGCATTTTGATAAAGGGAAGCAACTACATCGAACTTTTGTCCAAGGCAAAAATCGCGGCCTTTGACAAGACAGGAACTTTGACGCAAGGCGTTTTTGTGGTGAACGAAATCCACCCCAGTCCTGAGGCAAAAATCAGCCAAGAGGAATTGGTGGCCGTCGCGACCCACGCCGAAAAATATTCCGAGCACCCGATTTCAAAGTCGCTCAAAATCGCGCACCATTGCCCCAAGTGCGAAAGCGTCGCGCTCAACAACGTGCAGGAAATCCGCGGCCAAGGAATCTCGGTAGAAATCGAAGGCCAGACAATCCTCGCCGGAAACTTAAAACTGATGGAAGCCTTTTCCGTCCAAAAAATCACTCCCTGTCCCAAAGACGACGCGGGAACGGTGGTCCACGTTGCCGTTGACGGAATCTACCAAGGCCACATCGTGATTTCCGACAAAATAAAGGAGCAAAGCCGCGCCGCCCTCGCCTCGCTCAAAAAGGCCGGCGTTAAAAAAACTGTAATGCTGACTGGCGACTCCCAGCTTGCCGCGGACGCGACGGCCAAGGCGCTCGGCGTAGACCAAACGGCCGCGGAGCTTTTGCCCGAAGACAAAGTGGCGCGCGTGGAGGAACTAATAAAAGAAGGAACGACGATTTTTGCGGGCGACGGAATTAACGACGCGCCGGTCTTGGCGCGCGCCGACGTTGGAATCGCCATGGGCGCCCTTGGAAGCGACGCGGCCATCGAAGCCTCCGACGTTGTCATCATGAACGACGACTTGCAAAAAATTTCCGACGCGATGAAAATTTCAAAGACGACGATGCGCGTTGTTTGGCAAAACATCGCGATGTCGCTTTTGGTAAAGTTCGGAATAATGGCGCTGGCCATTCCGGGAATTGGAAATTTGTGGCTGGCAGTTTTTGGCGACGTAGGAGTTTTGTTCTTGGCCGTGCTCAACGCGCTCCGCTTGAGCCTGAGAAAGCGATAGGTCAGTCCCTGTTGTTCTTAAGATATTCTTCGATTTGCGGCCGGATGTTCTTAAAGCATTCGACCAAAACCGGATCAAAATGCTTGCCCGAAGCTTCTTGAATTATCTGGAACGCTTCGTCGCAAGAGAAGGGATCCTTGTAACAGCGCATTGAGACAAGCGCGTCGAACACGTCCGCCAGCGCCATGATTCTCGCGCAAACGGGAATGTCCAAGCCTTCCAGCTGCTGGGGATAGCCGGAGCCGTTCCATTTTTCGTGGTGGCACAGCGCGATTTCCGCGGCGATTTTTACATACTCGGGGTCGCTGTTGTCGTCAAGGACTTCGTGAACGATTCTGGCGCCCTCAATCGTGTGGCGCTGGATTTGCAAGAATTCGTCAAGCGTGAGCTTTCCGGGCTTTTTTAGTATCGCATCCGGAACGACAATCTTTCCGATGTCGTGCATAGGCGCGGCCTTCACGACAAGCGCTATGTACTTGTCCGTCAAAAAATTTCTGTACTCAAGCGTCTTCTTGGCTTCTTCGGCCAGCATTTTTACATAGGCGCTGGTTCGCTTTACGTGCTCTCCGGTGTCCACGTCGCGGTTTTCCACAAGGTTGGCCATTCCGATGATTGTGTTGTTCTGCATCTCGATGACCCGCGCGTTCTGGCTTTGGATTTTTTGGGCCTGCGCGTTTATTTCGGAAATGTGCGTGTTCTCAACGAACAAAATGAAAAGCGTGAACAAAGTTATCAAGGCCAAGACGACGATGACAAACAAGGAAACGTTGATTGTGTTTATTGCAAAAATCGTCCGCTCGGCAAGGGCGTAAATCGGCGTGTAGCGCGGAGCCATCACTTCGACAAAAACAAAGGCCGCGCTGGAAATCGTTCCAAGGAAAAAAGAGGACTTGGGCTTGTCCGCAAAAATTATGAACGGAAGCATTCCCATCAGCAAAATGAAAAAATGGAAATTTGTCTGCGCTCCCACATAATATTCCGCCAAAACCTGATGGACGACAACCTCGATGAAACAGAGGACATACATCCAGAAGGCCGGCTTGTAGGCAAGGACCATGCTGTCGACGATTACAAAAAGCAAAACGCTGGCGATGTTAAAATAAAACATCGGAATGACGTTGAGCGAATAAAAAATCCACATGAACGAAAAGTGGTATATGAACGCAAATGTGGCCACGAACGCTCCCAAAATTTTGGAGCGCATCACCGTGTCAAGAAGAGGCCTCATTTTGTTGCGCAAGCTTACTAAGTTCATTATACTTTCTATTATAACACAGTTTTTAAAAAATTGAAAGAATTTGCGAACAAAAAATTTTTAGGCATAAACCTTCCTCTTTGCGTCTTTTTGGGAATTTTGACGGCCTTTGCCGCAAAAGCCTTTGTTCTGGACTTTTACAGGGCCAGCGGCCATTCAATGGAGCCTTCGATAAAGGACGGCCAAAGTCTGGCCGCCAACAAGCTTTGCTACGGCCTGCAAAATCCCTTTAAGGCGGAGCTCCTCTTTTCTTGGAACAAGCCTCGCAAGGGCGAAATTATCCTATACATGTACCAAAACTACTGGGTGGTCAAGCGCTGCGCGGCCGCGTCGCAAAGCCCCCTTGAGTGCGTGGACGAAGACGGCCGGTATTTTTTGCTGGCGGAAGGAAGCAAAATTCCGCTTACTTCAATCCAATACCACAAGCTGCGGACGACAAAGGCGGTTCCCAAGGGCTACATTTTGGCAATCGGCGACAATTACGAGCTTTCCCACGATTCCCGCGACTACGGCTTTGTTCCGGAAAAAAACGTTGTGGCCCGCGCGATGCTGTCGCGATGATAGACTAACTGCAAAAAATCTTGTATAATGGACTTTGGTGGGAACTATTTAATGAACGGCTTTTTTCCAAAATGGCGAATTATAGTCTTTTCTATTTTGAGCGGCTTGATGACGGCCGCCCTCTTGGTTCGCTACGCCCGCCTTTCAGCGTCCCAGCCGGAAAGAATCGCGCAAGCGGTTCCCGCGGTTGAGCGCGGTTCCATCGTGGACAGAAACGGAAAGCCACTTGCCGTCGACACAAGCTTTTTCCACATGGGAGTGAATCCCCACAAAATCAAAAATCCCGAAGACTTCGCCAAAGACGTCGCCCCGATTTTGGAAATGGACAAGGACGAAATTCTTGGCATAATCCGAAAGGCCTTGGAAAAGAAAAATTCCCGCTTCGCCTACATAAAGAAAAAGCTCCCGCTCACGACTTACGAGGCGGTCAAAAAAATCACCGACCAAAAGCAGTACAGGGCGGCGGTGAGCTACGACAAAATCCCCGGCCGCATCTATCCCGAAAACACCTTGGCCTCGCAGCTCATCGGCTACATGGGCGACGACGGCAAGGGCTTGGCCGGAATCGAATATTCGATGCAGCCGATCTTGCAACCGCAGGCGAAGGTGGGAGAGACAAAGCCCGAACAGGGAAAAAACGTTTACCTTACGATTGACGCCAATTTGCAATACAAGCTGGAAAAAATCGCGCGCGAGGCGCTGGAAAACACGCAGGGCGCCAACTTGATGCTCTTGGCCGCCTACGCAAAGACAGGAGAAATTCTTGCTTACCTCAGCCTGCCCGAAGCGAATCTCAACGATTACGGAAACGCCACGATAGAAGAAACGATTGACCGTCCCGCGATGACTTTTTACGAGCCGGGCTCGGTCTTTAAAGTCTTTAGCATAGCGGCGGCCTATGACGCCGGACTTTTTAGGCAGGACGAATCGTTCTACTGCGACCGCGTTTTTGAAAAAGTGATGTCGAGCGGAGAGCGCGTCCACATCAACTGTTTGTCCAAGCACGGCTACCTTACCGCGCGCGGCGCCTTGGAGCAGTCATGCAACGACGTCACCGCGCAAATCACCGACAGAATGGACACGGACGCTTTCTTGGCAAAATTGCGCCAGTTTGGTTTTGGACAAAAAACCGGCGTCCAGCTTCCGGGCGAAAGCGCGGGAATGCTCCCCGGAAAGACCAGCCGCTTTTGGTCGGCGCGCTCCAAGATGACAATTTCAATCGGACAGGAAGTTGCGGTGACGGCGCTGCAAGTGATTCAGGCGGCGACGGTTTTGGCCAACGGCGGCCACCCGGTAAAGCTTTCGGTAATATCAAAGATAACCGACAACGAAGGCAACACGGTTTTCCAGCACCGGCCGGAGCGAAAGCCGCAAGTCATTTCGGAAGAGACCGCCGCCTACATTCTTAGCTGCATGCAAACCGGCGCCGAAAAAGGAATCGGCTGGCGCGCCGCGCTTGGCGACCTTACGATCGGCGTAAAGACCGGAACCGCGCAAATGGCCGACCACGAACACGGCGGCTACAGCGACACGGACTTTCTTTCAGACGTGCTCGCGGTCTTTCCTGTCGAAGACCCAGAAATCATTTTGTACATCGTAATCCAAAAATCGCGCGGCATAAACTTCGCAAGCCGCATCGTCGCGCCCGTAATCAAGGATTCCGCCGACGCCATCATCGACCACTTGGGAATGAGCCGTGGCGACGCCGCTTCGTTGGCGCACTCGGGCCGCATTTCCATTTCTTCAAAAGAAGGCGTAAAGATGGGAAGCGTCGTTCCAGACTTTACCGGAATGTCAAAGCGCGACTTGCTTCCTTTGTTGAACCGCAAGGACTTGAAGATAAACATTTACGGAAACGGCTGGGCCGCGAACCAAGCGCCGCCGCCGGGAACGCCGGTCACGGAGAACATGGAAATTGACATCTATTTGGAATGAAAACATTTCTTTGTTCAAGGAGCGCTTTCCTGAACTTGCGAAAATGCTGGAGCCGCTAATCACGGCCGCGGACAAAAATCTATCGCAAGGTTTGAACGCTGGCGCAGACCAAAACCTATCGCAAGACCAAAAAGCGGCCGCGTCTTCCGCGCAGAACTTTCTTCTATCCCTCAACACGGCCTTTCCCTTCTATAACTTTTCGCTGGCCAAAAACGGCGAGCTTACCGCAAGCGAAAACGGCTTGTCATTGCACTCAAACTACAATCCCAGCGGAGAAGCCGCCCGCGCCGTAAAAGCGGCTTTGGACGAAGGCGGCGACAAGGACATCTTTGTTTTTGCCGGAATCGGCTTGGGCTGGCTTCCGATTGAGTTCGCAAAAAATCCAGCCGCCTTGGACAAAGCCTTTGTCGTTTTGGAACCCGACGCGCCGCATTTTTTTGCCGCCTTGGCGAGCCTTGACTTTTCAGACCTTTTTAAAATTCCCAAATTGTTTTTTGTAATCGGCGCTGACGTTGGCCAAGCGGAAACTCTAATCCAATGCGCGGGCGGCTTTGACAAGGCCAAAATATTTTCGCAAAAATCGCAAACCGCGCGCGCCCAAGATTGGTTTGAAAAATTCTTCAAGCGCGCAAAGCAACTTGCGGACAAAGCTCAGGTGAACATAAACACTTTGGAACGCTTTGGCCGCTTGTGGCTAAAGAACGGCGCGCGCAATTTGGAGCGCTGCCAACAGCTGGGAGGCGTATCCGCGTTTTTTGGCGCGGCCGCGCTTGGACAAGAATCAATTCAAGGCCGCCCCTCCGCACTGCCGTCCGTCCTGCTTGCGGCCGGCCCAAGCCTGCAAGACGCCCTTCCTCATTTAAAGGAAATCCAAGAGCGCGCGGTTACAATCGCGGTGGACACGGCCTTGCGGGCCTGCCTGCGCGCGGGTGTCCAGCCGGACTTTATCGTTTTGACCGACCCCCAGTATTGGGCCAGCCGTCACATCGCGGGCTTGGCCGCGCCCCAATCGATTTTGATTGCCGAAAGCGCCGTCTATCCCAGCGTCTTTAGATTTGACTGCAAGCGAATAATTTTGATGTCGTCGCTTTTTCCGCTCGGAAAGTATATGGAGGCGCGGCTTGGCGCGAAAGGCCAATTGGCTTCAGGCGGCTCGGTGGCCACAAGCGCTTGGGACTTCGCGCGCGCGATCGGCTCCAAAGAAATTTTCGCGGCCGGCCTTGACTTGGGATATCCAAACAAGCAGACGCACATCAAGGGAAGCGCCTTTGAGGAAGCCGCCCACAATTCTTCCTGCCGTCTGAATCCAGCGGAACTGCAATGCGCGCGCATATTGTTTTCGGCAAAGAACCAGATTGGCGAGGACTTTGAAGGCGCTCCCATAATCACCGACGAGCGCATGAAGCTTTTCGCTTGGTGGTTCGAAAAGCAAATCGAGTCCGAGCCGCGCTCCAAAACTTTTTCGTTTTCCAAAAAGGGGCTGGCGATCAAAGGCGTGGAATTCTTTCCGCTCCAAAAATTTTTGCAAAAGCCAAAAATTTCCGCCCAAAAAAAGGAATTTTTTGAACGCGCGCAAAGCAAAGAGCTTCCCCACGACGAAGAAAAATTTGCCCAAGCCGTCTCTGAATTGAAGGCCGGCCTTAAAAAGATAGGCGCGCTTTCCCAAAAAGGAATCGCGCTCTGCAACGACATTCTTTGCGGGGACCGGCGTGCGGAACAAAGAATCGGCGAACTGGACGCGATTGACAAAGAAATTTTGCAAAGCGAGGCAAAAAACGTCGCCGCCCTTGTTTTTCCGACTCAAAGGCAATTGGAAAAGATATTTTCGCGCGCGAGCTTTCCTTCCTCCCCAATACAAGCCAACGCCGCCAAGAGCAAAATCATATACACGGAATTGGCCAAATCAATTGAAGATTTTTTAAAAATCTGCTAAACTATTTTTATCAGCTCCCGATATTATAAGTGTAACGAGTTCAAATGTACGGGCGTAACGACATCCAGACGTCCGTATGAACTGATAATGCATCAAGGTTGGAAGCTGTGTGAGGTTTCCAACTTTTTTTTTACGAGGCCGTTTTATAGATGAACGCTTTTGATGTCAACGCGCTCAAGCCCGCGCTGATTTTTACAGACCACTTGACTCTCGACAGCCAGTTCCTTGTTTTGGGAAAAGGCTTCCCCGTCACGCAAGAACTCATAAACGAATTGAAAACTTGGGGCTTCGCATCCATTTCTTCCGAAGGAACGATTGACGACGGCACCAGCGACAGGGACATAATAAACACAGACACAGAAGACATAATCGCCGAGACGAAGGAAGAAGAGGCGGAAAAGGCAAGGCTGCGCGCGCAAAAAACGTCGGAGCTGAAGGACAGCCTCAAGGACGCGACAAAGCTCATCCAAACATTGAACACGGAAGCCTCGCGCCTCGAAATGACCCACAAGGTTTACAAAAATTACACGGACTACATCGAATCCCTTTACACGCGCTACGCGACCCACAAAGAAATCGACAAGGACCAGCTTTCCAAAATTGTCCAAGAATTGATCACCTTTGTCCGCGACAACCGCCGCTTTGTTTTGCGGGTCAATCCCCGCGCCGAACAAACCGACAAAAACTTTTTGGTCCACCACGCGATGCGCTCAACCGTAATCGCCATCACAATCGGCGCCAAGCTGCGCTTGCAGTTCACCCAGTTGATAGAGCTTAGCGAAGCCTGCATTCTTCACGAAATCGGAATGCTCCGCTTGCCGCCGCAGCTTTACATCACCGACAAAAAATTGCAGCCGCTGGAAAAAGCCAAGCTTGCCAGCCACCCGATCTTGGGCTACGAATTGGTCAAGGAAGTCGGTTTCGCGCTTCCAATCCAGCGCGCCGTCTTGGAACACCACGAAAAGGAAAACGGCTCGGGCTATCCGCGCCACATTTCGGCGGACGCGATTTCCACCTACGCAAAAATCATCGCCGTGGCCTGCGCCTTTGAAGCGATTACCGCGCCGCGTCATTACAGAAGCGCCCGCCCCAAATACGAGGCGATGCTGGAAATCTTGCGCAACTCAAACAACCAGTACGACGAAAACGTAATCAAGGCGCTTCTCTACTCCTTCTCAATTTTCCCGATTGGCGTTTACGTTTATCTTGCCAACGGAAAAATCGCCCAAATCACAGACACAAAACCGGACGACCCCAAGCACCCGATCGCGCAAATCCTTGGCGAAAAGGCGGCGGACGGCGACCCGCGCACGGTCGAGACCGACGAAGGCTCCAACAAGGTCGTTCGCGTCTTGAACCAGCAGGAAGTTTCCGACGTTCTTAAATCTTTGGGAATTGAAGAGGACTAAAAGATTATAAGGCGGCAAAGCGCCTTTTTGCTTTTGGAAATTTATCCTACTGCCCGCTCACGCGGGCTGGCAATCGGGTCAAGCGCGGCAATCTTTTAATTAAAAAAGGCGCGGACGTTTTCAACCTCCGCCTTGAACTGCTCGTCCACGACAGGCGGATGGTCATTGAAGTATAAAATCTGTTCCAGCTCTTCAAGGTTTCTTACGCCCCAAAGCGGAACAACGTTTTCAAATTGGTAAAGGTAGCCCAACGCGAGCGGCGTGTTTTGCACCAAGCCGCCGTAAAGGGGCTTCATCGCGACAAAGCCGATGTCTTTTTGCGCGGCCTCTTTTGCAAGCCGCTCGCCTTCTCCGTCAATCAACATGTTGAAGGGAGCTTGGATAGTTTCGAACAATCCAAAAGCCAGCGCTTTTTTGGCCGTTTCAAGATTTTCCGTGGCAAGTCCATAATGCAGGATTTTCTTTCGCTCCTGCAGCTTTTTCATTTGCGCGCAAATCTCGTCAAAGTCCGCCAAGCCCTTTTCGTCAACCTCGTATTGGAACAAGTCCACGTAATCGGTTTGCAAGGCTTCAAGGCTGGCTTCCAAATCTTCGGCGAGGGAGCGCGCGTCAAGGACTTGCGCCTTTGTGCTAAGAATTACGTTTCGGCGGATTCCATGAAGGCAGGCGCCAAGGCGCTTTTCGCTTTCGGGAACCGT
>JAEEGL013235350.1_pt1 | contig 10021 bp, 19 predicted proteins | sample 9134231 | NCBI WGS metagenome assembly JAEEGL01 (sample SAMN16246548, study PRJNA631951) | gut metagenome | biome: gut microbiome; feature: rumen; material: fiber-attached | host: Bos | place: Iran: Karaj | collected 2018-10 | reverse complement strand
GGCAGAAAGCATGTGCCTGTATATGTTACAGAGGATATGGTTGGACATAAGTTAGGTGAGTTTGTGGCAACACGTACATACAGAGGACACAAGAAGGACGATAAGAAGTCCGGAGCAAAATAAGAAAGATTTGAAAGGAGGATTTTACCATGGGACATAGATCACAGGTAAAGCGTCAGAGAAATGAAGTAAAAGACACCAGACCTTCTGCAAAGCTTTCTTATGCAAGAATGTCTGTGACAAAAGCATGCTTCGTGCTCGATGCCATCCGCGGTAAGGATGTGACAACAGCACTTGGTATCTTAGCTTACAATCCCCGGTATGCATCCGGTGTGATCGAAAAGCTCTTAAAGTCAGCTATCGCAAACGCTGAAAACAACAACGGTCTTAACGCAGAGGACCTCTACATTGCAGAGTGCTATGCCAACAAGGGACCGACAATGAAGCGTATCAGACCCCGTGCACAGGGCCGCGCATATCGTATCGAGAAGCGTATGAGCCATATCACAATTGTGCTGGATGAAATGAATAAGGAGGCGTAGAATGGGACAGAAAGTTAATCCCCATGGCTTGAGAGTCGGTATCATAAAGGATTGGGATTCCAAATGGTATGCATCGGATGACAAGTTCGCCGACTATCTTGCTGAGGATCATCAGATCCGTGAGTTTCTTAAGAAAAAGCTTTATGCAGCAGGTGTTTCAAAGATCGAGATCGAGAGAGCATCTGATCGTGTAAAGGTGGTTGTATACACAGCAAAGCCCGGTATCGTAATCGGTAAGGGCGGAGCTGAGATCGAGCGTATCAAGGACGAGCTTACAAAGCTTACAGGCTCCAAGCTTGTAGTTGACATCAAAGAGGTTAAAAGACCTGACAAAGATGCACAGCTCGTAGCTGAGAACATCGCTCAGCAGCTCGAGAACCGTACTTCCTTCCGTCGTGCCATGAAGTCATGCATGAGCCGCAGCATGAAGGAGAACGGAGTATTCGGTATCAAGGCTATGTGCTCAGGCCGTCTTGGCGGAGCAGACATCGCTCGTTCCGAGAGCTACAGCGAGGGCACCATTCCTCTTCAGACACTTCGTGCAGACATCGATTATGGTTTTGCCGAGGCTGATACAACCTATGGTAAGGTTGGCGTAAAGGTTTGGGTTTACAAGGGCGAGGTCCTTCCCTCCAAGAAGAACAGGAAGGAGGTAACCGCTAATGTTAATGCCTAAAAGAGTAAAGCATCGTAAGCAGTTCCGTGGTACGATGAAGGGTAAGGCTTTAAGAGGAAATCAGATCACTAACGGTGAGTTTGGTATCGTTGCTCTCGAGCCTTGCTGGATAAAGTCAAATCAGATAGAAGCAGCCCGTGTTGCCATGACTCGTTACGTAAAGCGTGGTGGTAAGATTTGGATCAAGATTTTCCCGGACAAGCCTGTTACAGCAAAGCCTGCTGAAACACGTATGGGTTCCGGTAAAGGATCTCTTGAGTATTGGGTTGCAGTAGTTAAGCCGGGAAGAGTTCTTTTCGAGATAGCTGGCGTTCCTGAGGAAACAGCTCGTGAAGCTCTTCGTCTTGCTACTCACAAACTGCCTGTTAAGTGTAAGATTATCTCTAAGGAGGATCTTGCTCGCGAGGTAGCAGCTAGAGAAGGAGGTGCTGGCAATGAAGCGTAAACAGTACATGGAAGAACTTACAGCAAAGTCAGCTGCCGAGCTTAATGATGAGTTAACAGCAGCAAAGAAGGAACTTTTCAACTTAAGATTCCAGAATGCGACTAATCAGCTCGATAATACAGGAAGAATCAAAGAAGTAAAGAAGAACATTGCACGTATTAAAACCGTCCTTGCTTCTTTAGACTAATATACACGATGAAAGGAGGAAATTCTCGTGGATAGAAATCTTAGAAAGACTCGTGTTGGCAGAGTAGTAAGTAATAAGATGGACAAGACAGTTGTTGTAGCTGTTATAGATAACGTAAAGCATCCGCTTTACAACAAGATCGTCAAGAGAACACGCAAGTTAAAGGTTCATGATGAAGAGAATACTTGCAAGAAGGGCGATAGAGTTAGAGTTATGGAGACAAGACCATTATCAAAGGATAAGAGATGGAGACTTGTTGAGATAATCGAGAGAGCTAAATAATTATTTGTATATGAATATTTGGAGGTAATCATGGTACAGCAGGAATCTAGATTAAGAGTAGCTGATAATACAGGTGCCAAGGAACTTCTTTGTATCAGAGTCATGGGTGGTTCTGTGAGAAGATATGCAGGTATCGGCGATATTATCGTTGCTTCTGTTAAAGATGCAACACCGGGTGGCGTTGTAAAAAAAGGTGATGTAGTTAAAGCTGTTGTAGTTCGTACAGTTAAGAGTACGAGACGTCCTGATGGTTCATACATCAGATTTGATGACAATGCAGCTGTTATCATTAATCCGGATAAAACACCTAAGGGAACACGTATTTTTGGACCTGTGGCAAGAGAGTTAAGAGATCACAAGTTCATGAAGATAGTTTCATTAGCACCGGAAGTACTTTAATTGTTAGGAGGAGGTCAAAATGGCTACCAGTAAGATTAAGAAGGGTGATACCGTAAGAGTTATCACTGGTAAGGATAAAGGCCGTGAAGGTAAAGTTACCAATGTTAAAAACGGTAAAGTTACAATCGAAGGCATTAACCAGGCTACAAAGCATACAAAGCCTTCTCAGAGTAATCCACAGGGCGGAGTAACTACATTCTCAGCTCCTATGGACATCTCAAATGTAATGCTTGTAAGCAATGGTAAAGTTTCACGTGTAGGATTTAAGGTTGAAAACGGACAGAAGGTTCGTTATGCAAAGGCTACAGGCGAGACATTAGATTAAGATAAGGAGGATAACCCAAGGTGAGTAATCGTTTAAGAGATGAATACGAGAACAGAATCGTTGGTGAGATGACAAAGAAGTTTGGATATAAAAATGTAATGCAGGTTCCAAAGCTTGCAAAGATTGTCATCAACATGGGTGTCGGAGAGGCTAAAGAAAATTCTAAAGTCCTTGATTCAGCAATGGCTGATCTCGCTATAATTGCCGGACAGAAGCCGGTTTCTACAAAGGCTAAGAATTCTGTAGCTAACTTCAAAATCCGTGAGGGTCAGTCTATCGGATGTAAAGTAACTCTTAGAGGCGATAAGATGTATGAGTTCTTTGACAGACTTGTTAATCTTTCTCTTCCACGAGTTCGCGACTTCAGAGGAGTTAATCCAAACGCATTTGACGGAAGAGGAAATTATGCACTGGGTATTAAAGAGCAGCTCATCTTCCCTGAGATTGAGTACGATAAGGTTGATAAAGTAAGAGGTATGGACATTATCGTTGTAACAACTGCAAACACAGATGAAGAGGCACGTGAGCTTCTTGCTCAGTTTGGAATGCCTTTCAAGAAAAATGCAAACGCATAAGAAAGAGGTATAGATATGGCTAAAACTTCAATGAAGATTAAGCAGCAGCGTAAAGCTAAGTTTTCAACAAGGGCATATACACGTTGCAGAATATGTGGTCGTCCACATTCAGTATTAAAAAAATACGGAATCTGCAGAATCTGCTTCCGTGAATTAGCATATAAGGGAGAAATCCCAGGTGTTAAGAAAGCAAGCTGGTAAGAGGAGGTAAAATCAAAATGATGACGAGTGATCCTATTGCTGATATGCTTACAAGAATCCGTAATGCAAATGCAGCTAAGCACGATACAGTAGATGTACCTAGCTCAAAGATGAAGGTTTCAATCGCTGAAATCCTTGTAAATGAGGGTTACATCAAGAAGTATGTATTAGTAGATAACAAGCAGGGATTTAAGGATATCCGCATCACTTTAAAATATGGTGCAACTAAGAACGAAAAGATTATATCAGGTATCAAGAGAATTTCTAAGCCTGGTCTTAGAATTTATGTAGGAGTTGAAGATATTCCTTACGTACTTGGTGGTCTTGGAACAGCTATCATTTCAACCAATAAGGGTGTTATGACAGACAAAGAAGCAAGAAAGAATAACGTAGGTGGAGAAGTATTAGCATTTGTTTGGTAAAAAAGGATGGTTCAACTGTATTGGCAAGTCAAGTCAACGACCATCCTTTGGCAATTGAACTTACGTTCAATTGTCACCACGGAGTCAACCAGGGGACAATGGTGGAGCCGTATCGGCGAGTCAAGTCTACGACCATCCTTTGGCAATTGAACTAGCGTTCAATTGTCACTACGGAGTCAACTAAGGGACAATGGTGGAGCCGTATCGGCAAGTCAAGTCAACGACCATCCTTTGGCAATTGAACTTACGTTCAATTGTCACCACGGAGTCAACCAGGGGACAATGGTTGTTCCTAAATATTACTTCTCGCAAATATAAATTATGGAGGTACACGGCATGTCACGAATTGGAAGAATGCCTATCGCTGTACCAGCAGGTGTTACTGTTGATATAGCAGAAAATAATACTGTGACTGTAAAAGGACCAAAGGGTGAGCTTAAGAGAGTCCTTCCTGCAAAGATGCAGATCACAAAAGACGGAGACACTATTACTGTTAGCAGACCTGATGATCGCAAGGAAAACAGAGCTCTTCATGGACTTACAAGAACACTTATTAACAACATGATAATCGGTGTTAACGAAGGTTATCAGAAGGTTCTTGAAGTTAATGGTGTAGGTTACAGAGCTCAGAAGCAGGGTAAGAAGCTTACATTATCTCTTGGATATTCTCATCCGGTAGAGATGGAAGATCCTGAGGGAATCGAAGTAGTTGTCGAGGATCAGAACAAGATTATTGTTAAGGGTATCGACAAGGAAAAAGTCGGACAGTATGCAGCTGAAATCAGAGAGAAGAGAGCTCCGGAGCCATATAAGGGCAAGGGAATCAAGTACGCTGATGAAGTTATCAGACGTAAGGTAGGAAAGACAGGTAAATAATAACTGATTTTTTACATACGTCAAACATTATTGAAAAGAGGAGAGAACAATGATAACTAAGAAATCAAGAAAAGATGTTCGTACCAAAAAGCACTACAAGGTACGTAATCGCCTTTCAGGTACTGCTTCAAGACCACGTCTTGCTGTATTCAGAAGCAACAATCATATGTATGCACAGATCATTGATGATGATGCTCAGACTACTCTTGTTGCAGCTTCAACTCTTCAGAAGGAAGTTAAAGAAGGTCTTGAAAAGACTAACAATGTTGAAGCAGCTGCAAAGCTTGGAACAGTTATCGCTGAAAGAGCAAAAGATAAAGGTATTACAACTGTTGTATTTGACAGAGGCGGTTTCATTTACGCTGGTAAGATTAAAGCATTAGCTGATGCTGCCAGAGAAGCCGGATTAGAATTTTAATTAGGAGGAAGGTTCATGAAACGTACGATTATAGACGCCAGCGAACTTGAATTAGAAGATAACGTTGTAAATATCAAGCGTGTCACCAAGGTTGTTAAGGGTGGACGTAATATGAGATTCAGCGCTCTTGTAGTAGTTGGCGATAAGAATGGTCACATAGGTGCCGGAATCGGTAAGGCTGCAGAAATTCCTGAAGCTATCCGTAAGGGTAAGGAAGAGGCTACAAAGAAGCTTATCGAGGTACCACTTGATGAGAATGGATCAGTTCCACACGATTACACAGGTAATTTTGGAAGCGCATCAGTGCTTATCAAAAGAGCTCCTGAAGGTACAGGTATCATCGCAGGTGGTCCTGCCCGTGCCGTACTTGACTTAGCAGGATATAAGAATATCCGTACAAAGTCTCTTGGTTCTAACAACAAGCAGAATGTTGTTTTAGCAACTATCGAAGGACTTAAGGCTCTCAGAACACCTGAGGAAATCGCTAAGTTACGTGGTAAAAGTGTAGAAGAATTAACAAAATAATATCGCATGTAATAATCATGTGAAGAACAGGAGTAAGTCATGGCAGGAAAGTTAAAGATTACATTAACAAAATCAACTATCGGTGCCATCCCTAAACATCGCGCAACTGTTGAGGCTCTAGGATTAAAGAAGCTCAACAGTTCCGTAGAGCTCCCTGACAACGAAGCTGTCAGAGGTATGGTTTGGCATGTAAAGCATCTTGTTAAGGTTGAAGAAATCTAATCAACCGTGTATAAAAGCGAGGGGTATTAAACCCCGTTAGTGAATGGAGGAAAATAACAATGGATTTATCAAATCTTAAACCTGCAGAAGGTTCTAAGCAGAGAAACGATTTCAGACGTGGCCGTGGTCACGGATCAGGAAACGGAAAGACTGCCGGTAAGGGTCATAAGGGACAGAAGGCTCGTTCTGGTGCACCACGTCCTGGATTTGAAGGTGGTCAGATGCCTCTCTACAGACGTATACCTAAGAGAGGATTTACAAATATCAATTCAAAAGAGATTACTATCATTAATCTTGACAAGCTTGAAGCATTTAATGACGGAGACACAGTTACAGTCGAGAGTCTTATCGAAAAAGGAATCATCAAGAAAGTTAATGATGGCGTTAAGATTCTTGGTAATGGAGAATTAACCAAAAAGCTTAACGTTCAGGTAAATGCATATAGTGCAAGTGCCAAGGAAAGAATCGAGGCTTTAGGTGGAAAAGCTGAGGTGATCTAATTTATGAACAATATAATGGAAAAACTTCGTAATATCTGGATGACAAAAGACCTTCGTAATAGAATCATCTATACACTTTTAACACTTATAGTTGTTCGTATCGGATGTCAGCTTCCACTTCCCGGAGTGGACTCAACTGTAATTAAGGACTTCTTTGAGCAGAACTCATCACTTGATCTTTTTAACCAGTTAACAGGTGGTTCTTTTTCAGAGATGTCAATATTTGCGTTGAATATAACTCCTTACATCACTGCTTCCATTATTGTTCAGCTTCTCACAATTGCAATACCAAGGCTTGAGGAGCTTCACAAGGAAGGCGAAGAGGGACGTAAGAAGATTGCAGAATATACCAGATATTTATCAATTGTACTTGCTATAATCGAAAGTGCTGCTATGGCAATCGGTTTTGGAAGACAGGGATACCTTACAGAAGGTGTTTCATTTGTATCTGTTACAATCTGTGTTGTTGCTCTTACAGCAGGCGCATCATTTCTTATGTGGCTCGGTGAGCAGATCACAGAGCATGGTATTGGAAACGGTATATCTATAATCCTTTTATATAACATTGTTTCCAGAATACCATCAGACATCAGAACACTTGTAGAGAAGTATGTTACGGGTGCAAGCAACATGACAAGCTCCATAATCGGAGCAGTACTCATCGTTGTAATTATTATTGGTATGGTTCTTTTCATTATCTATCTTTCAGATGGTGAGAGAAGAATTAACGTTCAGTATTCAAGTAAAACAGTTGGTAGAAGACTTGTTGGAGGACAGACTTCATACATTCCGCTCAAGGTTAACACAGCAGGTGTTATTCCTATTATCTTTGCCGGCTCACTTTTCCAGATGCCTATAGTTATTGCAAGCTTTGCAGGAGTTCAGGCATCAACCGCTAAGAGTGCATCTACAGGACAGAAGATATTGGCTTTCTTAAACCAGAATAACTGGTGTGATCCAAATCACCTTATCTTCACTATTGGTCTTGTTGTTTACATTCTACTCATCATTTTCTTTGCTTACTTCTATACAGCTATTACCTTCAATCCACAGGAGATAGCTTCAAACATGAAGAAGCAGGGTGGTTTTGTTCCGGGTATCAGACCTGGTAAGCCAACTACAGATTATCTTACCAATGTACTCAACAACATCATCATGATCGGTGCTATTGGACTTTGCTTCGTAGCATTTGTTCCAATCTTCTTCTCAGGAGCTTTTGGAGCTAACGTATCATTTGGTGGTACATCACTTATCATCGTTGTAGGTGTTATACTTGAGACAATTAAGATGATTGAGTCCAGAATGGTTGTTAAGCACTATAAGGGATTTTCAAATTAATATAAAACTATTAAAATTAATAGTTGAAATAAAAGCATCAATGAGTTATTATTGACATTGGTGCTTTTATTAGTTTTAACGTATAAGAGCAAAATACGAAGAATATGGAAATAAAAGAATTATATGTAATGATTGGAGGAAAATATGAACATAATTATGTTAGGAGCTCCGGGCTCAGGAAAAGGTACACAGGCAGAAAGAATCACTGAAAAATACAATATTCCACATATATCAACAGGAGATATCTTCCGTGAGAATATTAAGAACGGAACAGAGCTTGGTAAGCAGGCTAAGGCTTACATGGATAAGGGTGAGCTTGTGCCTGATGAGTTCGTTTGCGACCTCGTTATAGATAGAATTCATCATGATGATTGTAAGAATGGATACGTACTTGATGGATTTCCAAGAACTACACCACAGGCTGAAATCTTTGATAAGGCTTTAGCTGATGCAGGTGAGTCAATCGATGCAGCTATTTACATGGATTTAGCTTTTGATATCCTTATTGAGCGTATGGAAGGACGTAGAGTATGTCCTAAGTGTGGTGCAGGTTACCATACAAAGAACATGCCTCCAAAGGTAGAGGGAATCTGTGATGAGTGTGGAACAGAGCTTATCCAGAGAGCTGATGATAACATCGATACATTTAAAAACAGACTTGATGTATATGAGAAGGAAACAGCTCCACTTGTTCCTCATTATGAGAAGCAAGGCAAGGTATATACTATAGATGGTAAGAAAGGCTTAGAGCCTTGCTGGCAGGATATCGTAGCTGTTATAGAAGGACTTAAGTAATAAGGAGTAATTATGGCAGTAACTATTAAATCCCAGCGAGAGATAGATTTAATGCGTGAGGCGGGTAAGATACTCGGTGAAATCCATGATAAAATCGGAGATTTTATAAAGCCGGGCTTATCCACCTTCGAGATAGATGCTTATGGTGATAAGCTTATCAGAGATGCAGGATGTATTCCTGAGTGTATCGGTTACGGCGGATTTCCCGCTGCATTTTGCACATCAGTAAATGACTGCGTGGTTCACGGTATACCTAATAAGAACTTTATAGTCAAGGATGGAGATATACTCACACTTGATACAGTACTTTCGTATAAGGGGTACATGGCTGATGCTGCGAGAACATGGCCTGTGGGAGATGTAAGTCCGGAAAACCTTGAATTTATAAAGATTACAAAGGAAGCCTTTTATGAAGGACTCAAGCAGGCTTTACCGGGCAATCATTTGTTTGATATAAGTAAGGCGGTTCAAAAGTATGTTGAGGATCATGGTTATGGAATCATAAGAGATTTTGTAGGGCACGGAATCGGTAAGGATATGCATGAGGATCCGGAAATACCGAATTTTAAGCCTATAGGACGTGGTATAAGATTAAGACCCGGTATGACACTTTGCATAGAGCCTATGACTTGCAGAGGGGATTATGAACTGGAAATCCTCGAAGATGACTGGACTGCTGTAACTATAGATGGTCAGAATACGGCTCATCATGAGAATACCATACTTATAACCGAGGGTGAACCCGAGATACTTACTCCCGGATTAAGCGCCTAAGAGAAGCTTTTATGTATAGGTTTTATAAAATTAATGTCAAAATTTGGCTCTTACGTAATGGAGGGAAATATGTCTAAAGAAGATGTAATTGAAGTAGTAGGAACAGTGGTTGAAAAGTTACCCAATGCCATGTTTCAGGTAGAATTGGAGAATGGACATAAGGTGCTTGCACACATAAGTGGAAAACTCAGAAAGAATTTTATAAGAATTCTTCCGGGAGATCAGGTAAAACTTGAGATGTCACCATATGATCTTACAAAGGGAAGGATTACCTGGAGAGATAAATAATCATTGAATAGAGTTTCTTTTTTTCAAAGAGACTCTATTTTTGTATTGATTTTATTTTAATATATGGTAAAATATAATCAATTTATAATGTTGATAAGACAAATATATAATTCTCGGGAGGACAGAAAATGTTTGGGATTTATTTCGGTGAATTTTTAAAGAGCAAGGGAATAATATCCGACGTCCAGTATAAGGATATTATCGATAAGTGTCAGAATTCTAGGGTAAAGC
>JAEEGL012606649.1_pt1 | contig 10021 bp, 9 predicted proteins | sample 9134231 | NCBI WGS metagenome assembly JAEEGL01 (sample SAMN16246548, study PRJNA631951) | gut metagenome | biome: gut microbiome; feature: rumen; material: fiber-attached | host: Bos | place: Iran: Karaj | collected 2018-10 | reverse complement strand
CTTCGGCCTTTCGGTCCTCACCTCCGCAGGCCTCTCCGTCATCGAGGAGGGCAACGCCTGCCGCATCGTCCGCCTCCCCGAGGGCGGCGGACTCTCCGTCGGCGCCTCCGCCGCCGAGACGAACGACGTCCACGGCCTCGTCACGCGCGTCTTCCGCCTGAAGCACGTCGCGGCGGACGACGTCCGCCGCATCCTTGAAGGCGGTTCAGGCAAGAAGGGCTGGATCGCCGTTCTCGAGCCGAGCAACCACCTCGTCGTCACGGACACCGCAAGGACGCTTGAGCGCGTCGCCTCGCTCGTCGAGGAGATCGACCAGCCCGGCCTTGCGCGCAAGACGGAGATCGTCAAGCTCTCCTACGCCGACGCGGAGTCGCTCGCCGCGCAGCTGAACGCGATCGCCGCGCAGGCCCTCCAGAGCGAGGGCGCGCGCCTCGCCCAGCGCCTCTCCAGCGCGAACGGCAACGTGGTGCCGCCCGCCCTCCTCCGCGCCGGCATCGCCGTCGCCGCCCCGCGCGCGAACAGCCTCATCCTCGTCGGCCAGGAGTCGCAGATCGCCGAGTTCAAGGACCTCATCGCGCGGCTCGACATCGACGTCCCGACCGGCTACGGCAACCTCAACGCCATCCCCCTCCAGTACCTCAAGGCAGAAGACACGGCCAAGATGCTCACGGCCCTGCTCGACAAGACGGCCGCCAAGGCGACCGAAGGCAAGGGCGTCCGCCGCATCGCGGTCGAGGCGAGCGTCGTGAACAACGCGCTCATCGTCGACGCCGCCCCGAACGACTTCCAGCTCGTGAAGCAGCTCGTCGAGAACCTCGACAAGGTTCCGGGCCAGGTCCACGTGAGCCTCCTCATCGCCGAAGTCACCGCCGGCAACGGCTTCACCTGGAATCCCAGCTTCACCGTCCTCGATGTCTCGGGCAGGCAGGGCGACACCGGCGTCAGCGGCGGCTCGCGCCTCGTCGGCGACACCGCCAGCCTCATCGGCGGCGCGGCCTCGGGGATGCTTCCGCAGGGCCTCACGGCCGCCATCTCCCACGACGCCGTCTCCTTCGACGCCAACGGCAACCTCACGGGCGGCTCCTTCCCCGGCATCGTCTCCATCGAGGCGCTGAAGTCCGACAGCAACTTCAAGATCGTCTCCGAGACGGCCCTCCAGGCGCAGAACAACATCGAGGCCGAGGTCAAGATCGTCGACGACATCCCCTACCTCAAGTCGTCCGTCGAAGGTTCCGGCTCCGACCGCGACTACATCCAGAACGTCGACCGCATGGAGGTCGGCGTGACCCTCAAGTTCACGCCCTACATCGTCCCGGGCAACTCCGTCCGCATGGTTCTCCAGCCCACCATCGCCTCCGTCATCAGCACGGGCGGCGACTCGCTGAACCCGACGATCGCCAAGCGCTCCGCCAACACGACCGTCACGGTCCCCGACGGCAACACGATCGTCATCGCCGGCCTCACGCGGACCTCCATCAAGAAGGTCGAGCACCGCATCCCGATCCTCGGCTCCATCCCGCTTCTCGGCTGGCTCTTCCGCTACAAGAGCGACGTGGAGGAGACGACGAACCTCCTCATCTTCGTCACGCCGACCATCGTCGCGACCCCGGCGGACGCCGCCGCCCCCTCCGCCGTCTGGCAGAAGAAGACGGGCATCACCCCCGACATCCAGGCCGAGCCGGCCGAAGAATAGCCGGCACCGCATAGCCGGGACGGTCGGTCCGGCAAGATGGCCTTCCCCGCGATCCCGACGGGAATCCGTCCAGGCACCGGCTTCCAAACCACGGGCCCGGTACGCGAATCCGAAAACCATCTGGAAAACATGCCGCATTTTCCCGAAAAAACTAGTTGCAAAACCTGCGCGAAAAGGAGTAGAATAGCTTTCGCGAATTTGATGCCGCATGGTGTAATGGTAGCACAATTGACTCTGGATCAATTTGACAAGGTTCGAATCCTTGTGCGGCAACCATCCCCCTCACCGCCCGTAGCTCCGCCTGGATGTTGCGGGTTTGTTTTTTGATGGCCCTGTCCGCCGTTTTTTACTAGACTCCGAGATCATGAAAGCAACTGTCCTCAAGCTCCTCTTTGCTCTTCCCCTTGCAGTACTTTCAGGCTGCGAGACCCTCTACAACGCCTCGAGCCGCCGCCAGGAGGCCGACACCGCCGCCATGCGCGCGGCGATGGAACGCCAGCAGCTGTCGCGGGACGCCGAAATAGCGAAGGCCGCCGCCCAGTCGGCCGAGGTGCAGCTCCAGCAGATGGACATGCGCATCGCGCGTCTCGAGGACAACCTCCGCCAGATCCGTGCCGCCGGCAACTCCGACATCGCCGCGATGCAGCGCGACCTCGCCTCGCTCAAGTCCGAAACGGAAACCCTCCGCGCCGACCGCAACGCGCTAAAGCGCGAAATCGTCAACGAAATCAGCACGGAGGTCGCCAAACTCCTCGCCACGCAGCAGAAGGCGTCGGCGGCTGCAGCCGCCCGTGCCCAGGCGCAGTCCCAGTCGGGCTACGAACACAAGGTTCAGTCCGGGCAAACTCTCTCCGCCATCGCGCAGGCCTATGGGGCCTCCGTTGAGAAAATCAAGAAGGCGAACGGCCTCAAGAACGACGTGATCCGCGTAGGCCAGACCCTTTTCATCCCCGATTGAGCCGAGGGGAACCGTGATGCCGGGTGAACGACTGACCCTTCCGCAAGTCGCGGAATACCTGCATGTCGAGCCTGCTCAGGTCTCCCGTCTCGTGCGACAGGGGGAAGTGCCCTTCTCCGGAACGACTGGCAAGCCGCTCTTCGACCGCGGCGAAATCGACGCCTGGGCCTCGCGCCGCATTCTTGGAATGACCGACAAGCGCCTCGCCAGCTACCACACCGAATTCGAACGTCCCGTGAAGGGCGGAATCGAGCCGTTCGCCGTCTGCGACATGCTCTCCGCCGACCGCATCGTTCTCGACCTCCCCTCGAAGACGAAGGCCTCCGTTCTCGCGGATGTCACGAAAATCGCCGACGACGCTGGCCTTCTGTACGACCCCCACGACCTCCTCGAAAGCCTCAAGGCCCGCGAGGATCTCTGCTCAACGGGCCTCGGCAACGGCGTAGCGATCATACACCCGCGCCATCACGACCCCTATCTGGCGACCGAATCCTTCCTGCTGTTCGCCCGCGCCGCCCACCCCGTCCACTTCGGTGCGCCGGACGGCAAGCCAACCGACCTCTTCTTCGTCCTCGTCTGCCAGGACGACCGCCACCACCTCCAGTCGCTGACGCACCTCTGCCTCATGTTCACGCAGACATCCGTGCTTGCCGAACTGCGGGCGGCGGAGTCCGCCGAGAAGATGCTGGACTCCCTCCGGGCGGCCGAACGCGCCATCGAACACCGATGACCACGACGACCACAGGCCAGTGGGGCGAATGGCGCCGACGGTGCGCGATAGACAAGTGCGCCGGGCCAACGGCGCAGGCCCTCGCCGCCTTCGTCGGGAGCCGTTTCCGCCACTACGCGATCCCCGTCGTGGGCGAATGCGCCGTCGACACCGAGATCCCGGACGACCAGACTTGCTTCCACTTGCTCGAGCACTGGATGTCCGTCGCCCGCCCCGTCTCGGGCCGCCGATACAAGGAGTGGCTCTTCGCGCGCACACGGGGCCAGAGTGGACGGCAACGCCTTTCGACGCTCCTCGCCGGCGCCTCGCTCGTCGTGCGCTCCGTCGTCCGGAAGTGGCTTGCGAACGAGCGCCGCCCCAAAGAATTCCCGCTTGACGCGCCCGTACCCGGGCTGGAGGGCGTCACCTTCGTCGACCTCATCCCCGACGAGAACGCGATGGCCGCCGAGGAAACCCTGCTCCGCGACCTCGCCGATTCGCTCGCGGACGAAATCTTCGGCGGAATGGCGACGCCCACGCGCCTCGTCATGCTGGCGCGCGCCGCCCGCCTCCCCCTCTACCACCCCCTTCTTCTCGGCGAATTCGGCTTTGGGAAAACGAAGGCCGCCGATACCTGGAAAGAGGTGCTCGCGGAGATCGCCAGGCGAATCATGAAGCGCTGGCCCGATGAGCCGGCCGGCTGGAAGGTCGGCCTGGCCTTGCGGACATCCGACGCGATCGACCGGCTTCTTCAAGGCTACGACGCCAACGGCCGGATCCGGGCACACCTCACGCAACTGGCGAGGGCATAGGCATGGACGCCCGGAAACAACGCGAACATCTCGCCGCCTGGATTGCGGAATGGCGGCTTGAAAAAGACATCCCGCCACCTGAAACGCCGAAGTCGGACGCTCTCCGGGAAGCAGGGGTTGACGTTCCGGCCGGGATTCCAGACCTCTCAGTCGCCGCCTCCGGCGGGCGACTGGAGGCGGGAGACGTCGTGCTTCTGCCGCCCCTCGGAGAAATCACTTCCTCCCGCCCCATCTATGTTGCGCTTCTCGAATGCACACGAAATGGCAACTGGCTTTGCGCACCCTTTTCGCGCTTCTCCACCCCCGCCACGGAGGACGAGTTCGCCACCGGCCGCCGTTTCGCCCCCCTCAAGGTCGTCTGCGTCTGGAATGCGGGACTTCTCGCCCCGCAGATCCTGGACCGGGGCTGGCTCGTGGCGCGTCTCGCCGCGGCCGACATCGGAATCCTCGCGGAATTCGTCTCCGGCAGACGCCCCGAACTGCCGCCCGCCCGGCGAGGCCCGCCACTCGTCCATCCCCTCGATCCGCGCCACGCATACATCGAGGAGGAAAGATCCCTCTGGCTGGACTTCCGCGCCTTCCAAGCGACTGTTGCCGGAGGCGAAGAGGCCTCCTGGGAGGCCAACGAACCGCCCGCCCTTGACTTCGCCGCCGAAAAGCCGGACAAAGACGGCAAGTAGTTTTCAGCTTCATCCGCCGCCGCCCATCGCAAAAAAAGTCCCCCCCGCCGAGGCGTGACCTGCTATAATTTTTGCATGAAGATTTTAGTTCCTCTTTCCGAAGGCTTCGAGGAGATGGAGGCCGTCATCCTTGTCGACGTCCTCCGCCGCGGCGGCGTGGAGGCCGTCACGGCCGCAACGGGCGGAAGCCTCTCCGTCGTCGGAGGTCACGGCATCGAAATCGCGGCAGATGCCTTCTGGGACGATGTCGCGCGGGAGGACTTCGACGGCATCGCCATTCCGGGGGGCATGGGCGGCACACGCCGCAACCAGGCCGACGGCCGCGTCCTCGCGAAAATCGCCGAACTTCATCGCGCCGGCCGCCTCGTCGCCGCCATCTGCGCGGGCCCCCTTGTCCTCAAGAGCGCGGGCATTCTGGATGCAAGCGTCAAGGCGACCTGCTACCCGGGCCTCGACGACGAACTGGGCGACACCAGGCGGCAGAAAGACGCCGTCGTCGCCGACGGCAATGTCGTCACCAGCCAGGGACCCGGAACCGCTTTCGCCTTCGCCCTCGCGCTTCTGCGCCGGCTGTGCGGCGCCGCCACGGCGGACGGCGTCCGAAACGACGCGCTCATCTGACCCTAGGCCACCCGCAACGCCATGTCCCGCATTCTCCACATTCTCGCAGGGCTCCCGCCGGAAGGCGACGCCATTGTCGATTTCGCCTCCCGGCTGGCGAAGGCGCAGAAGGAGCGGGGATCGGATGTCATCCTCGCGGCCCCTGCAGGAGAGAACCTGGCCGTCCCCGCCTTCGAGGCCGAGGAAGCGGGCGTCCGCCTCAGCCGCTTCGCCCCTTCCGGAAGCGGCCCGCTGCACTATTCCCGCGAGATGCTCCACGGTCTCCGAAAGGTCGTCAAGGAGGCGGACACCGTCCATGTTCACGGCATGCGATCCTTCCCGGTCTGGTGGGGCGGCCTCTGCACCCTGCTCGAGCACAGGCGCCTCATCGTCTCGCCGCATGGCGGTCTCGAACCGACACGGCTCGCCGCCCTGCCGCTCCGGATGAAATTCCTCGGGCGCTTCGACCGCCATCTCCTCCGGCGCGCAAACACCATCCACGCCGCCTCCGAGCTTGAGCGCGAATGGATATTGGCCTCTCCCGGCCTTGCGAAATGCGCGGACCGCATCGTTGTCGTGCCACCGGGCGTGGAACTCCCGCGCCTCATGCCCAAGCAAAAGGACCACGACATCCGCACCCTCCTTTACTACGGCCCGATTTCCAAGCCCAGCGGCCTCGACCTGCTACTCGAGGCCATCGTGAAATGCGACGCCCACCGCAAGCTCAGCCTCATCGTCTGCGGGCCCGACGAGGACGGCGCAAAGGCCGGTCTCGTTGCACGCGCGGCGCAACCCGACCTCAACGGCAAAGTCTCCTTCCTCGACCCCGCCTCCGGCATGGCCAAGTGGCGTCTTTTCCGCATGGCGGACTGCTTCGTCCTCCCCGCGCGAGGCGACAACTTCGGACTCTCCGTCGCCGAGGCGCTTGCCTGCGGCATCCCCGCCATCTGCACGAAGGGAACCCCCTGGAAAATTCTGTCCGAAACACGAAGCGGCTGGTGGTGCGACACTTCTGTCGACGGGCTCGCCATCGCCATCCGCGACATGCTCTACCACTATGCGCCCGAACTCATCGAAATGGGTGCCAACGGAAGAAAGCTCGTCGAAAAGCAATTCTCCTGGCGGGCCGCGGCTGAAAAGCTCGGCAACAGTCCGTCCGCATGAACATCTGGCTCTGCAACCCGTTCGACAACCTTGAGGAAGAGGGCGCGCGCCCGCAACGCTACGCCCTGCTTTCGGCGGAGTTCGCGCGGCGCGGGCATCGTGTCACATGGTGGACGAGCGACTTCAGCCACGCCCGCAAGTCCAGGCGCGTCTCAGTCGGCGGGCAGCCCCTTGCCAGCGCCTACGCCAACGCGCATGGCGTGGAAATGCGCCTCGTGGAGACGCCACCCTACACGCGGAATGTTTCCGTGCGCCGCATCCGCAGTCACCGCGTCTTTGCCCGGAAATGGCTGCGCGAAGCCCTCGTCGCCGTCGCCGGCAACGATCTGCCCCGTCCGGACGTCCTCGTCGCAAGCCTGCCACCCCTTGCCACCCATGCCGCCGCGCTGGCGATGCGCGACGCCTTCGCCTGCCGCCTCGTCGTCGATGTCCAGGACGCCTGGCCCGAGGCTTTCGCGGAGCTCCTCCCCTTCCCCGCTCCTCTGCGCCGCCTCTTCCAGCGCCTCCTCTTCGCCCCCGCGCGCGAAGCCGCCCGCCGCGCCTACCTGACGGCCGACCGCGTCACCGCCGTGAGCGAAGCCTACCTCGCCATCGCCCGCGGCTACGGCGCCGACGCGCCGATGGCGGCCTTCCGCCTCGGCATCGCCGATGTCGCCAAGGATGCGGACCCCGTCGCGGAGGGCCCTGTCCGCCTCGTCTACGGCGGCAACATGGGCGCCTCCTACGACCTCGCCACGCTCATCCGCGCCGTGCGCGTGATCGATGCCGAGGCTCCGTCTTCCGTCCGACTCGACCTCGCCGGAACCGGCCCCGCCGAGGCGGCGCTCCGCCGCTCGGCGGAAGGATGCGGCGCCATCGCCTTCCACGGCTTTCTTAGGCGTTCCGAATACGAGACCGTCCTCCGCCAGGGAGAAATCGGCATCGTCCCGATGTTCGCCCGCTCCTGCGTCGCCGTCCCGAACAAACTGGCCGATTACGCCGCCGCCGGCCTCGCCATCCTGAGCTGCCTGCCGGGCGAAACGGAAGCGCTCGTCACGGCGAACAAGGCTGGAAGAACCTATCGCGCGGGCGACGCCGCAAACCTGGCCGAGGTTCTGCGCGCCCTATCCGCCGACCGCGCCGCTCTTCGCACCATGCGCGAAAACGCCCTCGCCCTTGCCCGTCGGGAGTTTCGCGCCTCCTCCATCTATCCCGACCTGTGCGACTTCATCCTCGCCTAGTGTGGTGGAACCTAAATAAGTAGTCCAAGGCGGAGCCACGGACGCATCAGGCGAGGCGCCGGCGCGAAGGCGCAATAATTACGTCAAGCGCCGGCAACGATGCATCATGCGCCCGTGGCCCGCATGGGAAAGGTATTTAGGTTCCGCCACACTAGGCGGAACCGGTGCGCGGCTGTCCGGCACCGCGTACGCACGGACATTGGCCTGGCGGCCGCATCCGCCCATGGCACGTACAGGGGCTCTGGCGTCCCGACCGGAAAGTCCCGACCTATTTGCCTGTCCCGATTCCGCCAGGCTTCGCCTTCGCCGTTCAACGCGGAAAAGTGCGCTTCGCGACTCGTCCCCGCCTGACGAAGCCAAGTCCGCGCAACGAGACCGGAATCCATCGGAAGAGACACTAGCGTCCGCTTAGGCGTCTCGCCTCGTCGAGGGAAAGGCCCCGCGCGCTCGCGGCGGATGCAAGGTCGTCGTATTCGAACTTGGCACGTTCGATGCCAAAGCCCGTCGCCGTCTTGAGACGCAGTTCGCCGAGTGGCGTCCCAACGGTCGCCTCCGTGCGGCCGAGAAGGGTTCGCCGGACGAGCGTCTCGCGTACGCCAAGCGTTGAGGTGTGGCGCAGAATGGCCGTCACGACGGCGTCGTGGCCGTCCGGAGGGCAGAGCGCCAGCAGAATGGTTCCGGGCCGTCCCTTCTTCATGATGGCGGGGACGAGGGTGACATCCAGGGCGCCAGCCGCGCGAATCGCGTCGGCGGCGAAAGCCAGCGCCTCGCCGTCCATGTCGTCGATGTTGCAGGCGAGTTCGAAGACATCGTCCCGGGTTCCGGCCGGAGCAAGCCCGCTCTCGCCGAGCATGGCGCGCAGAACATTGGCGCGGGGGAACTCCTTCCGTCCGGCGCCGTGCCCCATGGCCGCCACGCGCATGAGCGGCATCGGCCCGAATTCGGAGACGAAATGGCGCAGCAGGGCGGCTCCCGTGGGAGTGCAGAGTTCACCGACGATGGCGCCGTCGGAATAGGCGGGGACGCCTTCAAGGAGGAACGCGGTGGCCGGGGCCGGAACGGGCATGACGCCGTGGGCGCACTTCACGCTTCCGGAACCGACATGGATCGGCGAGGCCACGACCCTTTCCGGGGCCAGCCTCTCCATGAGATGGCAGCAGGCGACGATGTCCGCAACGGCATCGAGGGCCCCGACCTCGTGGAAGTGGACAAGATTGACTTCGCACCCGTGTGCGCGCCCTTCCGCGGCGGCTATGCGGGCGTACACGGCGCGGGCCTTGTCCGCGACCCCGTCCGGCAGATGCAGGCGGCCGATCAGCCCCGCGATGTCCGCCAGCGATCAGTGCACATGGGAACCGTTGATCCGCTGGCCAGCTGGCAGAACGCCCGCGCAATCGGGGTCGCGTCCCTGATCGTGGTGGTCGTGATGGCGGCGGCCGCCTCCTTCGTGACGGCGGTCCGGATCGCAGACCTCCTCCTGGCCGTCGACGCGGACGGAAAGGTGCGTTGCCGCGATGCCGCAGCGGGCGGCCGGCTCACGGACGAATTCCACGCCGGGAATGCCGAGGGCGTTCAGCTCGTCCAGTGCCGCCGCAGGGTCTGGCTGAAGTTCGAGAAGGGCGGCGGCAAGCATGTCGCCTGCGGCGCCCATGGAGCAATCGAGGTAGAGGATTTTCATCGGACTCTTTCCAGATGGTTGATGCGGCTGGCGAGAAAGCCGGCGCCGAATCCGTTGTCGATGTTTACCACGGAGATTCCGGCGGAGCAGGAGTTGAGCATGGAGAGAAGGGCGGCGAGTCCGTCGAAGGCCGCGCCGTAGCCAACGCTTGTGGGGACTGCTATGACCGGTGCGGCGACGAGTCCGCCGACGACGCTGGCAAGCGCGCCCTCCATGCCGGCGACAGCGATGACGACGCTGGCCGAACGGAGTACGTCGACGCGGGAGAGGAGGCGGTGGAGGCCGGCGACGCCGACATCGTAGATGCGAACGACTTCATTGCCAAGCGTCTCGGCCGTGAGGACGGCCTCTTCGGCAACGGGTAGGTCGCTTGTTCCGCCCGAGACAACGGCGATCGGGCCGATGCCGCCGGGCTGCCGCGGCGCGCCCAGGCGCCCGAGGCGCGCTTCGGGGAGATAGGTGAAGTCGGAGCCGACTGCGGCCGCGACGGCGGCGGCCTTGGCGGGG
>JAEEGL010856470.1_pt1 | contig 10021 bp, 9 predicted proteins | sample 9134231 | NCBI WGS metagenome assembly JAEEGL01 (sample SAMN16246548, study PRJNA631951) | gut metagenome | biome: gut microbiome; feature: rumen; material: fiber-attached | host: Bos | place: Iran: Karaj | collected 2018-10 | reverse complement strand
CGCGCGAAGGGCGTCCGCCGGATCAAGATCGTCCTTCCGTGCTACATGAAGCTGCTGGAAGGCGACATCCTTGCGCTCAAGCGGGCCTTCGCCCGCATGGAGCGGGACTTCGGCGCAGAGCTTTGCGTCGACGCCGGCCCGGTCGAGTTCGTCCATCTGCTCGCGAACGCCCGTTACGTGGTCGCCAATTCGTTCCACGCCCTGATGTTCTCCCTGCTTTTCGACAAGCCCGCCCGCATCTTCGTCGGACTGGACAAGGGACCGGATCTCATGGCGCCCCGCATGCTGTCCTTCGCCGAACGCCACGGTTTGAAAGGAGTCGTCTTCTCGGGACTGGAGGGGAACTGCGACTTCCCGGTCGGCGCCCCTCCCGACTATGCCGCCGTCTGGCAAAGCGTGGAAAGGGACCGCGCGGCGTCTCGCGCCTGGCTTGCGGACGCCCTCGCGGCATGCGGCGCGCGCGTGGCGGACCGTTGAGAACCAGGAGTGTCTCATGTCGAAGAAACGCATCGTACTGAACGTCGCCGCGACCTATTCGCAAAGCCTGTTCACGCTCGCCGTCGGAGTCTTCTCTCTCAGATGGGTCTACAATGCGCTCGGAAAGGAGGCTTTCGGGCTCTTCAATGTGGTGGGATCCGTAATCGCCTTTTCCCATGTCTTCAGCTCCGTGATGGCCAACAGCAACTCCCGGTTTTTCGCCATCGCGATCGGAGAGGGGCGCCGCCTGGGCGCCGAGCACGGCCACCGGGAGCTTTCCGCGTGGTTCAACACGTCGTTCTCCGTCCATCTCATGCTGGCCGTGATCCTGTGTTCGATTCTCTGGCCCGTCGGCGACTGGATGATCCGGCACCGGCTCGTGATCCCCCCCGAGCAACTCGCCGTTTCCCGCAAGATTTTCTGCATTTCCCTGACCATGCTTTTCATCGGCATCGTCAATGCACCGTATCACGCCATCTACACGGCCAAGCAGTACATCTTCGTGCGGAACATGACGGCCATGCTCAAGTCCGCCCTCGTGGCCGTGGAGGGATGGTGGCTGCTCCACTTCTCCGGCAACCGGATCCTCGGCCACAGCATCGCCCACGCCCTGATCGGCATCCTCGTGCAGGTCCTGCTGATGGGACTCGCCCTCCATGCCTTCCCGGAGACCCGCCTCCGGCCGCGCCTCTGGTTCGACCGAAGGCGACTGCACCAACTCTTCTCGTACGCGTCCTTCACGATGTTCGGTTCGCTCGGGGGGTTCTTCGCAGGTCCATTCATCAGCTTCGTGGTCAACCTTTTCTTCGGAACGGGCGCCAATGCCGTCATCGGCGTCGGGCGCCGCTTCGCCCGGTCGATGGAACATCTGGCGGAAGCGATCACGTCCGCCATCTTCCCGGAGGTTTCGACGAGAATCGGCGCCGCCGACAAGGCGCGGGCGGAAAACATGGCCGTCCTTTCGAGTTTTCTGTCCTGCCTGCCCACGTGCATGATCGGCGTGCCGCTTCTCTTCTGGATGCCGGACATCTTGACGCTTCTCTTGAAGAATCCTCCGGCGGGTTCCGCCACGATGGTCTGCATCCTCATCGCGGCGTCCCTGCTCCAGCGCATGACGTCCTGCTACCAGATGCTCGTCTATGCCAGCGGCAGAATCAAATGGTACCAGATGACCCTCGGCACGATCAACATGAGCTGTGCGGCGGTCCTGTGGATTCTGCTGAAATTCGGAGCCCCCTTTCTCTCGGCGGTCGGCATCGCCCTGATCCTTCCGCGGGCCGTTCTCTCGGTCGGGCGCATCTTCTTCGCCCGGCACATCCTGCGGATCGACCCGTGGCGGTTCGTCCGGCTGATTCTCGTCCCTCTCTCGGTGTGCTTCGCCGCCTCCCTCGCATTCTGCTCTATCTTCCGCTCGCGTTCCGGAGGCGCAATCTGGTGGACGGTGATTTGCACGGGAGCCAACGCGCTGCTTGTCGCCGCACTTGCGTTCCGGTTCCATCCGGCACGTGAAATCCGGGAAATGCCCGGAAAGGTTCTCTCCCGTTTCCGGAAATGGAAAGCATGCTGAAACGCATCAAGGGCCGGCTGGTCCGCCTCTTCGAGGCCCGCCTGCGGAAACGCACCCTCCGACTCGTTTCGGACGTCGCCGCCCCCGCCTTCGACACCTCCCGGCTCCCGTTGGTCGAAACGCCCGTGGACGTCTTCCTCGTCCGCACCGAAGACTCCCCCGACATCGCGAACCTCCCCCGTCTCCGCGCCCATGCCCGCTTCGGACGGTTCTCCCGGCGCTGGCCACCGGTTTTCGACGGCGGTGCCGGACGCATTCGTTTCCGACCGGGCGGTTTTGATGTCGACTGCGAGCCCGGCGTGCCGGGGCGTTGGGTGTTCCTTCAGCAGAAAACGCCGCTCCCGGAACCTTTCGCCATTTCCTTCGATCTCGTTCTCGGCTCGGAGTTCACCGAATTCCAGATCGCCTTCCGGATCCGCCACGTTTTGCGCCGTTGCCGGTTCATCCTCGTGGACGACCGCGACCTTTGCTTCGAGGTCGTCGATCGCGGCGCGTTCCTCCGCAGCGTCCGAAGCGTTCCGCTCCGTCTGAACTCCGGCCGCGCCTACCATCTGGAATTCTTGTTTTCGCACGACGGCGACGTCATCCGTCTGGACGGCCGGCCGATGCTCGCCGTCACCCCGAAACTCGGATGGACCGACCGGGGGCCCGCCCCCTTCGCCATCATTCTTTTCGAGAAAGGCCCCGACCGCCCGATCCGGGCGTCGGTCTCCTCGCTTCGGCTCGGCCCCGTTTGAACACGGCCCGCCGGAAGCGGACGGAAGATTCCTCAATCGGGAACGGACCTGACGACTTTCGCCGGGTTGCCCGCAACGATGGTTCGCGGCGCGACGCTCTTCGTCACGACCGAGCCGGCGCCAACCACCGCCGCATCGCCGATGGAGACGCCCTTGAGAATGATCGAACGAGCCCCGATGAAAACGTCGTCTCCGATGAAAACCGCTTTGGAATGCCCGCCCTTTCCCTCGCCCCGCTTCACCGGATCAAGCGAATGTGCGTCGTTGTCCATGATCAGGCACCCCGATCCGACCTTCACTCGATTTCCAATTCTGATTTCGCGCGCACAGTAGATTGACGATCCCGAAAGTCCGACATCGTCACCGATGAACAAACGGGCCTTTTTGCGAATCGTAATCCGCATCCGCTGGGGAACCCCGATGGAGTTTCCGGAATGCCGACTGCAAAGCGTCAATCGCTTTCCGATGCGGAACATGCCCCGATTGCTGACGCACGGAAATCCCAGGAACCGGGTGTCGCTTCGAAACGGCACTCTGCGAATCAAACAATAAAAGAGAACAAACGGCAGCGACAGAGTGCGTACCGCCCGGTCCGACAAGCTTTGCCATGCGGCGCGAGGATGAAACGGAATTCCGAAGACCTTCATCTCCGGCTCCATTCGTCAAGAACCCGTTCGTAGAGGGCACGATGGGAGGCGGCAACCGCCGCAGGGGACATGTACCCACGGATCCGCTCACGGGCGGATTCGCTGTCTGCAACGGCCGGCGGCTCGGTCAGGACGGCCTCCAGCGCCCGTGCGATCGCGGCCGAGTCCCGTTGCGGAACAACCGTCGCGTTGCCGAACCTGCGGGCGTTCTCCGCAAGAGCCGTTCCTTCGGCCACGATGCCATGGCAGCCGCGCATGAGCCCTTCGATCAGCTGGTTCCCGAACATCTCCTCGAGAGATGGGGCCACGAGCGCGCGACAGCCGTCTAGAATCGAAAAGAGTTTCGCGGACGGAACGCGACCGTGAAGAACGAGTCGGTCGCCCAGCGTCTCCCGCAGGGCGCGCAGCTGTTCGCCCGCGCACCCGGCCGCCTTCGTCTCCTTCGGATTGCCCATGACGTGCAGTTCGACGTCCGGAACCGCCTTGACAACCTCCCGCATCGCCTCCGCGAGATACCGGACGCCCTTGCGCTCGTCCATCGTCCCGACATAGGCGACCGCATGGCCGCTTCGCGGCGCAAGCGGACCGTCGAGGCCGGGTTCGTAGGTGTTGGGGATGAGAGTCAGGTCCAGATGCGGATACTGCTTTGCGAGGGCTTCTTTCACGTATTCGCTCTTGGCCACGACGAACCGGGTCCGACGAAGAACCCGGTCCTCCCCCCACCGCAGGAACCGCTCGTTCCACGTCGGCGGACGGCCCAACGTGGGAATGATCTGGAAGAAGAGCCCTTGGACCGTAATGCAGAAGGGAAGTCCCGACCGAAGTGCCGCGTGGCTGTAGGCCGCCTCGGTTCCGTGGGCGTGGACGATGTCGGGGGCAAGGCGCCGAACCAGCCGCGCCATACGCCATGCGTCGAGCGCATAGAACGTGAAGTGCCGGTAGGGATGGTAGGTCCGGAGAAAATGGACCATCACGCCCTCGATCTCGCAGTCGAAGTCGCGAGAAGCCTTGTGCGCTTGGGAGACGACCTCCACGTCGAGTCCCGCCGCCTTCTGCGCCAAGGCGTGGTTGAGAACCCACCGGCCGGGATGCTGGCTCACCCGTCCCTTTTCGGGATGTCCGGACGGAACGGGAACGTTGCCGAGGTGGAGAATCTTCATGCCGCATAACCTCGGGAATCCGAATAACTGCGAAACAGAGCGACGAGCAATCCATATCTCGTCCACTCCGTCATGGACGTGACTGCCGAATGTCCCGAAGTGTAGGAAAAAACAAGATCCACCAGGAGCTGTATGGCGAAAAACAGGCAACAGACTCCCAACCACGTCCGAGAATCAACCGTCCTTCCGGTGCGCCAGGCGAAACGGATCAAATGGATAACGAAAACGGCCCACAGAAACATGCAGGGAAGCCCGAAGTCCGCGGCATAGGCGTACCAGGCGCTGTGCCAGTTGCCGGAATAGGCATGGCCTGCGTAAAGACTTGTCCTGCCGCCGCCGAACAGCAGCCATGACGTTTCCGAAAGATTCATTGCGAAACCCTTGCGCCCGAGCCAAGGGTTCCGGGAGATGACATGTCGGGCCTGTTGGCGCATCATCTCCCGGAAATAGTCCTTCATGCCTCCGTCGTCCATCGACCGTCGGTAACGAGGCACGACGACGGCCAGCGCCCGGCGCGCGGAACGCGGAAGACGGTAGGCTCCGCCGTCGCCGACCACGGCCGCTCCCAGGACGAAGGCGGCGACGACCGCCATGACGCAAACAAGCAACCGTTCCCGACCGGTCAGAAGTGTTCGGAAAACGGGAACGAGAACGAGCGTTCCGACCGATCTTCGCTTCCCCGAATACACGGTGAGCAACGCCAACGCGGCGAACAAGACCACCTTGAAGGGAGACCGGAGAATGTCCGAAAGGGAATACCGGGAAAAAAGGAGCGTGTAGATCACCGCGCAAACGACGAACGCATATCGTTGCGAGCGTTCCGGCTCCGAACCCGTAAAGACAACGGCATCGGGATCCACCCCCGGAAAGATCACGCCCCGAGCCAAGGAACAAGAAAGGGCGGTCAAAAGGGCGAAGAATAAAAACTTTGCATCTTCCTCCCGGACCCGGATGGTCGAGAGAGCGAGAAACGCGAAAAAGCCGATGACAACCTCAAAGTAGAATCGACCGCCGATCGTCTCGGTACCGAACATCGCCATGCCGACGGGATTCAGGCAGAAGACGAACATCATCCAGAGAAACATCGGAAACACAACCAAAACGTCCCTGTTGAACTCGACGGTGCGTTCCTTGTGCAGCCCGAGCCGGACGAAATACACCGATGTCACCGCAAGGCATCCCAACTCCAGGCCGTTGAAGGGAAGCCCCCGGATGGACAGGCCGGAAAGCCCCAAAAAGGGACAGGCGATCCAATATCGGCGGTCTAGCGCGAACACCATGGCGAAGCCGAAGATCAAACTGACGACCACGCCCGCCTGCTTGAAGGATCCCCGCATCAAGCTTTGCAATGCGACGAAAAAAAGCCCGATGCACAGGATCCCGAACACGACTTGGTAGACCCTTACCTCGACTCCGGTGGCGTTTCGCTGTGGCATGGGCGCGGAGTCTACCATACCGTCCCGTCAAAGTCCAGCATTGCAAACCGAATTCCTCTCTGCTAGAATCGGCGGCCATGGATCGCCCCCACGAAAACGGAAAGGTGCCTTTGGCGGACGCACGGACCGGCTTGACGCCGGACCGTGCGTTGTTTCTCGGTCCCGAGGTTCGCCACGGAGTTTCCGTTTCCGCCGACCGGAAGGCCGCCTGGAAACGCATGCTCGACGTCTTGGAGGTCTTCATGCGAATCTGCTCGAAGCACGGTTTGCGCTGGTCCATGTGCGGCGGTTCGATGATCGGCGCGGTCCGGGAGCACGGCTTCGTCCCGTGGGACGACGACATCGACGTCATGATGCCGCGCCCGGATTACGAACGACTGCAGGAGATTCTGCCCGCGGAACTGCCGTCCCATCTCTTCATGCAGACGTCGAAGACGGCTCCGGGAATGACAGGGGCGCTTTTGAAGATCTGCGATTCCCGCACGACCGGCATCATGCCCTTCTTCGCCGAGCGGCGCTTTCCGATGAACTACGGCCTGTTCCTCGACGTCCTGCCCGTCGACCCCGATCCGGACGACGATCGCGAACGCAATCGCCTCGCGAAACGTGGATGGAACGCCCGGGTGATTCGCTATTTCCATTTTCTCCGGCACCCGAAGGGATTCTCCCAGTGTGTCAAGAAGGTCGTCGCCGAAATCCTCTGGCGCACGCACGGCGGAAGCGACGGCCTCTACGCATGGCGCGAAAGCCCCTTCCGGGAACTGGCGAAAACGCCCCACAAGAACTGGTCGATCTATCCGGCCCATGTGGGCTACATCTCCCGCGGCCACCTGGAAGGAGCTTGGTTCGATGACTGCATCGACGTTTCTTTCGAATACCTGACGGTCAAGGTCCTCCGTCGCTACGACGAGGCGCTCACGCAGAACTACGGCGATTGGCGCACCCCTCGCAACGACGCCTCGCTTCACGGCGAACTCGTTTTTGACGCCGAAACGGACTACCGTACCGTGCTGCAAAACCGTTTCGGCTGGACGGAGTCGGACCTGTTCCGCCTTCCGCCGGATTCTTCCGCATCATCAACCGACAACACACAAAAAAAATGAAATTCAAGGCCCTCGCCACGGCGGAACTCGTCCGCCCCATGCTCGAACCCCTCGCCGACAGGATCGATTTCGAATTCGCCGGCTACGCCATAGACCATGTCGTCATGCCGCGCGACGAACTCAAGCGCCGCGTCGCCGACGCCGACGTGCTCGTCTGCGAATACGACACCATCGACGCCGAGATCTTCGACGCCGCCAAGAAACTCAAGATCATCGTCTGTTGCCGCGGCGGCGTGAAGACAGTAATCGACCTCGACCGCGCGATGAAGCAGGGCGTCATCGTCTGCAACAACCTCGGGCGCAACGCCGCCGCCGTCTCCGAGCTCGTGATGGCGTTTCTGCTCGACCTCGCGCGCAATGTCACCAAGACGACGAACCTCATCCACGACCGCGTCATCACGACAGACGTCCGCGGGAAGCCCGCCGAATACCGCGACACGGTGTGGGGCCTCGACAACAACTCCCCGTTCATCCGCTTCCGCGGCCGTAGCCTCGCCCACATGACGCTCGGCATCGTCGGCTGCGGCTCCGCCGGCCGCCAAGTGGCGCAGAAGGCCGCCGCCTTCGGTATGACAATCCTCGCCTACGACCCCTATCTCGACCCTGCCAAGGTGCCGGAGGGCGTCCGTCTCGTCCACCTCGACGAACTGCTCGCCTCCGCCGACGCCGTGACGCTCCACTGCGTCGCCACGCCGCAGACGCGCGGGATGTTCAACGCGGAGACGTTCGCGAAGATGAAGAAGGGCTCGTTCTTCATCAACACCTCTCGTGGCGAACTCGTCGTGGAGGACGACCTCATCGCCGCGCTGAAGGCCGGACAGCTGGCCGGCGCCGCGATCGACGTCACGGTCAAGGAGCCCATCGCGTCCGACAGCCCGCTCCTCGACGCCCCGAACCTCCTCATCACGCCGCACATCGCCGGCTCGTCCGACGACGTCCAGATCGTCGGCACCCGCATGGTCGTCGAGGCGCTTTCCGCCTGGCTGGAGGGGAGCAGGCCGCCTCACTGCGTCGTCGGAGCCTGATGGAGGAACCGAACCATGGCGAAGAACATCGGCATCGTCCTCGCGGGCGGCATCGGGCACCGCTTCGGCGGCGACAAGCCCAAGCAGTATTTCCCGATTCTCGGGAAGGAGATGATCGCGTATTCCATCGAGCTCTTCCGCGCGGCGAAGACCATCGACGATTTCGTCGTCGTCCTCAACCGGGAAGAGTTCGAAGACGGACGCATCGCCCGGCAATACGGCGTGAAGACGATCGTCGGCGGCGCCACGCGGAACCATTCCTTCAAGGCGGCGCTCGACTGGACGGCCGCGAACCACCCCGACTGCGAGAAGATCATCGAGAACAACGCCGCCTGCCCGCTCACGCGGCCGGAGCACGTGGACGAGATGATCGGACTCCTCGACGACTTCGACTGGGTGCAGACGACGCTCCACCTCACCGATGCGCTCGGCTCCGTGAACGACCGCATGGTGAACCGCGACGACTACTTCCTCATCCAGGCGCCGGACGCCTACCGCTTCCGCGAGATCCTCGCCTGCTTCGACCCCTCCAATCCCTGCGGACACCCCGCCGTCCAGCTTCCTCCGAACGCCCGCGGACGCAACGTCTTCCGCGACGGCGAGGTCTTCAAGGTCACCCACCCCGACGACATCGAAATCGCGGAGCTGATGCTCCGCCGTCGGAACGGATAGCGGCCTCGGGTTCGCCTCGCTCCCCGCGCCCGCCCGAACAAAGAATCCCGCCCCCACTCTCACGAGGAAATCGCATGAACAAGTTCATTGACGACCATCAAGCCGACCTCGCGGCCTTTGCCGCCGTCTCCGGACGCATCGGTGCGCGCCCGGACTACGTCCAGGGCGGCGGCGGCAACACCTCCGTCAAGCTGGACGGCGGCCTCATGGCCATCAAGGCCTCCGGCTTCCGCCTTTCGGACGTCCGCCCCGACCGCGCCTACGCCGTCCTCGACGGCGCCGCCCTGCGCCGGTTCTACCTCGAAACGGATCCTGCGACGCTCGCCGACGTCGAGAAGGCGGGGGCGGAACGCGCGAAGGCGTGCGTCCGGACAATCGACGGCCTGGAGCCGCTGCGCCCGTCCGTGGAGGCGGGCTTCCACTCCCTTCTGGACCGGCACGTGGCGCACTCGCACGCCGTCTGGGCCAATTTCGCGGCCTGTTCGGCGGAATGCGCCGAAATCGTGCGCGAGGCCACGAAGGACGCCGGCTACGCCTGCGGCATCGTCCCCTACGTGGATCCGGGCGCCCGGCTCACCTTCGCCGTCCGCGACGAGCTGCGGCGCGTCGAGTCGGAAAGCGGGAAACGTCCCGGCGTCATCTTTCTCCAGAACCACGGCGTCATTGCCCATGACGACGATCCGGACGAATGCCTTCGCCTTCACGAGGACGCCTGCCGCCGCGTCGCGGCGGCGTTCGGCACGAACTTCAGCTCATTCCCGGCGCTCGCGCTGCGCGGGACGCCCGAAGGGCTTCTGGAAGCCGACTGCCCGTTCCTCTCCGAGCGGATCGCCTCCGGCGCCTACGGAGAGGACTTCTTCCTGAAGCAACCGCTTTACCCCGATCAGATGGTGTTCCTTGCGGGCGCCTTCGCCTTCGGAACCGGCCGGCCGGAAGAGGGGCGCTGCCTCGCCGACCCCGCCACGGGACGGATACTCTTCGCCATGCCGGAGGCCCGCGCCCGCGTCATTCTGGAAACATTGGCCGCGGTCGTCTTCGTGGCCGACACCGTGCGTCGCGCGGGCAGGACGCTCGTTCCGATGGGCGCCGCCGCGCAGAACTTCATCGCCGGCTGGGAAAGCGAAAAGTACCGCCGGAAGCTCTCGGAAAGGAGCGGAAAGTAATGAAACCCGAACCAACCAAGGAAGAACAGGCGCG
>JAEEGL010461578.1_pt1 | contig 10021 bp, 5 predicted proteins | sample 9134231 | NCBI WGS metagenome assembly JAEEGL01 (sample SAMN16246548, study PRJNA631951) | gut metagenome | biome: gut microbiome; feature: rumen; material: fiber-attached | host: Bos | place: Iran: Karaj | collected 2018-10 | reverse complement strand
GGAGGCGGCGCGGCACCGCCTGGCCGCCTTCGTCGCGGGCCAGTGCGAACGGCTGGCGCTCGGCTACAACGAGACCGCCCTCAACAGTTTCCTGCCGCAGGTGCTCGCGCAAAGCCGCCGCCAGACGCCGCAAATCCGCCTGGAACTCCGTGAACTGGAGACCGCCGAGCAACTCCAGCTGCTGCGCGACGGCGTCCTCGATCTCGGCATCATGCGCCCCTTCGGCTTCGCCCTGGACGGCCTCGCCTCGCGCCTCGTCCACCGTGAATCCTACCGCCTCGTCATGCCGCCGTCGCATCCGCTCGCCCGCGCCGCCCGCCTCGACGCGCGGGCGCTCTCTGGCCAGGAAATCATCCTCTTCGCGCGCGACGTCAACCCCGCCATCTTCGACCGCCTCGCCCACGACCTCACCCCCGACGGCGCGCCGCCCCCGCGCTTTCGGCAGGACGCGCGCAACAAGCTCTCCATGCTCGCCATGGTCAAGGCGGGCTTCGGCGCGGCACTCCTCCCTGAATCCTGCTGCACCGCCCTCGACGGTCTCGTCGCCCGCACCCTCGACCTCCCGCTCCCCGACGTCGACCTCCATGCCGTCTGGAACCAGGAGCGCCTCACCCCGCCCCTCGCCCGATTCCTCCCCCTCCTCCCCCAGGGGCCGAAGTGACCGACGCCCCCCTCCAGCGCTATTCCCCGCGCGGCGACTTCCCCTGCGCATACGCAGACGGCGTCATCCCCGTGCGCTGGCGAAACACGCGGCTGAAATAGCGCTGCTCCGCAAAACCTGACTTCCGCGCCGCCTCGCCTGGCGGCGCCCCCTGCGCCAGCAGCCGCTTCGCCTCCTCCAGCCGCCGCGCCATGACGTACTGGTGCACCGACACCCCGTATTGCCGCAGGAAACTGCGGTTCAGATGCACCGCCGAATAGTGCGCCAGCTGCGTCAACTCGCCGATTCCGATCGGACGGTGGAAGTTCTCGTCCAGATAGCGGCGGATCTGCGACATCACAGTCGCATTATACTCCCTCAGCCCCTGGGCCATCAGGTTCTGGTGCACCGCATGGTCCAGGCACTGCACCAGCAGCGAAAAATAGTGCGGTTCGTCCACCTGCGCCGCCGAACCGCATTCCCACAGCGCCTCCGCCATCGGCGTCGCCAGCGCAATCCGACACGCCGACTGCCGATAGCCCGCCTCCTGCGTAAATGAGGTGCGGTGCATCACCAGTGAACTGGGCAGGCAGGCCAGCCAAACCAGGTCGTAGGGGCGCCCGCCATGCTGACGCTCCGTGTGCGCCGTGTTCCGCAGCAGCACGTGCACCCGCTCCTCCTGCAGAAGATGCCAGGAATCACGGATGAAGAAGTCCACGCACCCTGAAAGCAGCATGATCATCTCCACGTGCGACGCGTGCCGCTCCATCGGATAATAGGGCTCGTTCCCCAGGGGATGGGGATGGAAATAGCCGCTCCCTGGAAAGTCGTCGAAAAAGCCCGAATACGCCTGCCCCCGCGACAACGCCACCTCCATCTGGCGCTCCACTCCCACGGGCATCCCGTCCCCTGGACGGCAAAACTCCGCCCCCCTGCGGCACAGCGCCCCCAGCATCCGCTCCAACATCGCTTTCGGCATCCCACGCGCCTCCTGTTTCCCGCCCTCCCGACTTGCCAGCCCCCCATAATATAATCAAATGTTTATTTTGTCCACATCTTTTCCATAAAAATTCCACATCATCGGGATTGAGATGTGGACATCATAAGATTATAATATGCACAACACCAGAAAATCCGCCGCATTCCATCCATGAAGACCGCACTCATCATCGGCGCCTCCTCTGGCATCGGGCTTGCCGCCGCTCGGCGCTTCGCCCGCGAGGGCTGGCGTCTCTTCCTCCTCGCCCGACGAGAGCATCTGCTTGAACAGATCGTCTCCGAACTGCCTGGCGGCGGCGGCGTTCATTCCAGTCTCGCAGGCGACTATTCCCGCCCCGCGACCGCCGAGGCGCTCGCCGCCGCCTTCCGCACAAAAGGCATCTTTCACCTCGACGCCCTGGTCAACTGCGCAGGCCTCATCAGCGCCGCCCCCATCGACGCACCCGACCTCGACCAATGGCGGCGCCCCCTCGACACCCTCCTCAACGGCGCCATCCTCATGACCCGCCTCGCCATCCCCTACATGCGCGAAGGCGGCCGCATCGTCCACGTCACCTCCATCCATGCCTTCCGCGCCGAGAATTCCTTCGCCGCCTACGGCACCGCCAAGGCCGCCATCGGACAATACGCGCGCAGCGCCGCCCTCGAGCTCGCCGACCGAGGCATCCTCGTCAACGTCGTCGCCCCTGGCTTCATTGACACCCCCATGAGTTCCTTCGGCGGCACCTCCGAACTCGAATCCGAATGGTTCCAGCGCGACTATGTCCACGGGCGCCATCTCCCCCTCCGCCGCCCTGGCCGCCCCGAGGAGGTCGCTGGAGTCCTCCACTTCCTCTGCGGCCCTGACGCCACCTACATCACTGGCCAGACCATCGTCGTCGACGGCGGCCTCACCATCACCTTCTGAACTCCTCAACCACCATCATGAACGCCTCCATCCATCTCGACCACGGCTGGTTCCCCATCCCCGAACAGGACGGCCCCGTCCCTGGAACCACCCTCCACGCCACCTGGCGGCGCGATTCCGCCGACGGCTTCACCCTCACCCGCCTCGCCCTCCTCAACACAGGCGACGCCCCCGTCGCCCTCGGCAGCTGCCATCTCCTGGAACTCGACACCCTCGACGGCCTCCGAAAAGGCGACCGCGTCTTCCTGGACTCAGGCGGCGGCTGGCCCACAGGCTGCGTCGAGGTCACCTCCACCATCTTCTCCCCCCGCTACGCATTCGAGTTCTGGAAGGAAATCTTCCTCGCCCGCGAAGACATCGAGTGGGCCGCCGACATCATGGAAGCCTCCCCCGAAAAACTCCAGCAGGGCGCCCCAGGCGCACACTACTCCTTCGGCGGCATCGGCGCCGTCCAGTCCGCCGACCGCGGCCTCGTCTTCGGCTTCACCGCCCCCCTCCAGCGCTCCAATGCCACCCCCTTCCTCCTCTGCGACCCCGCGACTGGCGCCCTGCGCCGCCTCGCCCTTGCCTCCAACTTCGCGGGATTCCTCCTCCAGCCAGGCGCCCGCGTCGAAACCGAGGAAGCCGCCATCGCCGCCTTCCCCAGCGCCCAGCAGGGCCTCGAAGCCTGGGCCGACATGTCCCGCAGACGCAGCAACATCCATCTCCGCCACGAAACATCCCCCGTCGGCTGGCTCTCCTGGTACGGCTACCGCCTCGACATCACCGCCGACGAAGTCAACCGCGTCGCCGACTTCATCCGCGGCACCTATCCAGGATTCGGCTTCCAGTACATGCAGATCGACCTGGGCTACAACGACGGCAACATCCCAGGAAAGTGGTTCCGCACCAACGACCACTTCCCAAACGGCCTGCTCCAGTTCGCCGACGACATGCGCTCCCGAGGCTTCACCCCTGGCATCTGGTGCAGCCTCACCCTCGCCGCCGACGGCATCCTCGCCGCAGGCCGACTCGACAACGCATACCAATGGTTCTGGGAACCCCACTGCCCCGTCGCCGACCTCGATCCCACCCACCCCGAGGCCGCGGCGTTCATGCGGAAAACCATCAGATACTTCAAATCACTTGGAATCAAATACTTCAAAATCGACTTCCTGAACCGCCTCGGCCGCGTCGACGACGCCTACCATCCCTACGACCCCAGTGTCATCCGCGGCGCCGAGACCTACCGCGCCGCCCTCAAGCTCATCTGCGACGAACTCGCCCCCGACGACTTCCTCTACGCCTGCTCCAATCTGGCCCTGCACTCCATCGGGCTGGCCTCCACCACCATGAGCGCCTGCGACATCGGCAACACTGGCATCCGCCACGACCCCGCCAGGCGCGACTTCGTCCGCGAGCAGTTCCGCTCCACCATGAGCCGCTATTTCCTCCAGAACCGACTCATCCAACTGACCGCCGACGCCATCTGCATCGCCCCGCCCGCCGACCTCGAAGAAGCCCGCCTCCGCACCCTCTTCGTCGCCCTCTCAGGCGGACAGGTCTTCCTCGGCGACCAGTTCCAGCGCGCCGCCCCCGAAATCCTCGACCTCGTCCGACGCGTGCTCCCGCCCTATGGACACGCCGCCCGCCCCGTCGACCTCTTCGGCCCCGAGGGCCCCTGCATCCTCCGCCTCGACACCCCAGAAAGACCCCTCTACAGTTTCTTCAACTTCGAGGACGCGCGCACGATGCGCGTCGACCTCCCCGACGACCGCGAATACGATGTCTGGAACTTCTTCGAGGAGCGCTACGAGGGCCGCGCCCGCGGCTCCTTCTCCTGCGCCGTCCCCGCCGTCGCCGCGCGCCACTTCGCCTTCACCCCCGTATCCGACGCCCCGCGCGTCATCGGCACCTCCTTCCACGTCACCTGCGGCGCCGTCGAACTCTCCAACCTCGAATCCACCCCCCATTCCCTCTCAGGATACCTCACCCGCCCCGCAGGCGACTTCGGAAAAATCTTCATCATGGACGAACATGACCGCCTCCGCACCATCGAACTCACCGCCACCGAAAAACCGCTTTTCTGGAAACTCTGACCAACCACCACCAGGAGACCAAACATGAAGACCGCCCGACATCCATTCACCCTCATCGAACTCCTCGTCGTCATCGCGATCATCGCGATCCTCGCCTCCATGCTCCTCCCCGCGCTCTCCACCGCCCGCGAGAAGGCGCGCTCCTCCCAGTGCATCTCCAATCTCAAGCAACTCGGACTCTACTCCTTCCTCTACACCGAGGACAATGCAGGGCGCCTCCCCAAGGAAGGCGCCAACAAAATCGAAGGCTCCACGACGACCACCACCTGGGTCGGCCTCCTGCTCCTCAACGGCACCCCAGGCGCCGTCCTCAACTGCCCCTCCATCAAGGGACTCCCCATCGAAAGCTTCGCCGCACAGTCCGTCACCGACGCGACCTACGGCCCGCACTACACCCAGCGCCCCGACTACGGACGCAGCCGCCCCATCGGCTCCCCCATCGACATGGGATTCCCCGTCGAGCAGGCGAAATCCCCTGGCAAGACCATGCACTACGGCGATTCCTGGCAGGTCGCCGACAAGACGGGAGCCTATCTGCTCTACCACCAATACATCGCCACCAAACCCTACGGCATCGTCAACGCCTGCCACAAGGGCAGTGTCAACTTCGTCTTCCTCGACGGACACGCCGAATCCATCAAGACCCGCGGCTGCCCCGCCACCGCCGCCGACTATACCGCCACCCTCAGCGCCTACCAGAGCATCCCCGCCTTCGTCAACAAATACACCCGCGTCCCCTGGGACAACGGCTACTCCCCCGAACGCGGCACCTTCTGGGGATTCTGACCACCTGCCCACGAACCAAAGGCACTTCCCGACATGCGCAGCCCGCTACTCCTCACGCTTCTGCTCGCCGCCATCGCCCTCCCCGCCGCCACCTTCCGCGAGGACTTCCGCCCTGGCAGCGCCAAAGGCACCACCGCCGCAGGCGGCATCTACGACCCAGGCTTCACCCCTGGTGAATCCTGCGGCGTCTTCCGACAGCACGCACGCCTGCTGCACCGAAACGCCCCCATCCAACTCGCCCGAGGACGCATCGAATGCGACCTGCGCCTTGACTTCGACGCCAAAGCCGTCCTCGGCGACACCAAATCCCCCCTCCGAAGCCAGTCCATCCTCACCCTCTACCGCCCCGACGACAGCCGCTTCGCGCTCTATGCCATCCTCGGCGATGCGCCGCGCCTCTGCGCCGCCGTCTTCGACCGCAACCATCGCGTCCTGCGCTACATCGACCTGAAGTTCCCCTTCGAGGGCAATCAGTTCTACCACATCGCATTCGAATACGGCCGCCAGTGGAGCCTGAAAATCAACGACCGCGCGTCCGTCCCCGTCCCCTTCGACGGCCTCTTTGGCGAAGTCCCGCCCCAGCCCTTGCGTCTGCTCCTCGGCCCCAACTACAGTTCCGCCCTGGAAGTCAAATACACCATGCGCCGACTCCAATGGGAATCCGACGCCGCGGACCGCCCCCGCATCTCCATCCCGACCCCCGCCGCCCCGCCGCCCGTCATCGACGGCAATCCCGAGGAAGACTTCTGGAATCACTGCGCCGCCGCCACTGGATTCGCCATCTGGAGCAACTCCGCCGTCCCGCCAACGCAGCCCGTGCTCCGCCTCGGCGCCGCCGAAGACGGCCTCTACGTGTCGGGGCGCATCCCGATGCCGCCAGGCGCCACCCCCCGCGCCGACGCCACTGGACGCGACGGCAGCGCCTATCTCGACGACGCCGTGGAACTCCGCTTCCAGCCCCGCCCTGGCGCCCCGTTCCGCGTCTTCATCGGTAACTGCGCAGGCGGCATCTTCGACAGTCTGGAAGTCCCTGGCAAGACCGACGGCAATTCCACCGCCTTCAACCCCGAATGGACCTTCCGCGCCACCGCCGACGCCCAGGGCTGGCAATTCGAAGCCCTCCTTCCCTGGACCGCCCTCGGTGGCAGGCCCGCCTCGGGAACCGCCTGGCGCGGCAACCTCTCCGTCGACCGCGCAGGCAGCGCCACCGCCGCCCTCGGTCTTTTCCCAGCCCCCAAGGGCTTCAACGACGAACAATCCTTCGGCGACTTCCTCTTCACTGGCACGCCCCATGCTGTCGAGATCAACGCCTGCCATGTCGCCGACACCCCCGCGTTCACCTTGCGGAAACTCGGTGGACGTCTCCCCATGGCCACCGTCTCCGCCACCCTCCATGACGCCAAGGGCCGAAAGATCGACCAGTTCGACTTCCGCTTCAGCGACACCGACACCGCGACCTACCGCTTCCCCGCCCTCGACGCAGGCGATTATCGCCTCGCCATCAAGGCGACCGACGAGAACCGCCTGCCCCTGCTGCACCAGCGGCTCGATCTCAGGCTCGATCCCCCGCTGCTCGGTGAAATCGCCATCCTCCCCTATCGGCGTCTCCTCCGCGCCACCCTGCGCCTCGGAGCCATCGCCAAAAACGCCGCCACCGCCTCCCTCCGACTGCGCGGCGCAGTCGGCGCCGTCGGCGAAGCCCGCCGCCCCGTCAACGGCTCCCGCCTCGACTTCGAACTCCCCCTCCCCGACCTCGCGCCTGGCGACTACCAGGCCGACTTCACCGTCTTCGACCGCGACGGCAAGGCGCTCGGCACCATCACCCGCCCCTGGCCCCTCTACCCGCGCCCGCCATGGTTCGACAACCGCCTCGGCCTCGACCATTCCGTGCCGCCCCCCTGGGAGCCCATCCAGGTCGCCCAAGGCGCCGCCTCCGTCTGGAACCGCGTCTTCACCATCGGCCCCCGCGCCCTCCCCGCCCAGATCACCAACGGCGGCAGCCCCATGTTCGCTTCCCCGCCGCAATTGCTCCTGACCACGTCGGACGGGAAGACCCACGACCTCGCCGCCATCGCCGCCACCATCCGCGAACAGCACCCCGACGCGGTCGCCTGGGAAGGAACCGCCACCATCCACGGTCTCGCCGCCACCATCCGCACCCGCCTCGAATTCGACGGCTGCCTGCGCTGCGACCTCACCCTCGCCCCGCCCCGAGGCGGCGCCACCGTCCAGTCCCTCCGCCTCCAACTCCCCGCCGCCCCAGGATGGGGAGGACACCTTCTCGCGGGCACTGGCGTCGCCCAGGAGCCATTCGTCGTCTCCGCCCCCATCCGCCGCGCCTTCACCCCCATGGCCTGGCTCGGAAACACCAACGGCGGCCTCTGCCTCTTCTTCGAGCGGGACCAGCATTGGACACCCGCCCAAAAGGAGTGCTTCCGCCTCACCCCGCAGCCAGACGGCGCGACCCTCTGGGAAGTGCGGTTCCTGGACGCCGACACGCGCCTCGACCACACCGTCGAATACACCTTCGGCCTCATGCCGACCCCCGTCCGCCCCGCCGAAACCGCAAACCCCTTCGCGCTCGCCAAATGGGAGGGCGGCCCCGCCAAATACGCCTACCCCGAATACATCACCTACCGCCTCCCCGAACTCGCCGAACACGGCGGCGCCATCGAGTTTCTCCTGCGCCGCGACCCCGTCCACGGCCTCCGTCGCACCGAACTAATCTCCTTCACCGCCCCAGGGCAAGCACCCCTCACCGTCTGGTTCGAGGCGGACGGACGCCTCGCCCTCGACCATGACGGGAAACGCCTCGCCCACGGCACCGCCCACCCCGACTGGACACTCTGGAACGCTCTCGCCATCGACTGCCGCGACGACGCCATCGAAATCCGCGCCAACGGCCAGAGCATCCTCCGCCACCGCTTTGACGGCCCCCGCCGAAAACTCATCCCCAACGCCTTCCGCACTGGCGCCCTCATCCTCGGCGGCACCCAGGCCTACGCCCCCAACTACAACGACCTCATCCTCGACGACCTGCGCATCCTCGACCACCTCGCGCAGACCCCCCTCCGCCACGACCCCTTCGAGGACGCATTCCGACCCGACGGCTTCTCCACCCTCACCGCCGCCCAGGGCGAACCCTCCCCAGGGGCACGCTTCGTCCCTGGACGCGTCGGCAATGCCCTCGCCCTCGTCAGCGGCCCCCTCCGCGACGACCGCGAACGCCTTCGCAATGAATTCCATAACGAAATCCAGCAATTCTGGTGCTGGCACCGCGACGAGCCCAGCCCCACTGGCGAATACCTCTGGCCCCCTGATTTCTTCCATCCCGCCCGACCCTCCCTGCTCAAACGCGTCGAGGCCGCCAGGGCCGACGGCTATCGGCTGCTCCCCTACATGGCCTTCCCCGCCATCCACTATCCCTCCGACCTGGCGCGGCAATTCGCCGCCGAATGGCAGATCGAACCCGTCAACATCATGCCCTACGGGCCCCCCGCGGGGCACTGCATGCTCTCCGTCTCCCCCGCCGCCAAGGGATACGCCGACTATCTCATCGCGGGAATCCTCGACACCCGCCGAAAATACGGCTTCGACGGCGTCTACACCGACGGCCTCTGCGGCGTCCACCCCACCGCCAATCCCGCCCATGGCGCCTGGCGCGACGACCACGGGCACTGCCATGCCGTCTGGCCATTCTTCGCCTCCCGCGAAACCCTCAAGCGACTCTACCGCGTCGTCAAGTCCTACGGCGGATTCCTCGTCAACCACCAGTCCTTCGCCATCTCCATCATGAACCTCTCCTTCAGCGACGCCATCTATACTGGCGAACACGAGAACTACCGCCTCCCCGAGACCATGATGCTCCGATTCAACGCCCGCCCCTGGGGCGGACGGATGATCCTCCTCGGCTCCAGCGACCATGCCTGGTCCGCCCTCCACCAGATGAGCGCCCTCCTCGTCGGCTCTGGCCTCTGGGGACACTCCATCACGGGACGCCGCGACCTGGCCCGCAAGACCCTCCGCATCCAGCAGGCCTACGAGGCGTTCGGCACCTCCAGGGCCGACTTCATCCCCTTCTACGACTTCCCCAAGGCAACAGGCATGCGCCTCCCCGACGGACTGCGCGCCGCCGCCTACCGCGACGGCAACCGCTGGCTCCTCGTCGTCGGCAACTTCAACCGCGCCGCCGCCACCGCCACCATCGCATTCCCGAACCTCGCCATACGTTCCGCGCGCGCCGCCCTCACTGGCGCCCCCTGCGCCCTCCGCGACGGCGCCGCCACCGCCACCATCCTCCCCGAGAACTTCCAACTCCTCGAAATCGTCACGGCCCCCCGATAGCCCCCCTGCGCGGCCGGCCAATGTCCTTTGCGCCCCACCCGCGAGGTGCCGCTCAATAAACATGTCTTTCGTCTGACTTGGGAATTGCTTCCCCAAGATGGTCGGTACCAGCCCCTCATAATGCAGACACGCGAGAAGCGTGTGGGGTGGGCGCGATCCCCGAAAAGATGCTCGGCATTCATGCCTGGGAAAGCCCCCGGAGGGGGCGTTGGACCATAGCCAGGGGTGGAGGGCGCGCCAGCGCCCGGAACCCCTGGGGGCGGGTTC
>JAEEGL016917604.1_pt1 | contig 10022 bp, 13 predicted proteins | sample 9134231 | NCBI WGS metagenome assembly JAEEGL01 (sample SAMN16246548, study PRJNA631951) | gut metagenome | biome: gut microbiome; feature: rumen; material: fiber-attached | host: Bos | place: Iran: Karaj | collected 2018-10 | reverse complement strand
CATCATAAGACCTCCCGTCTTTACAATACTAATAAATTATATCAAAATAATTTATAATAATCAATTAATGATAAATAATAAAAACGTAGTTTCCTACGTTCTTATAATAATCTTTCATAATCTAATTTAGAAATTAAATCTTTGATATTATTTCTAAATTCTTCTGTTCTATCCTTATCGTCATTAATTAAATGTAATATTCCATTTTCTTTTAATAACTCTATTGTATAATATCCTACACAGCTTCCGTTTCTAATAGCCATAAAGAATGGAACATGAATCTTTGGAATTAATGTATCCTTAACTAATTCTTCTGATTTGAAATGAGATTTTTCAACTATTGCATAATATTTTAATTTTATTTCTAAGCTTTTACAATCTCTTAAATCCTCTTGTTCGCCATATACATTTGTGAATACTGGATCATAATTATATATAAAATCTAATTTTTGTTTTTTTGCTTCATCGACAACTATATCTAATACACTTGTACAATTGTCACACCATTTTCCACCAATATATACTAATCCTGTATCTAAAGAATCAAATAATTTAATAAAATCATCATAGCTAATTTGTTTAATATAGCTATAGATATCATTAGTCATATTAAATCCTCCTTATTTATTCTTATAATCAGAATATTTTTTATATAATTCCTTTTTATCTAAATTCAATTGCTTAGAAGCCTCTTTGATTGCTTCATTAGGCTTATATCCTAATTTAATCAATTCTTCTATTCTATCTATTGGATCAATAGATTTATCAACATCATTATCCTTATATCCTTCAAGAATTAAGACAATTTCTCCTTTTAAAGGATCTAATTTAATTGCATCCTCTAAGGTAGTTTCTATATATTCCTCGAATGTTTTTGTTAATTCTCTTGCGATACATATATATCTATTACCTAAAATGTCATACATATCAGTCAATGTTTCATTTAGCCTATGTGGAGCTTCATAAAATATTATTGTATGATTTACATATTTTAAATCATTTAATTCTTGAATTCTTTTTGAATGCTTAGAATCTAAAAAACCATAAAATGTATATGGCATAGGTGCTATACCTGATGCGATAAGTGCGCTGATTCCGGCTGATGGTCCTGGAATTGTTGAAACTCTAAGCCCTTGTTTTCTAGCTTCAGCTACAATTTTATATCCAGGATCTGAAATAACTGGAAGACCTGCATCCGAGATTAATGCAATATTCTTTCCTGATTTTATTTCATTTATTACATCATCAGTTTTAGTTTCCTGATTAAATTCATGATATGATTCAAGATGTGTTGTAATATTATAGTGCTTTAAAAGATTAATAGAATTTCTAGTATCCTCAGCATATATTTTATCAACACTTTTTAATATTTCTAAAGCTCTTAGGGTAATATCTGACATATTACCGATAGGAGTTGCTACAAGATATAAAATACCTTGATTTTTATCAAAGCTTCTTATTCTCATTAGTTCTTTAATATACGAATTGTCTTTTCTCTTAAATCACGCTCAGCATATACAACAGAAATTAATTCTCTTCTCTTTTCTGCTGATATATCAAGCTCTTTTTGAATCTTTTCAAGGAATAATAATTCAGTTGTGTTATATAAATCATCTTGCATTGAAATCATAACTAGATTTAAATAAACGACATTTTTAACAACTGGATTAGATTCTTTGAAGAATTTGATTGTATTTTCAGCTGTATCAGTTAAACGGAATGTGTATTCATCCTTAACTGGCTCTAATTCCGCCATAAGCTTATGTAATAATCTCTTTTCAACATCTGTTGGCTCGCCATCAATATCAACCATATAGATAGCTAAATCCATAAACTTAAGCATTTCCTTTTTGTTTAATAAACTTAAAAACATTCTATCACTCCTCGTAATTATAAATTTTTAAGACCTCATCAGTCCATTTTCCATCTTCTTTATAAACATAAAGTGGGGGAAGAATTCTTAATGATCCTTCACTACCATCCTTTATTCCTTCAATTAATATATGATTACATTCACTATTTATTTTGGGATAAACCAATTGTAATCTTTTAGGCTCAATATGGTATTTCCTAAATGTATCTATTATTTCTAATAATCTATCAGGTCTGTGTACCATCGCAAATCTACCCTTTGAATTTAATAATAATGCTGCTTCCTTAACTATATCATCAAGTGTAGCATGTATTTCATGTCTCGCGATTGCTTTAGCATCTGATGGATTAACATGATGACTACCTAATTTGAAAAATGGAGGGTTACATGTAACTACATCAAATGTATGCTTTCCAATTTTTTCATTTATATTAATTAGATTGTCATTTATTAATTCTATTTGATTTTCTAATTTATTTTCAAGAACTGACATATTAGCAAGCTTATATGTATATTCTTGAATTTCTACTCCAACTATTTTAGCATTAGTTCTTAATGTTAAATACATTGGGATAGGTGCATTTCCGCAGCATAAATCACATATTGTTTTAACATTTCTATTAATTGTAACAAAATATGATAACAGCATTGAATCTATTGAGAAATTAAATATATCAGGATCCTGACATATTTTATATTTTTCTCTACCTAATAAATCATTCCAAATTAAGGGCATTTTCAATTTTTTCATCATCTTCAAAATTATTAGGCTTATTTTTATTTTTCTTTGTAATGCTAAATTTAACATCATCAAGCTTTAAATAGCCAAACGAATTTTCTTCATTTTGATATTTAACCTTAAGATTTTTATTGATGACATCACATGATAAAACCTTGGCAGGTCCATTTTCGGTTTCTACTATATCTCCTATATCAGGAGCGTTCTTTCTTAATTCTGTATATAATTCATTTTCATAATTAATACAGCATAATAGCTTTCCACAATTACCACTTATTTTAACTGGATTTAATGATAAGCTTTGGTTTTTAGCCATCTTAACTGATACATTATCAAATTGAGTTATAAATGTTTTACAGCATACTATTAATCCACATGGACCAATTCCACCAAAAACCTTAGCGCCATCCCTACTTCCTACCTGACGTAATTCAATTCTTGTATGATAAATATCAGCTAAATCCTTAACCAAATCTCTAAAGTCAACTCTTCCCTCTGCTTCGAAATAAATAATTAATTTAGCTTTATCTAGGGTATATTCAGCTTCTAATACCTTCATTTCTAGGTTATGTGTTTTAGCGAATTTTTTAGTATTAGCTACAATTTCATCTTGCTCACTTTTATTTTTTTCAAAATTATTTATATCTTCCTCTGTGGCTAATCTAACGATATTTTTTAATTCTGATGTTAAGCTTTTTTCACTTAATTCAAATACATCGCCTACGCAATAGCCCATTTCTATTCCCCTGATTGTATTTACGACTACTTTATCGCCATCTGATACATCTATATTACCAATTCCGAAAAAGTATCTTTTTCCAACAGGCTTAAATTGAACCTTAATAGCTTTCATATATACCTCTATATAATCTTAGTTATCAGCTCATGGAAAACATTCTTCGCTGATATATTACTTTTTAATTTAGAAAATAAAGAAAGAGTCATTTTTAGTAAGTCTTTTAGTCTATCAATATTTCTCTTTCTATATGTGATAATTTTATCACATAATGGGTATAAAATCAAATTAGTATCCTTAGTAACACAAATATTAGCATCTTCTAAAAATAACAAATACCAGGATAACAAAATATTTAAATTATTACCATTTGAAAAAATAGATAAATGGTTTAAATAATAATTAATAGATTCCTTAGGCTTTGTTATATCAATTAAATCTAAAAATGCTGATTTAAATGTTTCAAAATTAGTATTATTGATAATTTCTAAAGCTTCATCAGGATCATTTGTTAAGCCTGTAGCTAATATAGAAGATAATTCATTATTACCAGCTTCAATTAGCATTTTAGCTCTTGTTTGATGATCTATCGTATTGAAGTGCTCTATTATACATCTAGATTGAATTGTTGAAACTACATTAGATAGTTCTTTAGCTATAAATATACCTACAGTTGGTGTTTTATTTATTGGCTCCTCAATAAATTTTAATAATGAATTTTGAGCCGCACTAGAGGCTGTATCTATACCATCAACAATATAAATTCTAGTTCCCTCTACTAATGATGTTTTAGCAAATTCCTCTTGTAAATCATTTACCTGTTCCTTTGATATAAGCTTCTTATCTGTTTGAATACCGATATAATCGACATTCATATGATTTCCAGTCAATATGGTCTTACAGGTATCGCATTCAAGACATCCACCATTTGGACAATATAATAGTGCTGCAAGAGCATAAGCCATTTCCTTTTTGCCTGTGCCCTCCTCACCATAGAAAAGGTATGCATGACTCAAGCGTCCATTAGCTTTAGCTTTTTTTAGCATATTAAAAATATTCTCTTGAGTTTTTACTACCCTTTTAATGTCCAAGATAATTCACTACCCTTCTAAATATTTTAAAACAATATTTATGCAATCATTAACTACATCAGCTAATGGCTTATTTCCATCAACTCTTACAATTCTTTCAGGATACATTTCTAAAACCTTATGATATCCTTCATATACTCTTTCGTGAAAATCAATTTTTTCTTGATCTAATCTATCACATTTTCCATCTCTATCCTTATTTGACATTCTTTTTAATGCTACATCAGGTGTAACATCAATAAAGATAGTTAAATCAGGTAAATAATCTAATGCAAATGAATTAATTTTTAAAATTTTATCCATTCCAAGACCTCTAGCATAGCCTTGATATGCTAAGCTAGAATCTAAAAATCTATCACATATTACTACATTATTTGAATTAATTGCAGGAATAACCCTTTCAGTTAAATGCTGCATACGGCTAGCAGCATATAATAATGCTTCACATTCTGGTGTCATTTCAGTATTTTTAACATCTAATATTATTTTTCTAATATCTTCAGCTATTCTTATTCCACCAGGCTCCCTAGTTGAAATATATTTTATATTTTTTTCATCAAAAACCTTTGTTATAGCGTTAATCACAGTAGTTTTTCCACTACATTCTCCACCTTCAAAAGTTATAAATCCCTTCATTTTCATAACTAAATCTCCATAAAAATATTTGATTATATTATACAACGAAATAATACATCTTTAAAGAATTATTATTAATACTAATCGCTAAATAAGAAGAAAAAAATCGAATGAAGTCATTCGATTATTCTTTTACTCTTTTAGCACCGCAATATGGGCAAAATAAATCTGTTTTAGATAATATCTGTTCGCAATATAAGCATTTATTATTTTCTTTATTTTGGTTAACTGGTGGTACTGCTTCAGCATTTGTAGTATCATCGCATAAATCTTTTCTAAATGCAGTAAGAATTAAAACTCCAACAATAACACTTAAAAATATAATACTTAAAATACCAGCAGGAATAAATCTATTATTTCTTACCATAGATACTATAATAAGCCACATTACAAGAATTATAATTAAAAATATAGTAATTGAAACACCTAAAAAGATATTCAAAGAATCATATGATCTTTCTTTAAACATAGATGAATTACCGGCTTCCGCTGCAAAATCATTATATGTATCAATTGATGCCTTTTGAATTCCATATATTAAAAGAATAAAAAGGGCTGGTTTAATAAAACCAAATAATAAATCTAATAATAAAATTAAAAACTTTTTCATAATTCTCTCCCACAAAAATTATATTATTCATTTATTAATTCATCTAAAGCTATTACTGCATTTCTAACACAATCATCACATGGTGTTAGCACAACACCAGTTTCGATGCCTTTTAATTTTTTACAGATTGTATCCTTAGATAATTCTTTAAATCTTTCTAATAATACCTTAGATTTTTTCATAGTTCCCATTGAACCATCATTTAACATACCTAAAATCATATTTGCGGCAATAAGTGCACCACATGTGGATTCCATACAGCCCATTCCTACTCCAAACCCTGATCCTAGCTTTTTTAAATCTTCTTCACTTAAATTTAATTTATCCTTATAGCTCAATAATACTGCCTGAGAACAGTTATTGCCCTTATGCTTTAAGGCTACTGCGTTTTCTTTTCTATCCATAAAAACCTCAATAATTAACCTTATATAAATATAATCCACAGCCAGGTGCTACCTTATGACTTATTTTAGGATCACATTTTTCTAATACTTCTAATATTAAATCCTTTGACTCATGACCTCTTCCGATTTCAATTAAAATACCCATCATTCTTCTGATTTGATATTTTAAAAAGCCTGTGCCAATAAATACAAATTCCAATTTATCATCTAATTTATTTATTTTTGCTTCAAATATTGTTTTTGTAGTATCTTTTCTTTCATCTATTTGGGCTGAGGCAAAGCCTTTAAAATTATGTGTACCAATAAATAATTTAATTGCTTCATCCATTTTAGACATATCTAAATTAGTTATATTAGGCATATATCTAATTGTTAATGGATTATATTCTCCAATGTTAATATAATATCTATATTCCTTTGATTTAGCTGAAAATCTTGCATGGAAATTATCATCTACATGACATACATCAATTATATGTATATCATCAGGTAAAAATGAATTAATTCCTCTTTTTATACCACTATCTGGAATATCCTTATCTATATCAAAATGAAATACCTGACCAATGGCATGTACATATCTATCAGTTCTTCCTGATGGATATATTTTTATATCCTGACCTAGCATTTTTTTTATAGCTTGTTCAATGCATAATTCAATAGTTATTTCGTTATCTTGAACCTGAAAGCCCATGTAATTATATCCATCATATGCTACAGTGCATTTATATCTCATTAAATAACACCTACCATATGTAATATTACAACGACAAACATCGCAATAACTACAAATATTGCAAGAAAATCAATAAATCTAAATTTTAATAAATCTATTTTAGTCCTTTTAGCACCAATTACATATCCTCTTGCTTCCATAGCATCAGATAATTCATCCGCTCTTCTGAATGAAATAACAAACATTGGAATTAATAAAGATATAATTTGATTTACCTTATCCTTTAAGCTACCCTCATTAAAATCTACACCACGAGATGCTTGTGCTGCCATTATTTTTTTACTTTCGTACAATAATGTTGGTATAAATCTTAATGTTAATGATATAAGCATCGCAAATACACTAACCTGGATTTTAAATAGCTTTAATGGTGATAATATCCATTCTAAGCCATTATTAATATCTGTGGACATTGTAGTTAATGTAAGTATTTGAGTGATAGATATCATTAATACTATTCTTAAGAATATAAAACCACTTTTTTCAAGTCCTGTTTTATAAACATCAAAATTGAAATCTGCCCATTTCATATTATCGAATGGCCATACCCAAGAAAAACCTATATTTGCGTCTACTAATGGGTTTTTCCATAATACGAAAAAGCCTATTGTAAATAATATTAAAAAATATAATATCTTAAATGGAATATATTTTTTAGTAAAGAAATATAATAAGATTAATCCAATACATATTAATAATTGCCATAATCCAATTTGCATATTAAATGTATATAATGGTGTAGGGTCATTTGGTGTACTACCTGTATATATTAGCTGTAATACTACAGTAAATAACAATAAAAATATTACACCTTTAATACTTTTTAATATTTTTAAAACATTAATTCTTGCAGATAAAATAATTAAAACAAATATACCTAAGGCAGCAGCCATCCATATTAAATCTGGAATTAAAAATATTAAAACAATTAAAGCGATAGTTAATAATATTTTAGTTCTTGGATCTAGCTTATATATCCAGCTTTTTCCAGGTACATATTGTCCGAAGGTGATATTATTCATTATTATCACCTGCCTTAATTGTCTTTAATTCATTTAATAAATCTTCTAATGTATAATAATTATAGCTTAGATTTAAATGTAATTTATCATTTAAATAATCTATTAATTCTAATACCTCAGGCTTAGCTAAATAATTCTCTTTATAAATATCAGATGAGAATAATTTAACCTTATCTCCATCATATGTTATTCTAGAATTTCTCATAACAACAACTCTAGTTGCATATTGATATACTAAATTCATATCATGAGTGATTATTATTATAGTCTTTCCTGTTTCTTTATGGATTTTATAAAATAATTCCATTATTTCTACAGCACCTAATGGATCTAGTCCTCTAGTAGGCTCATCAAGCAATAATATATCAGGATCATATGCTAAAATACCTGCGATTGCTACCTTTCTCATTTGACCGCCTGAAAGATTAAATGGAGATTTATTTAATAAATCCTCTATTTTTAAAAGCTTAGCTACCTCGATAGCCTTTTTCTTTGCTTCCTCTTTAGACATACCAAAATTTATAGGAGCAAACATTAAATCCTTTAATACTGTTTCTTCAAATAATTGATATTCAGGGAACTGGAATACATATCCAACTCTCTTTCTTATTTTCTTAAGCTTTGGATTTTTATTAGGCTTTGGTGTAAGAATAGAATCAAATACATAAACATTACCTTTTGATGGTAAAAATAATCCATTCATATGCTTAATTAATGTTGATTTACCAGAGCCTGTTTTACCAACTACTGCGACAAATTCATCTTTTCCATTAATATCTAGGGATATATCTTCAAGAGCAGTTAATATATCCTTTTTATTTTGTCCTCTAAAGCTATGAGTTACTTCTTTAAATGATATTCCCATAAGGCATTTATTAGCTCCTCATTTTTATTTAATACATCATCTTCCTTTGCCAAAAAAGCCGCTCTTAAGCCAAATGGCATATCTAAATTAGATGATAATAAGATATCTCTTCTTTCAAATACCTCATCTGGGGTACCTGATAATATTATACTTCCTTGCTTCATTACGATTATTTGATCGCTTTTAGCTGCTAGATTTAGGTCATGAGTAATAGTTATTATTGTCTTATTATATTTATTATGTAATTCTTCAATAATATCTATTATTTCCTTTGTTCCCTGTGGATCTAGCATAGATGTAGCTTCATCAAGGATTATAATATCACAATTAAGTGCTAAAATACCAGCGATAGCTACACGTTGTTTTTGACCACCTGATAGGGTTTGTGGTTCTCTTTCAAGATATTCATTCATATCTACCTTTTTAGTGTATTCGTCGATTAAATCTATCATTTGTTCTCTTGGAATTTGATGATTTTCTAATCCGAATGCTATATCATATTTAACATTATAACCAACAAATTGGTTATCAGGATTTTGGAATACAATTCCAACTCTTTTTCTTATATCCTTAACTGTTTTTTCATTTAAAACAACATCATCATAAGAAATAGTTCCACTATTATATTCTAATAATCCAGCTAATAGCTTAGCTGTAGTAGATTTACCACTACCATTGTGTCCAATAATAGAAAGCCATTCATGATCTTTTACAGTAAAAGATACATCATTAATAGCTACATCTTTTCCATTATATGCATAAGATAAATCTTTAACTTCTATCATAAATGTGCTTCCTCCTTTAAAACGATTAAAATTATATCATTTTTTATATAAAATAAAAAGATTAATAAAAAATATATAAAGAAAAAAGAAGCAAAATTAATTGCTTCTTCATAATTATTGATTTAATTTCTTAATGATTGTAGGTAATTCCTTATCTACTACATCATTATCTAATTGGCATGTTCCGGCATTCATATGTCCGCCTCCGCCATATTCAAGGCATAATTCACCAATGTCAACCTTAGATTTCTTATTAACTATACTTTTACCAATCATTACTGCAGTATTTTGTTTTTTAAAGCCCCATGCTACATGAACTGATATTTCTGTTTCAGGATACATTGCATAAACCATGAATCTATTACCTGCATAAATAATATCTTCATTTCTTAAATCAATTACTGCAACCTTATCATATACCTTAACAATACGCTTTAATTGTTCTTTGAATAATTCTGCTTGTTCAAAATATAATTTAGTTCTTTCCTTAACATCAGGTAATTCCATTATTTCATCAATATTATG
>JAEEGL016848177.1_pt1 | contig 10022 bp, 5 predicted proteins | sample 9134231 | NCBI WGS metagenome assembly JAEEGL01 (sample SAMN16246548, study PRJNA631951) | gut metagenome | biome: gut microbiome; feature: rumen; material: fiber-attached | host: Bos | place: Iran: Karaj | collected 2018-10 | reverse complement strand
TCCGTCAGGTCGTACGCCATTTTGTCCTCCGGGAATTCATAGAACAGCGCGCGGATCACGGGATCGCCCTGTTCGTGGGCTTCGCGCATCGTGTCCCTGATATAGTGCTTCATGATGTCGCGGATGCCGATGTACTTGACCATGATCTTTTCGCAGGCCGGGCCGTAGGACCAGACCTCGTTCGGCGCGCCTTCCCATTCGCGGACAACGCCGTTCTTATCCACGACCTCGGTGTGCGGGTCGCGCGTCCCGTGGATGCGCATGACCGGGCAGAAGGTGCCCCACTGGAACCAGCGCATCAGAAGCTCGCGGAAGTTTTCGTCGTTCACGTTCCCGTTGTAGAAGCCGCCGATGTCGGTGGTCCACCAGGGGATGCCCGAGAGGCCCATGTGGACGCCTACTAAGATCTGCTTCCTAAACGCCTCGTAGCTGGAGTTGATGTCGCCGGACCAGACCAGCGCGCCGTAGCGCTGCGAGCCCGCCCAGGCGCAGCGGAGGAGGTTCACGATATCGTCCTGGCCGTCCGCCTTCTGCCCTTCGTAGAAGAGCCGGGCGTATTCCCGCGGATAGATGTTGCCGATCTCGGAGACGTCCCCGGCCGCGTAGCGGAACAGGTCGTAGTCGTAGGTCTCGAACTCCGGCTCCGCCTCGTCCAGCCAGAAGGTGCGGATCCCCAGATCCCAGTAATTCTTCTTCACCTTCTCCCAGACGTAGGCGCGGGTCCTTTCGTTCGTGGCGTCCATGAATGCGTTGTTCCCGTGGAACTCGTGCTGGACGTTCAGGCCGCCCTTCTGGCGCACCAGGAGGCCTTTCTGCCGCATTTCCTGATAGTTTTCGGAGCCCTCCTCGACCTGCGGCCAGATGGAGACCATCGTCTCGATGCCGTAGTCGTGCAGTTCCTTCACCATCGCGGCCGGATCCGGGAAGAACTCCTCATCGAAGCGCCAGTCCCCGCAGTGCGGCCAGTGATAATAGTCGATGACCAGGACGGAGACCGGGATGTTCCGGCGGTGGTATTCCCGCGCGACGTCCAGGACCTGCTGCTGGTTATAGTAGCGGAGCTTGCACTGCCAGAACCCGAGGCCGTACTCCGGCATCATCGGCGCGCGGCCGACCGCCCCGGTGAAGGCTCGCTCGGCTTCCTTCGCGGTCCCAGCCGCGGTGATCCAGTAGTCCAGCTTTTTGGTGCTCCGGGCCTGCCACTCGGTCACGTTCCGGCCGAAGTGGACCTCGCCCACGGCAGCGTTGTTCCAGAAGAAGCCGTAGCCCTTCGTCGAATAATAAAACGGGATGGACGCCTGCGAATTGCGCTGCGCGAGTTCCAGGCTGCAGCCTTTCAGGTCCATGATCTCCTGCTGGTATTGCCCCATGCCGTAGATCTTTTCATCCGGATCCCCGCTGAAGCCGGCCCGGAGCTCGAAGTTCCCGCCCGGAAGCGCCCGGAAATCGCGGGCGCGCTTCATCAGGCAGCCGCCGTTCGGGATCTCCCGGAGAAGGACCTCCCCCTTCTCGTTTTCAAAGGACATCTCCAGCACCGGGCCCCACGAGACTGCCCGGAGCACCGCTTTGATACGGCCGTTCTTCAGGGTCGCCAGCGTATCCGACACGAAGATCTCCGGCTCAGGCGTCTCCACTTCAAGGAGCGCCGCGTTGTCCGCCGGGATCTCGCCCATAAAGACCGATTCCACCCGGAGGCTGTCCTTTCCCCATGGCGTGACCCTTAAAGTCTCGCCGTTGTCCCGGAACAGAAGGCTGTTCCCTTCTCTTTCAAAATACTGCATGATCCGCCTCGTCATAATGGTCTTCTGCTATGTCCTTCCGGTCCCCGGGCCGCCCGGCCGGTTCCGGTATACTTTTCCATATACATTATATCCGCTTCGGCGTCAAAAAGATACCGCTTTTCGGCCGAAACAAGAAAATCGGATTTTTCCGAAATAATGCTTGCTTTTTCAAAACATATCTGCTAATATACTGCTGTTGCGGCTCTTTCGGCCGTAAAGAAAACGATGGGAGGTGCTCAAGATGGCGAAATGTGCAATCTGCGAAAAAGGCGCTCACTTCGGAATCATGGTAAGCCATTCACACAGAAGAACCAACAGAATGTGGAAGTCCAATGTGAAGTCTGTTCGCGTCAAGACTGACAACGGCGGGACGAAGAAGATCTACGTCTGTACTTCCTGCTTACGTTCCGGTTTAGTTGAAAGAGCCTGACATTCGGATCTGAACATGTATAGAAAAGACCGGCGGGGACGGATCCCTGCCGGTCTTTTTCTGTATGCGCCGGGCGGTGCGATCCGCTCCCGCCCCTTCATTTGACAAGAGCCGCCTTTTTCTGTACAATGATTGTTTAAGAAAGGCGCCGATGAGGCGTCCCGAAAACCCCTGGAGGTACCCATGAATACCGTTAAGATCGACCGCACCGGCACTTCCGTCCGCATGATCGCCCACCGCGGCGTGAGCGGGCTGGAGACCGAGAATACCGCTTCCGCCTTCGTGGCCGCCGGCAACCGGAGCTACTTCGGCATCGAGACCGACGTGCACGTGACGAAGGACGGACGCTTCATCATCCACCACGACGACAGCACCGGCCGCGTGGCCGGGGAAGATCAGGACTACGTGATCGAGGAGACCGGCTACGACGTGCTCCGCGCCCTGGTCCAGAAGGACAAGGACGGCGGCGAAAGGACAAGGAAGGACTTGATCCTCCCCTCCCTCCGCGAATATATCCGCATCTGCCGGAAATACGAAAAGACCGCTGTCCTGGAACTCAAGAACCGCATCCAAAGGAACGACATCGTCCGCCTTCTGGAAGAGATCCGGGAAGAAGGCTGGCTTGAACGGACCGTCTTCATCTCCTGCTCCTACGAGAACCTGACGGACCTTCGGGACCTGCTCCCGGACGCTGTCCTTCAGTTTTTGACCTGGAAGCCGGCCGATGAGGAACTTCTGTCACAGCTTCTCCCCTACCGCCTGGACCTGGACATCCTATGGTCCTCGCTGACCGAGGAAGGCCTCCGGCTGATGCACGAGAACGGCGTCAAAGTCAACGTCTGGACCGTGGACGGCAAGGACGACGCGGAAAAACTGGCGTCCTGGGGCGTCGACTACATCACCAGCAACATTCTGGAATAAGGAACGATGAACTACAGCAGGAAGGATCTGGAAGAAAAGATCGAGCTCGTCACGGGCACCGAGGTCCGGCAGAAGAACCGGGTGGTGCTCTATTTTGCCACGCTCGCGCTCTTCCTGGTGATCGGCTTCGCGGTCGTGGGCGCGTCGGTGGCCGCCGGCGCCGTGACCGAGATCATCGAAAACACCCCCTCCATCAATACCATCAACTCCATCAAGCCGCTGGCCAACAAGTCCATCATCTACGCCTCGGACGGTTCCATCATGCAGGAACTGGTGATGAGCGGCTCCAACCGCGTCTCGGTCTCCTACGACGATCTGCCGAAAGACCTGGTGAACGCCTACGTGGCCATTGAGGACGCCCGTTTCTTCGACCACGAGGGCGTGGACATCAAAGGCATCTTCCGCGCCATCTTCGTGGGCCTTTCCAGCGGGAACCTGTCCGAGGGCGCGTCGACCATCACGCAGCAGCTGATCAAGAACAACGTCTTCAACGGCGGCATGGAGAAGAACTTCGGCGACCGCATCGAGCGGAAGCTCCAGGAACAGGCCCTGGCGCTGAACGTCGAAAAGACGCTCAGCAAAGAGACCATCATGGAGTACTACTTGAACACCATCAACCTGGGCTCGAACTGCCTGGGCGTGCAGGTGGCCTCCCGCCGCTACTTCGGCAAGGACGTCTCCGAGTTGGACCTTGCGGAATGCGCCGTGCTCGCGGCCATCGCGCAGAACCCCTCGCGCTTCAATCCCATCAAGAACCCGGACAAGAACCAGGGACGGAGGCTGATCGTCCTCCGCTATATGCTGAAGGACGGCTATATCTCCGAAGAGGAATATGAGGAAGCCATTTCCGAAGACGTCTACAAGAGGATCCAGACCGTTTCGGCGGAGACCGACGCGAACGGCCAGCACGCCTTCTCCTGGTTCACGGACGCGGTCTTCGAGGACGTCCTCGAAAAGCTGCAGACCGAACTCAATTATACGGACACGCAGGCCTACAACATGCTCTACTCGGGCGGCCTCCGCATCCACACGACGATGGATCCGAAGATCCAGGCCATCGTGGACGAGGAAGTCAATAACGACGAGAACTACAAAGTCCCGAACGAGGACGGCACCGTCACGGATTACTATGAGTACGCCCTCACCTACCGGCTCACGCTGGAGCTTCCGGGCGGCGAGACCTACTATTACGACCAGGAGAGCATGAAGACCTATTTCCGGGACGAGCTTCAGGACAACTCCTTCCGCCTGGTCTTCCCGACCGAGAGCGACATGAAGGCGGCGGTTAGCAAGTTCCGGAAATACCTGATCGACACCACCGGCGGGCACATCGTCTCCGAGCAGATCACGTCCACGGTCCAGCCGCAGACTTCGGTCATCATCATCGATCAGAGCACCGGCCATGTGAAGGCCGTCTCCGGCGGCCGCGGCGACAAGGACGCCTACGGCTCGCTGGTCCTGAACCGCGCGACCGATTCGCCGCGCCAGCCCGGTTCCACGTTCAAGACGCTCGTGTCGTACGCTCCGGCCATCGATACCCGCGGCGACACGCTGGCGACCACCTACTACGACGCCCCGCTCACGGTCGGCGAAAAATCCATCAGCAACTGGTGGGGACCCGACTACATGGGCTACGCGAACATCCGCTTCGGCCTGATGGCCTCGATGAACGTGCTCGCGGTCAAGTGCTTCCGCGATACGGTCACCGAGTCCGCCGCGTTCGACTACGCGAAGGACTTCGGCATCACCACGCTGGTCGCGGATGACCGCAGCGTCTCCATGGCGCTGGGCGGCCTGACCTACGGCGCCACGAACCTGGAGATGACCGCGGCCTACGCCACCATCGCGAACGACGGCCGATACGTGACGCCCATTTTCTGGACGAAGATCACGGACGCGGACGGAAACCTCATCCTGGAGAACAAGCAGGAAACGCAGCGCGTCCTGAAGTCCTCCTCCGCAAAACTTCTCACCTCGGCGCTGGAGTCGACCGTGGACCCGCCCTTCGTCATCTGGCCCGAATACGGCCTGAGCGCCACGAACACGGCCTGCAAGGTGCCCGGCGTGCCGGTGGCCGGCAAGTCCGGCACCACCACGGACGCCAACGACATCTGGTTCATCGGCTACAGCGGCTATTACACCTGCGGCATCTGGTCCGGCTATGATTTCTCGCGGAGCTTCGGCAAGAGCCCCGGCTACCACAAGGACATCTGGCAGCACATCATGGCCCGGATCCACGAGGGCCTGGAGGAAAAGCCGTTTGATTACGGCACGCTTGAAAAGGCGCTGATCTGCAGCAAATCCGGCCTCCTGGCCAGGAGCGGCATCTGCGACGCCTGCGGCGACCCGAACTGCCATATCTACGAGGAGTATTTCGCGCCCGGGACGGCGCCCACCGAGTACTGCAACCGGCACGCGGTCTACAGCGTCTGCTCCGCCTCCGGCAAGCTCGCGGACGAGTTCTGCCCCGAGGACACGCTCGTCCGCAAGGTCTATCTCTCCATCGATGAGGACGATGACGACGGCCAGGCCACCGACGACACGAAGTACGTGATCCCGGCCGAGGTCGCCGGCTCCCGCTGCGACGTCCATACCTCGGCCGCAACGGAGCCCTCTTCTTCCGAGACGGAGACTTCTTCTTCGGAGACAGAACCTTCGTCTGATCCCGAAAGTTCCGGGAGCAGCGACGCGACCGCGCCGTCCGAGTCAGAGCCTTCGTCCGCTGCCGAGCCCGAGACCACGGTCGAGACCCAGCCCGCGGAGGAGTAAGAAGCGCGGCCAAAAAGATACGCACAGGCAATGCCGAAGGGCGCGGAAAAGGTGCCCAAAAGTGCATCAAAAAAGACCGGAAAGTTCGTCTTTCCGGTCTTTTTATATTCTGCGGCAGTACAGAGATCCGCATAAAACTGCGGCAGTCTCGGGTTCTCCGCTTCGATCTGCAGCCGCCTCGGGATCTCCTTTTAAATTCCCCAGACCACGTTTGCGAGGAGCACCAGGAGCGGCAGCGTCGCGACCGAGAACAGCGTCGACAGGCTGACGATCCGCGTGGCCTCCTCCCCGTTCAGATGGAACAGGCTCGCAAAGAGGACCGCGTTCGCGCCCACGGGCGACCCCGCCACGATCAGCATCGTCATCTTCAGGAGGTAATAGTCGTTCGGAACCAGACAGAGGATCAGCATCGTCAGAACCGGGATCACGGCAAGCCGCATCGCGCAGCAGAAGTATCCCTTGGCTCCGCTGAACATCTGCTTGAAGCTCATGCGCGCGAGATACGTTCCCAGGACGATCATCGCAAGCGGGCAGTTCAGCGCCGCGATGCCGTTCATGCCCTCCCGCATGAGGTCCGGCACGCGGACCTTCAGGAAGAACAGGACCAGGCCCAGGATGAAGGCGTACAGCACGGGGTTCTGCAGGATCTTCTTCGGCGACATCCGCTTCCGGTCCCCGGTCAGCGTGTAGATGCCGTAGGTCCACTGCAGCACGTTGATGAAGGTCGTATAGCCGGAAGCCAGGAGCACGGCCGTGTCGCCCAGGACCGATGAGATCAGCGGGATGGCCACGAAACCGGCGTTCGGATAACCGGACGAAAAGCGGAGCACGGGATCCTTCCTAAACACCAGGGCGGACACCAAAAGGGAAAAGATCAGGCAGCCCGCGCCGAACGCGAAAGACAGCAGGATCATCCCAAGCATCCCGTCCGAATAATCGGCCAAAAAGGCCTTCAGGATCACGAACGGGACCGTGACGTACAAAAGGACGCGGGACATCTGTTCCACGCCGGTCTCGTTGATGAAGCGGATCTTATAGAGCACGAAGCCGATCCCCATGTAAAACGCCATGAGGATGGCCTGTTTCAGAAGTACCTGTGCCATTTCCATAAAGGGCGATCTCCTTTAAAACATCAGGTTTCGGAATACTGCGTTCGAAACGTCCATGCCGTATTCGGTCAGGCAGAGCCGGTCGCCGGTGAACATCACGGCGCCGTAGCCCAAAAGGCGGCGGAGCTCCGCCATCTTGACGATGGTGAGGTCCTCCTCGAAAAGTTCCTCGAAGCGGGAAAGCGAGATCCCGTCGTTCATCCGGAGCCCCAGCATGACGAATTCGTTCATGCGGTCTGTTTTCGTCAGGCTCTCCGTTTCCTCATATTCTCGGGAAAGGTAGTCCAGGGAAGCGGCGTTTTTATAGCGGTACCGGCCCGTATAAGACGCGGCCGCGGCGCCGAAGCCTAAGTAAGGCACGCCGGTCCAGTAGCCGGTGTTATGGACGCTTTCAAAGCCCGGGCGCGCGAAGTTCGAGATCTCGTACTGGCGGTAGCCCCTGCTTTCCAGAAAAGACTTTGTCAGATGGACCATCTCCCGGTCCAGGTCCTCGGAGGGAAGCTCCTTCTCCCCCGCCGTTCCTGGCCCGTAAAGGGCGTAAAACGGCGTTCCGGGCTCCAGGATGAGGCTGTATGCGGAAATGTGCTCCGGGCCCAGGGAAACGGCCTTTTCCAGCGTTTCCAGCCACTTCTCCTTCGTCAGTCCCGGGACCGCCGAGATCAGGTCGAGCCCGATGTTTTTGAAGCCCTGTTCCCGCGCGATGCGCACGCTCTCTTCCGCGTCCTCAAATGTATGGATGCGTCCGAGCGCCTTCAGGATCTCTTTGTCCGCGGACTGAAGGCCCATGCTCAGCCGGTTCACGCCGGCTTCTTTATAAACGGCCAGCTTCTCCGGGGTAAGCGTGCCGGGATTCGCTTCCAGCGTGATCTCCGAGTCCTCCCGGATCCGGAAGACCTTCCGGAGTAACGTAAGCACGTCCGCGATCCGCTCCGCTTTCACCGCGCTCGGCGTCCCGCCGCCGAAGAAGACGGACTGGACGGGCTTTTCGTGCATCGGTTCCGGCGTCTTACGGATCTCCCGGAGGAGGTCCTCAAAATACCGGGCTTCAAGGTCCTCCCCGAACGGGCCGGAGAAAAAGTCGCAGTAGGCGCATTTTTTCACGCAGAAAGGCACGTGGACGTAGATCTCCAGTTCCTCTCCGTATATCTTCTTGTCCTCGGGAAAATCTCTCATCGGTCAGTCGTCGTCCAGCTTGAGGACGGCCATGAAGGCGCTCTGCGGGATCTCCACGGTGCCGAAGGTTCGCATGCGCTTCTTTCCTTCCTTCTGCTTTTCCAAAAGTTTCTTCTTTCTGGTGATGTCGCCGCCGTAGCACTTGGCCAGGACGTCCTTCCGCATGGCCTTCACGGTCTCCCGGGCGATGATCTTCGACCCGATGGCGGCCTGGATGGGGATCTCAAAAAGCTGGCGCGGGATCTCATCCTTCAGCTTCTCGCACATCCGCCGTCCGCGCTCGTAGGCCGAGCCCGCGAACACCACGAAGGACAGGGCGTCGATCTCCTCCTTGTTGACCAGGATGTCCAGCTTCACCAGTTCCGAACGCTGGTAGCCGGCCAGTTCGTAATCGAACGACGCGTAGCCTCTGGACCGGCTCTTGAGCGCGTCGTAGAAATCGTAGATGATCTCGTTCAGCGGGAGGACGTACTTCAGGATGGCCCGCCCGGCCTCGATGTACTCGATGCTCTGGTAGACGCCGCGCCGTTCCTGGCAGAGGTCCATGATGGAGCCAATGTACGGGCTCGTCACGATGATCTCCGCGTTCACGACCGGCTCTTCCATATATTCGATGGCCGACGGGGCCGGCATGTTCGTGGGGTTCGTCAGGTCCACCACGCTCCCGTCCGTCTTGTGGATCTTATAGACGACCGAAGGCGCCGTGGTCACCAGGTCCAGGTTGTACTCGCGTTCCAGCCGCTCCTCGATGATCTCCAAATGGAGAAGGCCCAGGAAGCCGCAGCGGAACCCGAAGCCTAAAGCGACCGAGGTCTCCGGCTCATAGAAGAGCGAGGCGTCGTTCAGCTTCAGCTTGTCCAGGGCGTCCCGGAGGTCCGAATAGTGCGCGCCGTCCGCCGGGTACAGCCCGCAGTAGACCATCGGCATGACCTGCTTGTAGCCGGGGAGCGGTTCGGCGGCGGGACGCGCGGCCAGCGTCACCGTATCGCCCACGCGGGTATCCTGCACGCTCTTGATGGAGGCCGTGATATAGCCGACTTCGCCCGCGGAGAGCCCTTCCGGGTTCGGGATGAAGCGGCCGGCGCCGAAGCAGCCGATCTCCACCACGTTCGCCTCAAAGCCCGTGGCCATCATGCGGATGCGGTCGCCGGGGCGCACCGTGCCGTCCTTGATGCGCACGAAGACGATGACGCCCTTATAGGGGTCGTACAGCGAATCGAAGATCAGGGCCTTGAGCGGTGCGTCCGGGTCGCCCTTCGGCGGCGGGACCCGCTCCACCACGGCTTCCAGCACGTCTTCGATGTTCACGCCGTTCTTCGCCGAGATGCGCGGCGCGTCCATTGCCTCGATGCCGATCACGTTCTCGATCTCCTCCGCGACCCGCTCCGGCTCCGCCGAGGGCAGATCGATCTTATTGATGACCGGGAAGACCTCCAGGTCGTGGTCCAGCGCGAGATACACGTTCGCGAGCGTCTGGGCTTCGATCCCCTGCGCCGCGTCCACGACCAGGATCGCTCCGTCGCAGGCAGCCAGGGCGCGGGAGACCTCGTAGTTAAAGTCGACGTGGCCGGGCGTGTCGATCAGGTTGAAGACATACTCCTGCCCGTCCTTCGCGTGGTAGACCGTGCGGACGGCCTGCGCCTTGATGGTGATGCCGCGCTCGCGTTCCAGGTCCATGTTGTCCAGCACCTGATCCTGCATCTCACGGGCGGTCAGAAGGCCCGTCTTTTCGATGATGCGGTCGGCCAGCGTGGATTTTCCGTGGTCGATATGGGCGATGATGCAGAAATTGCGGATCCGGCTGAGTTCCATAGGCCCTCCTTCCCGTAAACGAAAAGG
>JAEEGL016592724.1_pt1 | contig 10022 bp, 9 predicted proteins | sample 9134231 | NCBI WGS metagenome assembly JAEEGL01 (sample SAMN16246548, study PRJNA631951) | gut metagenome | biome: gut microbiome; feature: rumen; material: fiber-attached | host: Bos | place: Iran: Karaj | collected 2018-10 | reverse complement strand
GCGCATACGCACCGGCAGGTTGTCGTCTATCGCCTGCAAAAGCCTGTCGATGCCCTCGCCGGTTTTGGCGCTGATCTTGATGTAGGAATTAAAATCCTGCGCCTGAAAATAGTCGTCGAGCAAATCGCACTTGTTGAGCACGGTCAGCACCGGTGTGTCGCCGCAGCCGAGAGAGTCGAGCAGATCGCGCGTTACCTGCAAGTGTACCCTTGCCTCCTCGCTCGACGCGTCGCAGAGATTGATGATGACGTCCGACTGCGCCGCTTCCTCAAGCGTGGAGCGGAACGCCTCCACCAGATGGTGCGGCAGCCTGCGGACGAGCCCGACGGTGTCGATCAGCATGACGCTCACGCCGCTCGGCAGCCTGAGAGCGCGCGAGGTCGGGTCGAGGGTCGCAAACAGCTTGTCCTGTGCCAGCACGCCGGCGTCGGTGAGGGTGTTCATCAGCGTGGATTTGCCGGCGTTGGTGTAGCCGACGATGGCGCAGGTGATCACGCCGTCCTTTTCGCGGCGGCGCCGCAGCATGGCGCGGTGCTTTTCCACCTCCGCCAGCTCCTCGCGCAGTGTTTCCATACGGCGGCGGATGTGGCGGCGGTCGGTTTCGATTTTGGTTTCGCCGGGTCCGCGCGTGCCGATGCCGCCTCCCAGCCGCGACATCTCCACACCCTTGCCGGTCAGGCGCGGCAGCATATATTTGAGCTGCGCCAACTCCACCTGGAGCTTGCCCTCACGGCTGCGCGCACGCAGCGCGAAAATATCGAGTATCAGCGTGGTGCGGTCGATCACGCGCACATCGGTCGCCTTTTCCATATTCTTTATCTGTGTGGGCGACAGCTCGCTGTCCGCCACGATCAGGTCGATCTCCTGCTCACGGCACAGCTCGGTCATCTCCGCCAATTTGCCGCTGCCCACATAGGTGGCGCTCTCGGGCTTTGGGAGCTTTTGGGTCAGCAGGAGCACCGGCTCGGCGCCTGCGCTCTCGACCAGCTCGCTCAGCTCGCTCATGGACGCCTCCGCGTCGTAGCCGCCGGTGTCCACACACACCAGCAGTGCGCGCGTCTGTTTTTCTTCATTACTGATCAGTTCCATTTGGTTTTATCCTCAATACCGCCATTTGATGGTGTCGGCAACAAAATTTCTACTTTACTAATTTAGCAAGTTGTAGTATAATAATGGGTGTTGTTATGCTTCGCTTGCTTTGCAACTATAAGTATAAACGAATCATTCCCATTTGTAAATAGAATTTGAGGGACAAAAATGGATAAAAAATATGACGTCGTTATTGTCGGAACCGGTGCGGCAGGCTTGTATGCCGCCATCAGCTTTCCGAGGGACATCAGCATTCTCTTGGTGTCCAAGCGAGAGCTGCCGCTGTCGAACAGCTCGCTGGCACAGGGTGGCGTCGCCTGTGTGCTCGACACCGTTCACGACGCGTATAAGCTGCACATCAGCGACACGCTGATCGCCGGCAAATACAAAAACACCCTTGCCGCCGTGGAAAAGCTCGTCAAGGAGGGTCCTGCCGATGTGCTCAAAACCAAGGAGCTGGGCGTGGACTACGACCTCAATCCCGACGGCACCATGAAAAAAACGCTCGAAGCCGGTCACAGCCGCAACCGCATCGTCCACCACAAGGACTCCACCGGCAAGGCAATCGTGGATGCGCTGATCGAAGCGGTCAAGCAGCTGCCCAACGTCGATATTCTCGAAAACGCGCTGCTCTATTCCATGCACAAAACGCTGAACGGCTTTTATCTGAGCATCCTGCACAACGGCAAGCCGCTCTATTTCGGATGCAGCTACTGCATTTTGGCGACCGGCGGCATCGGCAGGGTCTATCAATACACCACCAATTCCGCGATCGCCACCGGCGACGGCATTGCCTTTGCCCACATGCTGGGCGCCAAGATCCGCAACCTGTCGCGCGTGCAGTTCCATCCCACCGCCTTTGCGGCGGACAAGGACCGCGAGCGCTTTCTCATCAGCGAAGCCGTGCGCGGCGAGGGCGCGGTGCTGCTGAACTGTCACGGCGAGCGCTTTGCCTTTGACTATGACAAGCGCGGAGAGCTGGCGCCGCGCGACGTGGTTTCCAACGCGATCGCACGCGAGGCGCTCAAAACCGGCAGCGAGGATTTTTATCTTGACATCACGCACAAGCCTGCCGATTTTGTGAAGAACCGCTTTCCGATGATCTACGCGCGCTGCCTGGAGGAGGGCGTGGATATCACCAAGGACAGGATACCGGTCTACCCGTGCCAGCACTATCTGATGGGCGGCATCGACGTGGATCTGCACTCGCGCACCTCGATCAACGGCTTGTATGCCGCAGGCGAATGTTCCCACACCGGCGTACACGGCGCAAACCGTTTGGCGAGCAACTCGCTGCTGGAGGCGCTTGTCTATTCGCGCACCGCTGCCGAGGACATCACACGCCTGCTGCACCACTACGGCAGACGGCCGCTCGGCTTGGAGCCTGCGCACCGTCCTGTGGACGGCAAACCGCTTCCGCACGGCTGCCGCTCGCGCATACGCGAGATTTTGCAGGACGCCTATTTTGTGCTGCCCAAGCCGGAAAAATACGCGGAGAGCTACCGCGAAACAGAAGAAATCATCAAACAGCTTTTTAGCGAGCAATATCAAATCAGTTCGGACTTTGTGGAGGCAAAGAGCATTGCGGTCGTCGCAAGCATCATCCTCGACGAGGTCAGGGAGGGACAGGCATGATCAACAGCATTTATGTGGACAACATCATCAAAACCGCGCTGCTGGAGGATATCAACTACCTCGACACCACCACCGATTACCTCATTGACGAGGATCAGGAGAACACCGCGCGCTTTCTCGCAAAGGCGGACGGCGTGCTCTGCGGTATCGACGTGGCGCTGCGCGTGTTTACGATCTTGCAGGAGCAGGGCTTTGAGGCGAAGGTCTACAAGCATGACGGCGACGTCTTGGAAAAGGGCGACATCATCGCCGAGATCCGCGGCAAGACGCGCACCCTGCTCAAGGGCGAGCGCACGGCGCTCAACCTGCTGCAGCATATGAGCGGCGTCGCCACCGCCACCGGACAGGCGGTAAAGGCGATCGAGGGCACCAACGCCTCGATCGCGGACACGCGCAAGACGCTCCCGGGTCTGCGTCCGCTGCAAAAATACGCGGTCACGGTCGGCGGCGGCAAAAACCACCGCTACAACCTTTCGGACGCGGCAATGCTCAAGGACAACCACGTGGACGCCGGCGGCGGCATTGCCTCTGCGGTCGCCAAGCTCAGACAAAAGCTCGGTCACATGACCAAGATCGAGCTGGAGGTGCGCAGCCTTGACGAGCTGGGACAGGCGCTGGAAGCCGGTGTGGACGTGATCATGCTCGACAACATGAGCTGTGAGGAAATGCGCGAGGCGGTTGCGATCACCAACGGCAGAGCGCTCCTCGAAGCAAGCGGCGGCATCACCGCCGAGACCCTGCGCGCAATTGCCGAAACAGGAGTGGACATTATCTCCATGGGCGCTCTCACCCACTCCGTCACGGCATTCGATATTTCACTGAAAATCAGTTGTTAGTTTTCTGCCGACAGTGATCGGCGGTTATTCTCCGGCAAGCTTTTTGGCTTGCACGCACCGATCACTATCCGCTGACGGCTGACAACTAAAACAGGAGGTAATTTTATGGTAAAAATTGGTATTTTGGGTTATGGCAACCTCGGCAAAGGCGTAGAGGCGGCGATCAAAAAGAACGCCGACATGGAGCTGGTCGCCGTTTACACCAGACGCGACCCGGCGACCCTGACGATCAACACCGAGGGCGTTCCGGTCAAGAGCACCGCCGACCTCGACACCGGCAAGGAAGCCTTGGATGTGCTGATCATCTGCGGCGGCAGCGCCACCGACCTGCCCGAGATGACGCCCAAATATGCGGCGATGTACAACGTTATCGACTCCTTTGACACCCACGCCAAGGTGCCGGTACATTTTGCGAACGTGGACAAGGCGAGCAAGGAAGCCGGCAAGATCGGCATCATTTCCTGCGGCTGGGATCCGGGTATGTTCTCCATCAGCCGTGTCTATGCGCACGCGGTGCTGCCCGACGGCAAGGACTACACCTTCTGGGGCAAGGGCGTGAGCCAAGGACATTCCGACGCGGTGAGAAGAATTGACGGCGTGCTCGACGCGCGTCAGTACACCGTTCCGGTTCCCGAGGCGCTCGACAGAGTGCGGAACGGTGAAGATCCCGAGCTGACGACCCGTGAAAAGCACACCAGAGAGTGCTTTGTGGTCGCCGAGGAGGGTGCGGACTTGGCAAGGATCGAAAACGAGATCAAGACCATGCCGAACTACTTCTCCGATTACGACACCAGCGTTCATTTTATCACGATGGACGAGATGAAGGCAAATCACAGCGGACTGCCGCACGGCGGCTCCGTCATCTACTCCGGCGAGAGCAGCGACGGCACCAAGCATGTGATCGAATACAGCCTCAAGCTTGACTCCAACCCCGAATTCACCGGCTCGGTTCTGGTCGCCTACGCGAGAGCGGCGGCAAGGCTAAACGCCGAGGGCGCCTGCGGCGCCAAGACGGTGTTTGACATTGCGCCTGCCTATCTGAGCGCACAGTCCGGCGACGAGCTGAGAGCGCATTTGCTTTGATTGTAAGGGGGATTCCCTGTCAATACGAAATCTAAGAAAGGAGAAAACCGGCATGAAATATATGTGCGAGCCTTGCGGCTACATTTATGACCCCGCAGAGGGCGATCCCGACAGCGGTATCGCTCCCGGCACCGCGTTTGAGGATCTTCCCGACGATTGGTGCTGCCCCGTTTGCGGCGTAGGCAAAGAAGACTTCGTCCCCTACGAGGACTAGCAGCGTGACGCTGCACCCAATCACGCCTATTGAGAATGAGCGCGTCAGGTGACCGTTCTGCAACGGCGTGGTTAAAAATGGATCGTAAAAAACCGGATGTAATGCCACAAGGGTGTTACATCCGGTTTTCACTGTTTACTGTTTTTCCTTTTACAGTTTTGAAATTTTACGATGAATGAGGCTGTTTTTCCATACAGCTTTCCTCCCGCACCAAAGCCTTCTCCCGAGGAGAAGGCTTTCGCTCACTCATACGCTTCTGCGCGCAACTTCCACCAATCACTAACCACTAACCACTAACCACTAACCACTAACCACTAACTCTCTCAACTCTCAACTCTCAACGCTCAACTCTAATAAAAACTAATTCCCCAATTGCAGCCAGTTTATCAGCAGCACCCAGCTCAGTCCGTAATAGGTCACGACCGCCACCAGGTCGTTGATGGTCGTGATGAGCGGACCGGACGCGACCGCCGGGTCCACCTTGATCTTCTTGAAGAACAGCGGGATCAGCGTGCCGACGGTGCTGGAGATCACCATGGCGACCACCAGCGAAATGCCGATACAGCCCGAAACCGAAAAGGCAAACAGAAAGTCCTTGTGCTTGAACAGAGCGATATACAAGCCCACAAAAATCACCGAAATGCCGCCGAGCAGCAGTCCGTTGAAGAAGCCCACACGGCTCTCCTTCAAAACCAAATGCGTCTTTTGACCAAAGGTCAGGTTTTCGTCCATCAGGACGCGGATGGTCACCGCCAGCGACTGTGTGCCCACGTTGCCTGCCATGTCCAAAATCAGCGACTGAAACGCCATGATCATGGTCAGGCTCTGCACCACTGCCTCAAACGCGCCGACGACGGTTGACACCAAAATGCCGAGTCCGAGCAGGGCAAACAGCCACGGCAAACGCTTTTGCATGCTGCGCAGCAGCGGCTCCTTCAAGTCCTCCTCGGCGGTCAGGCCTGCCAGCTTGGCGTAGTCCTCGCCCATCTCGTCGTCCACGACCTCGATCACGCTCTGGGCGGTGATGATACCCAAAAACTTGTTGCCGTTATCGAGCACGGGCACCGACGCCTCGGAGTAGTCCTTCAGCTTTTCGATACAGTCGTCGATGCTCTCGTGGGCGTAGACATACGGAAACGACGTGACGATCAGGTCGTCGAGCGGCGTTTCCTTTTTGGCGGTGATCAAATCGCGCAGCTCCATGGCGCCGTAGAACTCGTCGTCCTCGTCCACCACAAAAATCGTGGCGATGTTGTCATTCTCCTCCGCCTGACGCACCAGCTCCGCCATCGCCTCGGGCACGCTCAGATTTTCGCGCAGCACCACGCAGTCGGTCGTCATCTTGCTGCCGATCTCGTCCTCGTCAAAGGACGCGAGCAGGCGAATATCGCGGCGCACATCCTGCGGCAGCGCGTCGATGATCAGGGCGCGCTTTTCTTTTTCGATCCCGTGCAGGATATCGACGGCGGTTTCGGCGTCAAGCTTTTCGGTAACTGCCGACGCCTTTTGGACGTCCATTTCGTTAAAATAGGCGACGGCGTCCTCTTCCTCCAAATGCTCAAACGCCTCCGCCAGCATGTCGGCGGTGCAGATGCGAAACAGCTTTTTGCGCTCGGGGAGCGTCAGCGAAGCCATCGCCTGTGCAATATCGTTGCCGTGATAATCCTCGAGCTTTTGCTGCGCCGCCTTGGGCGAAGCCGTTCCGCGGACGACTGCGATTATTTCGTTTTCATAGTCCGGTCTGGCGGCAACCGCTTCCTCCACCGTGACCGGAGAATTGTTGATCTCCTTTGTCATTCTCGTTCCTCCTTCTCATTTTGTGATAGAAAGGAGCACAGAAAAATCCCTGCACACACGCACAGGGACAGACAAACCGCATCAAGCCATGAGTACGCAGCGCACGGCAATGTCCTGCCTGCTCATGCAAATAAAAGCTGTTTGCCCTCGCCCTCCGGCTCCGAGACTATCGCCGTTCGTCAACCTACTCACCTCACTTTTTGTTTTATATTTATAGTATAACACAGCCTGCGGCTTTTTTCAAGACAAATGTACAATTGTCGCAGTTGGCGCCTTTCACAAGCACACGAACGACCGCCTGCCGACGCAAAAAACGCCCCTGCAAGGAGCGTTCTTCAAAACTATTCCGTTCGTCTGCAACGGCTGACGGCGGTTTCGGTGGTGCCCTCAAACAGCTCGCAAAGGCGCTGCACCTGACCGCTGAGATCGTATTTCATGCCGCTGCCCAGCCACTCTATCACAAAGCCCACCAGCAGGCTTTTGTAATACATGATCACCACCTGCTTGTCGTCCTCCGCAAGATGCTCGTCGGCATAATGCACCTCAAAATATTCCGTCACGGTGCGGTGCGCGATGCGGTTGAGATACCGCTCAAACATGTCCTTGTTGACGGAGTTATACAGGTGCAGCATCGCCGTCTTGTTTTGGAGCGCAAAGTCCATGGCGGTCAAAATGTCGGTATAGATGCTGGTGTCCCTGTCGGTCGTCTGCACCAGCGCGTCCGCCTGTTCGTTGAGGATCTCCTCGATCAGCGAGGGAATGTCGTCAAAGTGATAATAGAACGAATTGCGGTTGATGCCGCAGTCCGCCACGATCTCCTTGACGGTGATCTTGTTGACGGGCTTTGCGTTGAGCAGCTTCATAAAGGATTTTTTGATCGCGTCCTTGGTGAGATTCGTCATTCTTGTGCTCCTTGCCGTGTTGCTGTGTTGCTGTCTTATAGTATAGCATAATCCGCGTTTTTTTGCAAGAAAGAAAAAGAACCGGTCCCGGCAATCACGCCGGACCGGCTCATGTATGTTTCGCTTGCGGCAATCAGGAATTTGCTTCGATATAAGCAACCAGAGCGCCGACAGTCTTTAAGTTCTCGATCTCTTCGTCGGGAACCTCAACCTCAAACTCGTCCTCGATGGACATCAACAGGTCAACAACATCCAGAGAATCCGCGCCGAGATCTTCCTGCAGATCGGTTTCCTCGGTGATCTTATCCTCTTCAACGTCAAACTGCTCGGCAAGAATTGCCTTCACTTTTTCCAATACCATTTTTATTCCTCCTGATAAAATATTATGCGCCGTCGCTGGACAAGAGCGCATATTGTGTGTTACAATGATTAGTGATTAATCATCGCGAACAAACCCTTTGTTTGTTACTATTCCATATTATTGAGTTTTGACCGCTTTGTCAATATCTAAATGAAAAATTTTTTGAAAAATCTAAAAATTGCATAAAACTTTTACATTCTATCGAATTTTGAATAGATAACCTGATAACCAAACGGAGGTATTTTATGAGCACCAAGCATTATGCAGTCATCGGTCACCCTATCGGTCACACGATGTCGCCGTTTATTCACAAAAGGCTTTTTGAGCTGGCAGGCGCAGACGCCGACTACACCCATTTGGACATTGCGCCCGAGACGCTTGCGGAGGAATATCAAAACCGCCTGCGGCACCTCGACGGCTTCAATATCACCATCCCGCACAAGGAGACAATTATTCCGCTGCTCGACGCGCTCGACGACAAGGCGAAGATGTACGGCAGCGTCAACACCGTTGCGCTCAAAGACGGCAAAGCGACCGGCTACACCACCGACCCCGACGGCTTTATCAAGGCGCTCGAAGCAGCCGGCATCGACCTTGACGGCAGGATCATGATCCTCGGCTGCGGCGGCGTGGCGCGCACCATGGCGTATGAGATCGCGCTGCGCGGCAAGCCCTTTGAGTTTGCCGTCCGCCGCGAGAGCGTGGGCAGAGCAGGGCTTTTGTGTCTGGATGTGACGCGCAAGGTCCCCGACGCACAGGTGAGCTTTGGGCTGATCGACCAGATCATCGGCACCGTTGACGTCCTGATCAACGCCACGCCGGTCGGCATGTATCCGCATATCGACGAACAGCCGATCCACAACTGCGCCATCGGCAGGTGCGGCGCGGTCTATGATGCGATCTACAACCCCTTGGAGACCGCGCTCGTCAAGCGCGCCAAGGCAAACGGCAGCAAGGCGGCAGGCGGCATGTCCATGCTGGTGTGGCAGGCGGTCGCCGCGCACCAAATCTGGGACGGCTCGCAGTACGACCCCAAGGATATCGAGCAGCTCGTGCAGGACGCTGCGGAAGAAATGAACAGACAATTCTCTAATTGATGACGCAGCTTTCTCGCTCGTATGAGGAATAGGGCAAGCCCTGTTTACGCAGAAACGCTTTGGGGTAGGTTCCAACGTTATTCTCTTATGGAAAATCTGAGGTTTTTATGAACAATGTGATCCTCTGCGGCTTTATGGGCTGCGGAAAATCGACGGTCGGCTGCAATATCGCGCGCAAAACAGGCAGGCGCTTTATCGACATGGACCGTTATATCGAACAAAAGGCAGGCATGCGCGTGTCCGAGATCTTCGCCGCGCAGGGCGAGGATGGCTTTCGCGAGCTCGAGCACGAGGCGTGCCGGGAGTTGGCGGACATGCGCGGCGTGATCATCGCTTCCGGCGGCGGCGCGCTGACCTTTGAGCGGAATGTGGCGGTATTCCGCGGCAAGGACAAGATCGTGCTGCTGGACGTGCCGCTGCGCGTCATCAAAAACCGCCTGCGCAACGACACCAAGCGGCCGCTTTTGCAGCGTCCCGATAAGGACGAGGCGATGGCGCGGCTCTACAAGGCGCGGCTGCCGCAATACAGGGCTGCCGCCGACGTCACGATAAAGGGCGAGAGCACACCGCTCAAAACCGCCTATGCCGTGATACACACATTGGGGCTGAAAAAATAGTCGTAATTTTATCCTCACGAAAATATTCCGACAATCTGTGTTAAAAATTTATCAGTATTTGGGCAAAGGCTATTGACTGTTACGCTTTAAAGTGATAAAATGTCATAGACAGATACAGTCGGAAAAGAGGAAAAATCATGATTATCGTATTAAAGCCATCCACCGCACCCGAGCAGCTGCTCACCTTTACCGAAAAACTCAAAAACGACTACGGCGTCCGCATCAACCGCTGGGACGGCGTACACTCCACGGTTCTCGGTCTGATCGGCGATACCACACAGGTCGATATTGAATATATCGAAGCGCAGGACATCGTTGAGAGCGTCAAGCGCGTGCAGGAGCCATACAAAAAGGCAAACCGCAAGTTTCATCCCGAAAACACCACCGTCCG
>JAEEGL015174435.1_pt1 | contig 10022 bp, 4 predicted proteins | sample 9134231 | NCBI WGS metagenome assembly JAEEGL01 (sample SAMN16246548, study PRJNA631951) | gut metagenome | biome: gut microbiome; feature: rumen; material: fiber-attached | host: Bos | place: Iran: Karaj | collected 2018-10 | reverse complement strand
TAATTAAATCTTGTGTAATCGTTTTGTTGCCTGTATTGGTTACGGTACCTGTAACATTTGTTGTACCATCTTCAGAAATAGAACTTGCTAAATTCCCACCTGTTAAATTCAGAGTTCCTTTGTTTTCAAATGTTGTTGCAGTTATGAGGTTTGCGTTTGTCGTCAGGCTCGCAGTATCAGAAATAGTCACTGTTGATTGATTTATTGTTTTGCTGTTTGTATTGGTTACAGTACCTGCTATGTTTGTTGTACCTGTTGATGAGATATTGCTTTTTAAATCTCCTGACGAAATATTTAAAATTCCTGTGTTAGTTATGTCATCAGTTATTTGTAAGTTGTTTGCACTAATATAGATTATGCCGTTGTTGTTTAATGTTTTTTGTGCAAGAACACTGTTAAAATGTGTTGTACCGCTTAATACCGACAAAATTCCATTGGTTCCGTTTACTGTATTATTAAACGTATTTGACCCTTTTAGTTTAACAGTACCTGTATTTAAAATATCCCCTGTTGTGTTTGAACTAAATTCAACATTTTCAAGGTTTAATTCTCCGCCGTTTGTCAGGGCAGTTGTAAAGTTGGAAAGCGTAATATCCGTAAAACTTAATATCTGACCGCTTGATGTCATTATTCCTGAAAAGCCGTCACCATTAACAGTATAACTGTTTCCGGTTACAGAAAGAATATCACCGATAAGGGAGCCCAAATTGTCGGTTATTGTTTCATTATCGGAAAGTTCATATTCTTTTTCTGTTAATACCGTATCTTTAACGGCTTCTTCTAATGATGCGTATGCTATTTTTGTTGTTGTTAATGTCGTGCCTAATGCACCATGATGAGAGTGTCCCAGCGCAAAACCACTCATGCCTGTTACCAGTGCAACAGAACCCAAGACTGCTATCAAATTGATAAGTGATTTTCTCATACGCATTATCCGACCTATCCTCTCCCCGGGATAAGTTTTTGCCTCGTTGGATATTTTTTTCTCATCTTCCCGAACCGTCGTTCAGGTTTCTACAATATGCTCAACAACATAAACTGTATTAATTATATTATAATGTATTTTATGAATACATGCCAAGTCTAAAAATAAACATTTTTTTTCTCTTTTTGAAACTCTTTTATAACGTGGGTTTTAGAGGTATTAAATTTGTCCTGCGTTGTTATATTTTGTTACATACTTAATATTTCTTAATGTTATGCTGAAAATACTACACAGTGCTGATAAGAGAGTGTTTTATTCTAAAACTTTTCCGTCAAATAATTCCTTTACCATTTTACTTTGATCAGAAAGTCCTGATTCATCGATCTTCGTCTGTTTTTCCTCTGAACCGGATTCATTCAGCAACTCTTTTTCTTCCTGAGTTATTTCATCTTCCTGTTCAACTAAATCTTTTGGCGGGGTAATAGTTTTTGGCGGTTGAGGAAGTTTTACTTTTTGAATTTTTCCGTCCGCTTCTGTTCTTACTCTTATCGTCACAGGAACAGATATTTCGCCAAGCACTGTCTGAATTGCCTCTATAAGAGTTGCTTTTTTGTCAGGTGCATTTAGTTTGTCAGTAAACCTTTGTGTTTTCCCCGCAATAACAATTCCGTTTTCATCACACTGAACAAGTGAGGTAAAGGCTTTCATTTGCGCTAATCCGCTTATATTATCTTTAAGCAGTGTCTGTAATATTTGCATCCAAATTGCATTTAACTCTGCGTTATTTATATTATTTAGATTTATTTTTTGTTTTTGAACAGGAGTCTCTTCTGTATTATCGTCTGTATTGGCAGGCACACCTTGTTCTTTTTGTTCCTGTTGTTCCGGTTCTGTAACAGGTATTTCTTTTTTTATCGGAACAACCTTCTCAATAACAGGTGGCAGTGCGGGTTTTGTAACCGTTCTTTGCGGTGGTGTAATCTCTCCTCCCTCTAATCTTGCTATTCTTGCCTCTAAATCCATTAGTTTAGTATTGTCAGCAAGGTTTGCCAAATCGATAAGCCCAACCTCAAGCCACATTTGTTGGTTGGTGGTTGTTTTTAAGTCTTTGATGTATTCTGCTGATTTATTTATCAGGAATAAAATTTGGTGCTTTTCAAGATTTTCTGTTAATTTTTTCATTTCTGACAACTGGTCTTCTGTGGCACCGGTCAACTCAATTGTTGTTTCAGAATCACAATTTTTTGTTATCAAAAGATTTTTAAAGAAAAGCATTAGGTTTGTAAGGATCTGAATAGGCGCATTCCCGTCGTTATAAATTTTCTCTAATGATTTTATAGCAGAATTGCCGTCAGAATTGATAATATGATTGCTGATTTCCAACAGAGAGTCAAAAGAAAGTCTGCCAAGCAAAGAGTTAATGTCTTCTTCAGTTATTTCTTTCGATGCACCCATTGTTCCAACCTGATCCAACAACGCCAGACTATCTCTCATCCCGCCTGCTGCACTTTTGGCAATAAGAGATATTGCCCCGTCAGATATTTTAATTCCCTCTTTTTGAGCGATTTTTTTCAGGTGTTCCGTTATGTCGCCGACAGTAATTCTTTTGAAATCAAATCTTTGGCAACGACTTTTTATTGTGTCTAAAACCTTGTGTGATTCTGTTGTTGCAAGGATAAAAATAACATTTTCAGGCGGCTCTTCCAGTGTTTTTAAAAGTGCATTAAATGCCTCTTTTGTAAGCATGTGAACTTCGTCAATAATGTATATTTTATATTTGCCATGAACAGGGGCATAATTAACTTTTTCTAAAATTTCTCTTGCATCATCAACAGAACGGTTACTTGCCGCATCAAGTTCTATTACATCAACGGGGATAGTGTTTGTAATTGATTTACAACTTTCACATTCCTCGCAAGGTGTTGTTGTAGGCCCATTTATGCAGTTTAGAGATTTAGCCAAAATTCTGGCAGTTGAGGTTTTTCCTGTCCCTCTCGGCCCTGTGAATAAATACGCATGAGAAATCTTATTGAGTTGAATTGCATTTGTTAAAGCCTGTTTTATGTGGGCTTGTCCTACAATATCCTCAAGTTTTTGCGGTCTGTATTTTCTGTATAGTGGTAAGTATCTCTCTGCCATATTTTGAGTATAGCATAGATATATTCAAAAGGTACAGAAATTTAACTTTTTATGAACAGAGTTTTATTATCTATAATTCCCTGCTTGCCAACAGGAATAGTAATTTTATCTGTGTTGTGCGTTATTTTGAATCCGCTTATTACAGGAATATTTAATTCATTTGAAATTTCTGCAAATAATTCTTCAAGTTGTTCGGGGTAACCGCTGTCTAAAAAGTCACCCAAAACTATTCCCTTAACATTATGTCTGAATTTTTTAATGTTCATCAGTTGGGTAAACATTCTGTCAATTTTATAAACAGGTTCGTTCAAGTCCTCTGTAAAAAATATAATGTCATTATCAGGTAAAAAATCTGTTCCGCAGAGCGAAACTATTGATGCAAGGTTCCCGCCAAACATAATTCCCTTTGCTTTTCCTGATTTATAAGCCTTATCTCCTTTAAAGGTTAAATCATTTCCTCTGACAGCATTATAAAAGTTTTTTAGAGTGTATTGTGATTTTTCTTCTTTTCCAAAGTCACCTCTTGCCATAGGTGAGGAGTACGTAATTAGCCCTGACTTTTTCAAAAACATTGCTGATAATATTGTTATATCAGAATACCCGCAAAATATTTTAGGGTTAGACCTTATGAGATCATAGTCAATTTTTTCAACAAGACGTAAAGTTCCATAACCTCCTCTTCCGCAGATAATTGCCTGCGTATTTTTATCTGCAAAAGCATTATGTAAATCGTTAAGTCTGTTTTCATCGGTATCAGAAAGGTACTTGTTTTGATTAAACAGGTGCTCACTAAACTTTACCTTATATCCGTTTTCTTCAAAATAATCTCTTGCCCTGAAGATTGCATCTTTGTCAAGAACACTTCCTGCAGGCGCAATAAATGTAATTGTATCTCCTGTTTTTAGTTTTTCTGGTGTAATATAGTCCATTAAATCACCGTTTATCCTGTATTATATAAGTTCGCCTTTCAGATACCAGGTCATAGAACCCGTGATTTTTACATTTACAAATTCGCCCGTTAAATCTTCGTCACAAGGAATATGAACCATTTTATTGTTTCTTGTTCTTCCTGAAATCACATTTTTCCCGTCGTGGTTTTCAAATTTTTCTACAAGCACTTCAAGAGTTCTGCCTATATATTTTTCGTTAGAAAGAACACAACATTCTCTGTTAGTTTCGTTTAGTCTTGCCAGTCTTTCTGTCTTTTCGTCCTCAGGGATATATTTGTCTGTCCATTTTGCAGCAACAGTTTTTTCTCTCGGAGAATATGCTGCCGTATTTGAATAGTCAAGTTCAAGTCTTTTCATTGTTTTTAATGTGTTTTGGAATTGTTCCTCTGTTTCACCGGGGAAGCCTGCTATAAAATCGCTTGTTATTGTCACATTTTTTACTTTTGAGCGGAGGTGCTCACAGATTTTAGCGTATGTTTCTACATCATATCTTCTGTTCATTTTTTTCAATACATAATCATCACCCGACTGCATGGGAATATGGAAATATTCGCAAACTTTATCACATTCGTTCACTGTATCAATGAGTTCTTCTGTTATATCAGTCGGATAAGAGGTAACAAATCTTATTCTGAATTTCCCGTATTCATCAAGTCCGTTAATGGCTTTAAGCAGGGCAGAAAGATTTATCTCTTCACCATTTGCCCCTTTCCCTTTGTAACTGTCAACGTTTTGACCTAATAGTGTAATTTCTTTGAATCCTTCAGAAAGAGCCTTCTTTACCTCATTCATAATATTTGCAAAATCTCTCGACCGTTCTCTGCCTCTTGTATAAGGAACTATACAGTAAGAACAAAAATTATTGCACCCTTCCATTATAGGAACCCATGCGTTTATGCTTTTTACTCTGTTAATTTTGTATTCTTTTTCATCATAAGGTGTTTCATCACATGAACATACACGTTCGCCGTTTTCAACACGTTTAATTAATTCCGGTAGTTCATATAATCTTTGCGTTCCGATAACCAAATCAACGTAAGGAGCACGCTTAAACAAGTCCTCTTTAACCTGTTGCGCAACGCATCCTGAAAAGGCTATTTTTATATGAGGTCTTGTCTTTTTCCATTTTCCCCATACACCTATCTGACTGTATGCTTTATCCTCCGAGAGTTGTCTTATTGAACATGTGTTAATTATTAGTAAATCTGCTTTTTTAGGATCTTCTGTCTTTTCATAGTCCAGGTATTCCAGCATACCGAACATACGTTCTGCATCTGATTTGTTCATCTGACAGCCTAAAGTTTCTATATAAACCTTCTTCATTCTTATTATCCCTTATTCAGTGTAAGTTAAAAATGTGCCTGACGGGAGTCGAACCCGTGACCTCAAGTTTCGGAAACTTACGCTCTATCCAACTGGGCTACAGGCACCCATCTTTCTTTTGATTATATCACAGATATGACTAGAATAAATTCATGATATCATTTGTATTTGTTATACCCGCTGATTGCGTCAATGCCGTAGTATAGTCAGGTGCAAATTGTTCCTGAATATACAACCCCTCTGAACTTTCATTTGTTATAAAGTTTGTCACATCATTATTTAATACATCAATGTAGGTGTTGTTTATGCTTATAAAGCCATTATCTTGTATGAGATTTTGTCCGTAATAATCTGTTCCGTAAACAATAACAAATGGTGAAAGTCTGTAAAATTTGTTAATATCTAATGTAAGGTGATCAGCATTATCCCAGGGATTAATCAGTGTAATTGTTTTATCTGTTAAATTAGAAAGTGTATATGCATGACCTGTCAGTATTCCGAGTTTAAAGTCACTGGAATGAGTCTGAATACCTATTGTAATATTATTTATTGCGCCGTTTTGGTATTCAGTCCATAATTCATTCAGATTTTCTTTAAATTGAGAATTGTTTTTTTGCATAACTATTGTGATTTCACGTTCCCCAAACAAATAATTTGAAAGGGTGTTGTAGTACGCTTTTTGAACTGTATCAAGTTCATAAATTGTCATTGTGTATGACATTTCCTGAGCGTACTGTTCCAGTAATTGTTTGTCATATTCTTTATTCTCTGATACTAACTTATTCATTGCATAATCAATAAGGACAACATCCAGATCCCCGCTTACATTTTTAAAATTAGTCAGGTCATCTTTTGTAATGGTAGTACTGTTATTTTCTCCGCTATATTTTTTAAAAGTAACGGTGTATTTGTCATCTGTTTTTGTTATATCTACGTAATCAGATAATTTAAAAGAATTACTCCTGTTCAGACTGTCAAGAAAAACAAATAATCTGCAATCACCGTTATCGCTACCCTGATTAAACCAACCTATTTCGCTATCTATATCAGTGTTTGAAAGCATATTCCTTGTGAGTTCACTGTTTGTAATATCCTCTGTTTCCGGTGATTGTGACTGTAAGACAATTCCTGTTTTATCGTAGCCTTCTCCGCCATCAATGGAGTTATTAAAGCCGTAATACATCACATAATCATTGTCCGCACCAGCTAATATTTGGTTTTGGTTAGCCCCGCCTTCTTTAACAAAATAGTGACCTGCTGAATCCATTGAATACCCGACTCTTACTATATCATCTTTATCCCCCGTTGAGAGTATATTGTTATCGCCAAGCAATATAATATCATCCTTCTGACCGTCTGTAGCGGTTATATTAAGATTATTTCCTTTTATTACAAGTCTCCCGTTTGCAAGATACTCAAATTGCGCACTCTGTTCACCGGATAGTGATTTTATATTGTATTTGTATTCTTTTTCGTCAAAAGTGCCTGTAAGTATAAGTTCAACTCCGGAATCAGTTATATTATCCATTCTGACAATGGAATCGCCTCTCGATAAAACTTGAATCAAATCTCCGATGTATTGTTTTTTATCACCTATTTGTACGTATTTTGCACTTAAGCCTGTCTTAAAATTATCAATGATAACATTGTCATATTCTGATCCGTAATTAACATATAAATCATTGTTTTTATAGGTAAAATCAAGTGTCGTGTTTTCATCAAATATCAGGACATCATCCCCGCCCCCATTAAGAATGGTTTTTTGACCGCTGTTTGAGGCTATATAAATAGAATTTTCACCTTTCCCCGCATTTATTGTATCGTTGCCTTTGCCGGAATAAATTGTATCGTTGCTTGGTTTCTTCCCTGTATAATCATTTGCTATTATATAGTCATTGTTATCCGTTCCCGTTATTGTTCCTTTTCCTTTAAGCAGAAACCCTTTTGACTCGGATATCAATTCATCGTAGGTTAATACCTGATTATAAGCAATAAAGTTATAGGATGCATTCGTTTTGTAGTATTTGTTTATTGTAAGTGTTGATAAAGAGTCTTCATCTTTGATTACAAGGTCATTACCGCTTTTGTATAAGTAATAGTCTGATGTTATTTTATTATTAAATATTATATCATTATCAGCACTGACTTTCTGATCTTTTATTGTAACAGCACCAAATTCTGTGGAGTTATCTATAAATATTTCATTATGTCCGTTTCCTGCGTAGATTGTCGATACAGTTAAACCATTCAGATATATTTTATCGTCATCACGACCTGTTTTTACGGTATTTCTCCCGCCTGTCAGTGAAATTATATTTTCACCGTTTCCTGCAGATATTTTGTGCGTACCCTCTCCGTTTACAGTGATTATATCGTCACCGTTTCCTGTAGTTATAGTTTTATTCCCGTAACCTGCGGTTATTTCATTTCCGTCATTACCACCCGTTATTTTATCAGTGTAACCGTCTGTACCTGTTATTATATTGTATCCGCCTTTTGCAGATATTGTTGTGTTCTTTTTTAAGCCTGTTGCATCAATAATTTCACTAAATCTTGAACCAGTGAATTTCCCCTTTGAAGAAAAATGTTCAGATTTGTATGACAAGTATTCATCTGTGTTCAAATTAATAAATTCATCCGCACTTAACTGAATTTTGACCCCGTCAGGAAGTTTTGTTGTATTAGATTTTGCAAAGTTTTTGAGAGTAATTGTCCCGAAATTTTTTACCGTAATAAAAAGATTATTCCCGGATATTTTACAGGTCAGGTCATTTTTATCTGTAAAACCGTAACTTTGTAAATCTATGGTTAGTTTTTCATTTTTCGTAAGAATAATGGTATCGTTGTCAAAATTACCGCTGTAGATAATTTTGTTTTCACCGGTCCCACCGGTGATTGTATCGTTTCCAAGTGAAGAATAAATGGTATCCCCACCGCCATTTCCATTAATTTTATCCTTATACTTTGTTGGGGTAATAAAATCATCTCCGTCTTTTGCGTTTATTGTCAGACCCTTGAATTTTTTGTTCTTATCCTCAATTTCTTTCCCGTTTTTATCCGTAATAACATAACCACCTACGTTGATTTCATCATCGTAAATAGTTCCCGTTACTTTGCCATTTTTATATGTATCAATATAAGCCATAATACTTGCAACTATAATATCATTTTAATTTGTTTTTTTAATTTTTCAAGTGTCGTTTCTTCTTTTATTTGTGTATCCGTAGAATACGTAGATTGCAAGTCCTATCCCAAGCCATAGTAAGAAGTATAAAGGTGAATCCGTATCGTTTGCAAATCTGCACCACATGAGAAGTGCGCACGTCACTATCCCTAAAATCGGGAATAACGGACAGAACGGAACTTTGAACGGTCTTGGTCTGTCAGGTTCGGTCTTTCTTAATATGAGCACCATTATACAGATTAAAATAAATGATGTGAAGGTTCCAAAATTACATAACGCAGCAGATACATCAAGATCCATAAATAATGCGCAAATTATAACAATTAGACCTGATAACCAAGTCATAACGTGAGGAGTTTTATATTTTTTATGTACTGCGTTTAATGATTTTGGCAAAAAGTTATCTCTGCTCATTGCAAAAAGTATTCTGGTCGTACCGAGTTGATAAATGAGTAATACTGTTGTTAATGCACAAAGCGCACCAACTGAAATAAGTCCTGCATACCAGTCTTTACCTATACATCTCATAGCATGCGCAAGCGGTGCTTGTGTATCTATCGCACTGCAAGGCAGTATTCCCGTTAATACGAGTGCTACAAGTACATAAAGCAGGGTACATATTACAAGTGTGCTTAAGATTGCAATAGGCAAATCTCTTTGCGGTTTTTTTGTTTCTTCTGCAGCAGTGGAAATTGCATCAAATCCGATGTATGCAAAGAAAATTGTAAATGCCCCCATAAATACTCCTTTTACCCCATGAGGCATAAATGCGGGTTCCCACCAGTTATGTGGTGCAACGTAGAATGAACCGACTACTATAAATGAGGTTATTATAAACAAGTTTAATGCAACCAAAACACTTGCAAATCTTGTTGATTCTTTTACCCCTTTTACAAGTAATACAGTTAATAAAAATACTATCAAAATTGCCGGTAAATTAAGTGCAAATGGAATTTCAACATTAAACGGCAAGTGAATAAAAGGCATAACATCATGCGGATCCCAGTTAAATTTGTCACACATAACAAACATAGTTCTGTAATCGTTTCTTAACCATAAAGGACAGTTATTTATCCATGCCGGCAGAACATGTTTGAAACCTTTTAAAAACTGCGCAAAATATCCTGACCAGGCACTTGCAACGGTAATGTTTCCAATGGCATATTCAAGCATCAATATCCATCCTACCATCCACGCCATGAACTCACCCATTGTTGCGTAAGTATAAGTATAAGCACTTCCTGCGACAGGAATCATTGCCGATATTTCCGAATAAGAAAGAGCGGAAAAAACACTTGCAAGGGCAGCGAGCAACATAGAAATAATAACCGCCGGCCCTGCTCCTACTGTATTTTGCCCTCCCTGAATAGCAATACCGATGATGGTAAAGATGCCCGTTCCGACAACTGCTCCAATTCCTATGACAATTAAGTCAAAAACATTCAGTGTCTTTTTTAGTCCGGAATTACTGCCTGCTTCAATTAATTCATCAGGATTTTTA
>JAEEGL014843572.1_pt1 | contig 10022 bp, 3 predicted proteins | sample 9134231 | NCBI WGS metagenome assembly JAEEGL01 (sample SAMN16246548, study PRJNA631951) | gut metagenome | biome: gut microbiome; feature: rumen; material: fiber-attached | host: Bos | place: Iran: Karaj | collected 2018-10 | reverse complement strand
TGGCGGCATCTCCGGTATACTCGATGGTTCCGCCGGTATTGATGCATGCCTCTATGAAAGCACCCTCATCGCACCGGCCAACAGTTCCGCCAATATATGCACCTGAAGCGGCTCCGGTAGCGGCAACATTAATATTACCAGCATTGGAAAGACCGGAATACGTTGCCGATGTATTATTGATTCGGCCGATAACACCACCCTGGCAGAGATAGGTTCCCACAGAACATGTCTCTGTGGTAACGGTACCGTCACTGGCGTTTGTGCATTCCTCTACAGAGCCCCTGGCAACACCGGCGACACCACCGATATGGAGAGGTCCTGTGGTGGAGAAATCCGACGTCACTTTTACCAGGCCGTGGTTAACGCAGCCTCTCATAGATTCGGCTGTTTCTACCTGATAACCCAGAACACCTCCAATATATACGCCCTGACCGAAATCGGCAGAACTCTGCACGGTGCCGTAGTTGGCACAGTTTGCAATGTCGCCCTGCGTTTTGAGGTCACCGCCTTTCTGGGTGCGCCCGATGACGCCGCCGATGGACGGCTGGCAGTTGTTGACTGCGCCATTGTCGGCAAATGTTACCGTCGCATAGTTAGAGCAATTGCTGATGGATCCGCCCTTATTGTTCCCCACAAGACCGCCAATCTGGCAGTTTACGTTTTCTCCATCAATGGCAGAAGAAGGTGTCCAGGTAATAGATCCTTGTGCCGTACAGTTCTGCAGTCCGGCGATATCGTCAATCTCCGTCGAGGGGATGACGCGTTTGGCGAAAATTCCCCAGTTATTGTCATCATCGGCCGTTGCAGCAATGGTCGAATTGAGCGTGAGGTTCTTCACCACGCCCATCAGATCGGCAAACATAGGCTTGGTAAGGCCGCTGATGGTCTTGCCGTTGCCGTCGAAAACGCCCTTGTAGTCCTCTATAGGCTCAAGGTCGGCCGCAATGGAGGACAGGTTAAGGGTGGTCGAGCTCTGGACAAGGCGTGCATTGAGCGTCTTGTTGCCGCCCGCAACGGCAGCTACAAACTCCTGGAAGGTAGCCACGCTGTTAATCTGTTTGAGGTTGGTCACCTTATCCGGGGAATAAACCACATTGTCAAACTCGCGCACCTTGCCGGCGGCAATGGTCTTTGTGGCATTGCTATCCATCACTTTTACAGTCATGTGACCGGAGGAGTTGTCCACCACGTCCAGGGTGATACCGCCTTCATAAGTACCTGCGGGAATCGCGATATAAAATACAAACGGGTCGTTGGACAGTTGCTTGTTGGAACCGAAGCTGTAAATGAGTGGAGCCCCGCCGGAGGCCGGTGTAAGACTGCCGTTCAGGAGTCCTGCAGTGGCATCGATGGTAAAGTTGCCGGAAAGCGACTTGTTCCCGTCGGCCGCTGTAAGGGTGATTGAACTAAGCTTTTTGTCACCAGTGAAGGAGAATTTGAGCAGCGCGGCAACGTGACTGAAGGTAACATTGTCACTTCTGGATGCCAGAGATGCGTACATGGGCATGGCCGCTGAGTCGAACCCACCGGAAACATAGTGTTGCGTAGAGGGGAAAGTCACCTGATTGCCCTGGCTGGGAACTCCGCAGTACAGGAAATTGTATGGAGCGGTGAGACTGGCCAGCTTGAAGGTAGCCGTAGCGGTGGTATTCCCGTCCCCGCGGGTAAAAGTAGTGGCAGAAGTACCGTTAAGCGTGATTACATCGGACTCGCCCCAAAGCACGGGATACGAGCTGCCTTCCTTGCTGCCAAGGGTGGTCTTGGTATCCGGACTCTCAGGGACAGAGAGGGTTACGGTGATTATGCCTTCTTTTTCTCCGGAGATGTCTTCGACAGGACAGTCGATTTCCTTGGTACAACCTGCTGCCGTAAGAATCAGTGCAACTACAGATACGAATGTATATAGCTTTTTCATAAAGCAGCGTGGTTAATCAAAGGATATGTAAGCAACAACCGGGAAGTGATCCGAAGGGCACCAAGTATCTTCATCAACGTCATAAGTGGTACGGATAGTCTTGTATGACTGGGCATTGATAACCTGTGTTGACCCGTCGTGAAGGAAGATATGGTCTATGCGGAACTGGGGATACTTTAAATTGACAAGATAGTGTGACCCCCAGTTGCTGCCAGTTTCTGTGCCCGGGTAATTGACATAGAAACCAGACAGGTTACCGGCATCATTCACCTGGTCATAAGCATTGGCGAAACCGCCGGAATACATGGCCGTATAAAGCGGCTGCACCTGCGTCTTCTTAGTGTCGATGTAAGGACCGAAATTAAAGTCACCAACAACGATATAAGGCAGATCCCCAGCCTTGTCAGCAGTGAAATACTTGAGATTATTGACTATTCTAAGGCGACGGGCAGCAACGGCGTCCTCATCATCAGATTCAATCTCAGAAACAATATGGCCCTTGGTGGACAGATGCGTCACAAACAGATAGAACTGCTTGCCTGACACCTTGTGGGTGAACTTGGCATAAGCACAGGTGGTTTCCGGCCCCCCGGAATTGTGGTATGCGTCCTCTCTGTCATCGTAGTATGTATTATCAGCTGTATGGGAAAGCCAGACATAATTGTGGTCAGTGATATCGAACTCCGATGTCTTATAGGCGAATCCGTCAGCATATTCATTATAGGTTCTGTATTTGTAACTTGGCCAGCTGCCTTCTTTCTGGATGTCATCCGGATGATTCAGCTCCCAGGTATATCCCGTCAGGCCCTGTGCCTCAGCCAGTGTTTTCAGCGAATAAGTTCCATCATTCTGGAAATTGGAATCCAGTTCGTTGAATCCAATGATATCGGCACTTGTATTGGCAATAGCCGTTCCCAAGGCTTCGCGTACGTTGGAATTGGTGAGATACAGATACGTTTTACCGCTGGTCTCGCGAGATTCCTCCTGGTACACATTGTACGTAGCGACTGTGATACCCGGAGGCGCTGCAGTGGGTTCACCGCCGTCTTCTGCCATGAGGTCATTGATTGAGAAAAGGTTTTCCGTACGGCCGGCGGCATAGGTAAAGCTGGTAAACTGGACCAGTTTGTTGGATGCAAGAGTGTAACCGTCTCCCCAGAACTTCAGACGCATGAAGGCGCCATCTGCCTGATAGACCAAAGCCTCGATTCCAACGGCGTAGGTCTGAGCGGGTATCGCAATGTAGAAATAGGTTTCCGTATTATTGAGCGTAACGTCACAGTCATACGTAAGGATACCTCCAGTTCCACCTGAAAAGGCCCCGGTAAAGCCATTTGCATCTGTTGCAAGGGTGAAATCACCGAGAAGCTTTTCACTCCCCAGGCTCTTAAGATCTATGCGATCCAACGTCGCGCTCCCTTTAATGGCAAACCCGATGAGCCCGCAGAAATTGGTAAGCTTGACATTGTACTTGTCTCCGGATTTCTGAGCGTTGCCATATGAAGCAGCTGCAGATCCGTCAAAACTGTTTTCGACATAGCTTTGAATGGAAGGAAGGCTTATCACATTCTCCGACGCAGCCCCGGGATAGAGCACCTTGTATGGCGCCGACAGGGAGGCACTGACGGTAAAGTCAACGTTCTTGGTTCCATTCTCTCCAGCCGTCACGGCATTGTCGGACAGAACTCCGTTAACGGATACTTTATCCCCGGTTTTCCAGAGCACCTCACACACCCCGGCGCTTGGAGAGCCGAGTATGGTTCTGGTCTCGTGATTTGCGACCGAGGCGCTTAAAATCATTGCCCCCTCATTGGGATCTGCTTCAGAGAGGTCCGTCTTTGCGCAAGCGATTATTAACCCAAGTGCCATCGCGGTCATAAGACCGTTATTCAAAATATGGTTTGTCATATCTATAACGCGGGTAAATCAGAATCCAAATCAAAGTTTCCGGACTCAATCGTATAGTCCTCTCCGGAGACACATATTGGAGCCATATGGCAATCCATCAGTAACTCCTCGGTCTGTGGAGAAATGTAGCTCTCTTTCATTCTGGTTATTATAAACTAGTCAATCCACCCGTCATTCTGCGTCAGTGCAGTGTTGAGTTGGCGCTCGGTTGCCGGGATGGGCCATTTGATGTAATAATCTCCATTTCTGGTCCATGAGACGCTCGTCTCGCCCCAACACTGTTTCAGGCCGGCCCCATCAAAAAGCTTTGAGTCGTACCATGTGCCCCAGCGGAGTTCATCAAAATAGAGAGTTCCTTCGCAAGCAAGTTCCCATCTCTTTTCACGACGAATGCGATTCCGGAGATCGTCCTGCCCTGCCACCGTAGTGTAAGTATTACTGTTGAGCAAAGCCACACCCGCACGCTTGCGAACCATATTTACATATGGAATAGCATCATTAGTCTTTCCCTGTTCATTGAGGGCCTCGGCTAGGGACAGCAGCACATCTGCATATCGGATAACAGGCACATCGATTGGCGAGTACTCACGATAGAGGAGTTCATTTCCTTCGGAAACAAACTTGCGCACCAAATAATAGAAATACTTTGCGGAATCCGTTCGAAGATCGAATGGAGCGGCGATATCATTCTGAATAAAGGGCCAGCGTAAGGTATAATTATATTCCACGCCATCGGGAGAACCCAAATACTCGGAATATGGCGTGATGTAAGTTTGCATAAGCCTGGGGTCGCGGTTCTCGTACACTGCCTTGATGCGGGCTTCGTTGCCCTGGTCCAGGTACTTCGAGAAGTCGGAGCCGTACTTGACCATCTTATTCTTAAGTTCGACAGGGTCCCCGACACCAAAATTACCATTACCTGAATTCAGACCGTCACGCAGGAAATAAACCGAGCGTGCGGCTGGAGTCATATTGGAATAGCCGGGAATATAGTCGTCCCAATTGAATGGTTTTCCTTCCTTTGTCTCATACGTATCGATGAAATCGGCATCACCGTAGAAGTCGTTCCAGCCACTGCCGCTAGTAACACGGGTGCCATATTTGAAACTCATCTGGTTTCCATAAGTATTTTGTTCGATACACTGAATTGAAAACACCATTTCCGGGCACTGCTCATTCTTTTCCTTGAATAATTGCTTATACTCTCCCTGGAAAAGGCTGAAGCCCAGTTCTCCTACTTTTTTGAAATCGAATTCGGCGTTTTCGTATTCTTTGGTCCAAAGGTACGTCTTACCGCGAAGAGCATAAGCGGCGCCCTTGGTGGCACGGCCATAATTCGGGTCGCCGGCATTGTAGCGGCCTGGTATGGTTGGCTCATTGATAACATCTGTAAGGTCATCGATGATTGCCTCCCATACCTCGGCCTCGGTGTTACGGGGTTTTGTAAACTCATCAACAGGTGTGCTGTTCAGATAAAGAGGTACGCCACGGAAGTAACAGTTCAGCCTATAATAGAAATATGCCCTGAGGAATTTTGCCTCTGCCTTGTACTGCGCACATAGTTCAGGCGCCATATCGGGGACGCTTTCTATGTTATCTATGACGTCGTTCGCCCTGGAGATTCCTTCATAGAGCTGTTTCCATGCAACGCTGAAAATCTTTTCGCTCGATGTAGCTGTTCCCAAGAGCAATTTATGAGTGCTTGACCAGTTGCTTCTTGGGCTCACTGTGGGGTCAAGGGCCGAAAGGGTATGGGCGTCAAGGCCAAGATAGTTACCTTGGGATATGGAGTTCGTGTAATCTTCTCCGGAATTCTCCAGCATTATATTGTAAATGCCGTTGACGGCCAAAGTCGCCAAGTTGGCCGAAGTCCAAATATTCTCTGAACTGACCGCATTATAAGGAGCAGTATCCAGCAAGTCTTCCCGACAGGCAACAACTCCCATCACAAGAAGTGATATGAATCCAATGTATTTAATTGCTTTCATGATATAATCCGTTTGCTGAAGATTGTCAGAATGTCAGGTTAGCTCCGATAGAGAACTGACGCATAGTTACATATCCCAGACCAGCACCCATTTCAGGGTCCTGCCCCGGATAAGAGGTGATATTGAACAGATTCTCTCCTGACAAGTATAGTCTGAGACCTTTCATAAAGACTTTACCCGCAATATTCTCGGGGAATGTATAGCCTATTGTCAGATTCTTCAGCTTCATGTAATCTCCTTTGTAAAGGTGCAAAGTGCTCGTAGCTCCCTGTTGGTTGTTTCCTTCATTGGCTGTCAGGCGGGCATTGCTGCTGATTGTATTGGTCCTTGGATCCGAAGGATTGTCGGGATCATAGAAGTAGTGATCTTTCGCGATGGCAGACATAATGTTGTAGCCGATACGGGTTCCGGTACTATAGGCTCCGGTGGTATTCCAATAGAGCCAGAAACCGGCAGCGCCGGCAAAGCTCATCTGAATATCGAATCCTTTCCAGGAGGCGTTGGCCTGGAAGCCAAAGGAATACTTCGGCGTAGATGATTTTCCGGTGAAGACGTTATCATAAGTATTACCGTAGATTCCGTCGCCGTCGATATCGGCATAAATATAGTCGCCATACCAGATTTTATCCTTGCCGATTCCCTGCTGCGGACGGAAACTGTAACCGGCATTGACCATAGCCTTGAGCCACAGCATATCCACGTCGGTTCTTATCATACCATCCTGAGGGCCGCCATTGATATTGACGCTGCCGTCGTCGGCGAAATAGGATCCGTCGCCCGAATATGGAGTGAGCATGTAATATTCGTTAATGGTATGCCCTTCAAGGATACGGGTTGATGATCCGGTTGATACGTCTCCCAGATTGGACACATAGGTACGAAGTCCGCTGGGATCTTCCTGCCAGCCTTCAACCAGCGCCCCTTTGTACTTGGAAACCCTGTTGTGATTGAAGGAGAAGTTGCCGCGTACGCCATAATTGAAATCTCCGACATGATTGCGCCAGCCCAGCGTCAGTTCTACACCCTTGTTTGTAACTTCAGCGATATTTTCCCTCGGTGCTGTTGCCAGTCCTGCAGTCAAATAGATTGTAGGTCTGTAGAGGATACCGTCTGTGACCCTGTTGTAAAGGTCGATCTCTGTAGTGAGCCTGTTATTCAGGACTCCGATATCCAGACCGATATCGGTAGAAGTAGTGGTTTCCCAGCGGAGTGCGTCGTTAGCGTGAACGCTTACGGCCAGACCGTTAACAAGAGCATTGTTGAAACTGTAGTTGTGAGCCTTGTAGGTTGACTGGTATTCGTAGTTATCAATACTGTTATTACCCAGCTTTCCCCAGGATGCTCTGAGTTTGAGAAGGTCGAACCCTGCGTTCTTCATAAAGCCTTCCTGATCTATGCGCCACCCTGCGGAGAAGGACGGGAAGAGACCCCAACGCACATCCGAAGCGAATCGGGATGATCCGTCACACCTGAGGTTGGCCTCGAAGAGATACCTGTTCGCCAACACATAGTTGATTCTTCCAAAGAAAGAGCGCGAAGAATAGTCCGAAGCCGAGCCACCTATGTGTATTGGTTCGACGGCCGTATCTGCGGTCCAAATACTGGCATCAATAAGTCCCTTCATTGTGCCGTTGTGGTAATAATCAAAGCTGTAATACTCCTCATATCCGGCAAGGACGCTGAGTTCGTGAGCACCGAATGTATGGCCCCAATTCAGAGTAGACTGGATTGTGTAGTCCCAGTCTCCGTTGGCCCTGAACCAGGTTTCCATATTCTCCGGAAGCTCCGGGGTGGTCATCTGTACTCCCGTGGCGAAGTTCATTTTCACGGGCTGCGGGACCACAGGCGTGTATTGATAGTCGTACCAATGGCGTCCGTAATTGACAAGTGTCTTTAAAGAGAAATCCTTAAGGAAGACTATCTTTGCATAGCCCGACACCTTTATTCTGGAATATGTTCTGATGGCATCCTCCTCGTTGACAGTATACAGAGGATTACAGGCTGTAGCACTCTCTTCATTTGCTGCTGGGAAACCATAGTATCCGTCATAATATGGATAAACGCCGGGCGTTGACTGATTTATGTATTTGACCGCAGTGGAATAATCTCCGGCCTGCTTGTCCATCACGGAACCATAGGTCTGCATTCCTACTGTAAGCCATTGAGCAGGCTTTACGTCAATATTGGCCCTAACCTGATACTTCTTGGCGGCGGTATTGGAGATAAGGCCAGGATTGTCCACATAATTTGCAGAAATCAGGTAACTTGTTTTCTTATCCTTGCCGGTTATGGAAACATTATGATCCTGGGAAACAACATTGCGGTACATAAAGTCCTGCCAGTCGATATTGGGGTAAGCCACATAGTTGGGATAACCGGATGTAGCAATGGCGTTGGGATCCGCTTTGGCATTTCGCCAGGTCTCGATGGTTGACGGAAGAAAGTTTTCGGCCTGACCGATGTTGTATAGAGATTCGTTGATAAGCTCCATATAATCGGCGTAATCTGTCATATAAGAGAGCCTGTGCATGGGGCCGTTGAAGGACACGCTGCCCGAGTAGGTTACGTTGACAGTACCTTCCTTGCCCTGTTTAGTGGTGATGAGGACCACTCCATTTGCACCCCTGTTACCATAGATTGCACAGGAAGCCGCATCTTTAAGAATCGTTATCGTGGCAATATCGTGCGGGTTGACGTAACTCATATTGTTTTCAACCCCATCTACTATATAAAGGGGTGACGATGAGTTGAGTGTTCCCGTGCCCCTGATTCTGATAGTGTTGGACTCGTTGCCGGGATCGGAAGAGGTTGTACGTACGGAAAGACCCGCACTCGTGCCTGCAAGGGCGGAGGCAACTGAGGTTATAGGACGGGATTCGGCCATCTCCTCAAAATTAACGGTAGCAACAGCTCCTGTCAAGTTGACTTTTTTCTGCGTACCATATCCTACAAACACCACCTCTTCAAGAAACTGGGAGGACGGTTTCAACAGTATGTTAAGCGACCCCATTCCGTTTCCTGACACGAAAGAGTAATCATCATATCCCATGGCACTGACGAGGATTTCGACACCAGATGGCGTGCTGAGGGAAAAATTACCTTCAAGGTCGGTAATGGCTCCGGTGGTGGTTCCTTTCACCATCACCGAAGCGCCGATCACGCTTTCACCTGTTTCAGCGTCCTTGATTACACCGCCAAGCGGCACATTCTGCGCCGTGGCGATAAAGGGGGCTGCAAAACAAATGATTGCCAAAAGAGATTTAAGAAGAATACTTCTCATATCACACAGGTTTTGAAATTAATCAGTTAGTTCTGATAGGAACCAGGCCACCAGGAGCCGCCACGTGCCACATTCCGCTGGTCCATGTTGATGTCTTCTCCACACCAGCTGACGAACTCGGGGCAGATTGCATTAAGTCGCTCAAGGATGGCATTCTGTGTAATCAGCGAAGGAGCGGAACCGCCAATCTGGCCATTCCACTGCCAGCAGTTTGTATCAGTACCCCATGTGAGGTTTCCGATTGCAGAAGCCAATACACCGCTTGCATTGCCGCCGTTGTCGGTATTTGTGCCGATTTTGACAAGATTGTTGTAATGTGTATAGCTCATGTCGATGACCTCGCTCTCGGCCTCTCCGCCGATGGAGGCGACGCCGTCAGACTCGGGGGCAATGATGTTATTGGTGAAATAATGAGTAGCAGTACCCATTACGCCAACCAAGGCGGTGTTGCTGGTCAAAACGTCGCCACCCGCACCGCTACGGGTATCGCCGATAATGGAGCAGTTGCTGATGCTGGAGCAAGTTTGTATTACGTCGATGGCTACCCATGATGAATTCAGTCCCTTTTTACTGGATGAGCTACTGGTTGTAGTATACGAACCTTTTACAGAAGTATTATTCATACAGAACTTATCCAGTCCGTTAATGTTCAAAGTACAACCATACCTGTTATTAATGTGGTTGCCATCGAAAGAGCACTCATCGATATAGAGATAGGCATACTGCTCACCGGAACCTTCTGTATAGATAGCTCCGCCGGTTCCGGCATAATTGCCGATAAAGGAGCTCCTGAATGCCTGAACACCCTTCCATCCGTGGATACATACTGCACCGCCCATATTATCGGCGTGGTTCTCCACAATGGATATCCTTGTCAAGTCGATAAGTGATTCGTCCTCCACATAGAAGGCGCCGCCGTCTTTGGTGGCAT
>JAEEGL014744800.1_pt1 | contig 10022 bp, 6 predicted proteins | sample 9134231 | NCBI WGS metagenome assembly JAEEGL01 (sample SAMN16246548, study PRJNA631951) | gut metagenome | biome: gut microbiome; feature: rumen; material: fiber-attached | host: Bos | place: Iran: Karaj | collected 2018-10 | reverse complement strand
TGTGATTAAGCATGTACATATTACGTTACCGATTGGTATTAGTTTCTATACTTTTCAGATAATGTCATACGTAATTGATGCTTATAGAGGTAAGTTTGAAGTGGAAAAAAGTATTCTTCCATTTGCAACTTATGTTTCCATGTTTCCACAGCTTATTGCAGGACCAATTGTAAATTACAGAGAAGTCAGAAATGAACTTCGAAAAAGAAAAATAACAAGAAAAGATGTAGAGACAGGTATGGTTGCATTTACCATTGGCTTGTCATATAAAGTGATACTTGCCAATCAGATAGGAACGGTTTGGAATGGGGTTCAGACCGTGGGAGTATACGGAATGTCCACAGCAATGGCGTGGGTTGGAGCATGGAGTTACTCTTTCCAGCTTCTTTTTGATTTTGCCGGTTATTCAATGATGGCGATAGGTCTTGGAAGAATGATGGGATTCTATATTCCTATAAACTTTGCTGATCCTTATGTATCAAGAAGCGCAACAGAGTTTTGGAGAAGATGGCATATCACGCTTGGAAGATGGTTCAAAGATTATGTATACATTCCTTTGGGTGGAAACCGAAAAGGGAAGAAACGCATGATTTTCAATCTGTTTGTAGTTTGGGCATTAACCGGATTGTGGCACGGTGCAAGTTGGAACTTTGTTATCTGGGGGATTATGTTTTTTGTAATCCTTATGGTTGAAAAAGTATTTCTTCTCAAATATCTCGATAAATATAAAGTGCTCAGTAGAATTTACATGCTCATACTTATTCCTGTATCTTGGATGGTATTCGCAATCACTGATATTAAACAGGTGATACTATATATAGCAAGAATGTTCTTTATTCCGATTAAGGGAATGGTTGAAATCAACACCAAAGAGATTCTTCTCAAGTATATAGGCGAGTATTGGTGGATGTTGCTAATCTGTGCAATATGTGCAACTCCGCTGCCGATGAAATTATTAGACAAATTTTATAACAACTTGATTACAAAACTGGTGTTGCTGGTATTGTTCTGGATAAGTATTTATCTGATACTGGTATCCGCAGAAAACCCATTTTTGTATTTCAGATTCTAGAGGGAGCTTTTACTTCAAAATGAAAAATAAAGTTATTCGTAAAGTTAAAAAATTTACAATAAAATATATAATGAAAAATTACAGAAGAAATACACTGACCTTTATGGTGATAATTTCTGCTATATTATTTTCTGTAATCGGAGCTTCTCTCACACTTGTTCGCGGTGAGAAGATGATTATAAAAAAAGATTATCCTATTCTTACAAGAGTGTTAGCTCCCGAAGTTTACAAAATGAATCTTGCAGAAGAAAAAAAGAAAGATAAGAAGCATAAAAAGGCAAAGAAGCAAGGGGATTCGATTGATGAAACTACAGTAAATGCAGAAAATGAAACTACTGAAGTTCAGACAGAGCCTGTAACAGAAGAACCTGTAACGGAGTATGCATATGCTGAAGTTGGTGATGATTACTTCAACGATGCATTGTTTATAGGTGATTCGAGAGTTGAGGGAATCAAGTTGTACGGTGGACTTAAGAAAGCCACATTCTATTCAAAGGAGGGAATTTCCCTTAACAAGATTCTTGATGAGAAGTTTGTAAAGATTAAAGTAAAAGAAAAAGTCAAAGTCAAGGAAAAGGAAACAGAAGCAAAGAAGTCTAAAAAGAGCAAGAAATCTAAAAAGAAAAAGAGTGAAGAAGAAACTACTGTTGCACAGACAGAGCAAGCTTCAGAAGAATATGTAATCAAGACGAGGACAAAGAATGTTAATATCAAGAAGGCGTTGAAACAAAAATCATTCAAGAAAATATATATAATGATAGGAATTAACGAGGTTGGTTACAGAACTAAAAAAGAATATAAGAATAATTACAAAGAAGTAATAGATGAACTTCGTAAATTGCAGCCGGATGCCAAGATATTTATTATGGGAATGATGAAAGTGACAAATAAGTATCAGAAAAAACATCCTTCATTTAAAAACAAAACAATTGATGCCTTCAATGAAGCTGTTAAAGAACTGGCGGATTATCAGACGATATTCTACATAGACATGAATGAAAATATACTGGATAAGAATAACGGAGTAAAAGAAAAATATACATGGGATGGTGTGCATCTCAAAGCGGAATATTATTCTGTCTGGATAGACACACTGAAAAAACATGGTGTGAATTAGTATTAAGAATTAATTGGTTTTAATACAAATTGAGAATAATCGAAAGTAATAATAAACAAAAAAATAAGAGCGATTACATTTGTGTGAATTAAATCACAGGAGTAATCGCTCTTGATATTTATGATTATTTGTATTTTTGTAATTATTTGTATTTTTGTAAATAATTGTAGTTTTATAAATAATTGTAGTTTTATAAATAATTGTATTTTTATAATTATTTAGATTTTTATAATTATTTAGTTTTTTATAATTTTTCGTATTTTTTGATTACGGCAAGGCCAAGAGCATGAGGACCTGTGTGGCATGCACTTGTAGGACCGATAAGGACATTTAATTCAGGATTTGTTTTTAAACCTATTGCAGCCTCTGCGTCTGAGAGAAAAGCCCTGGCTTCATCAGAGTCATAGCCTTCACCCATGTTGTATTCAAAATCAGCAGGTGTGTTGCCGTCTGAATTAAGAAAGTCCTTTACCTGATTGATAATCGACTTCAGAAGTTTGCTGCGGTTTCTTCCAACGCCACCGATATTAAGTTCGCCACCTTTCATGATGATGATCGGTTTGATTCCAAGTTTACCTGTTGCCATAGTTGCCAACTTGCCAATTCGTCCGCCCTTTTTCAGATAGTCGAGAGAGCCGACAGTAAAGAAAATAGTTGCACTGTTACAAAGACCATCCAGTTTTGAAACGGCAGTGTCATAATCAAGACCATCTTCATTCATTCTAACTACTTCATTTACAAAAAGTGCCTGCGAAGCAGTGTTTGCCAATGAATTGACGACTGTAATTTTGGCATTGGGATAATCTTCAATAATGATATCCTTAGCTGTTGATGCAGAATTGTAAGAACCACTCAGAACGGTTGAAATAGTAATACAAATGATAGGAATATCCTGTTTGACATAAGGTGTAAAATAATCGATGTAATCTTCGACAGAAGGGAGTGATGTTTTTGGAAATCCCCCTTCGTTTACAATTCGATTATAGAATTCATCACGTTTCATCTCTGTTCCGTCTTTGTAATAATCTTTTTCATTAAAAGATACATAAAAAGGAACTATATCAATATCGTGCTTTGTTACGTATTCATTTGATAAATCACAAGCACTGTCACTAATAATTTTGAACATTAAAAACCTCCCTTAAAATGAAAAGTAGCCTCAATATAAACATAATATCATACTGACACTGAAGGGACAATATCATTAAGATGAATGGTTGATTAGTTACCATTCTTCATATGGATTAAGTGCAGTTTGCTTTACAAAAAAAGGGATTTACAGTAAACTTGTTGTTAGGATTTATAGGAGGATATTATGTCTGAAGTCACTAATGATAAAAAGAAAAATACATCGACATCAGAACTGAAAAACAGGTTTGATTATAAGAGTGTGATTGAAGGAACGGTACTGTCCGGTTTCACAGGAGTTTTTTTGACAAACATTATTTTTAAGACGTATAGGCCGGTTGAAAATTTACAATACATAAAGGATGAGAATATCCTTGTATTTTTTTGTGTATTTTTGATTTTGACAATATTGGCGGGAGTTGCATATTTTTATAATAAAATGATAACTAAATTTCTTTTGCCCGCGGTGGTGATAGCATATTCATTCTTAACAATAATGAATAATTACACCATGATTCCGATAACCGTTGTATGTATAATTGCAACGCTGTTTGCGGTTATTTACTCAAAAAAGGAGTTGGTACAAGTAGTTTCAATGTACAGGACAAATGAAAAGTTTACTTTTATGATTTGCTGTATTATGGGAGTTGTACTTATTATATTTATTGCGGGAATCGGATGCAACAGGTACAAAAGTTTTATGAGTGCCGGATATGATCTTGGAGTTTTCTCGCAAATGTTTGAGAATATGAAGAGAACAATGCAACCGGTAACATCAGTTGAGAGACAGGAGCTTGGAATATTTTCTCATTTTGGAGTACATTTTTCTCCGATACTTTATTTATTGTTGCCGATATACTTTGTTTTTTCTTCGCCGATTACAATACAGATAATACAGGCTGTAGTTCTTGGAATTGCTGTAATACCGTTATATTATTTGTGTAAACAGTATGGAATGTCTCAAAAAATGACAATAGCTTTTTGTGCCATATACTGTTTTTTTCCGGCAACTTCAGCCGGTACATTTTATGATTTTCATGAGAACTGTATGCTACCGTTAATGATATTCTGTTTGCTGTTATCATTGGAGAAAAAACACACAATTGGAATAGTAATGTCAACAGCCGGTGTGCTTATGATAAAAGAAGATGCTGCTCTGGTGGTTTTGAGTATAGGATTATTTTTTCTTTTGTCAGCTAAGGACACAAAGAGGGGTGGAGTACTTGTTGGAATATCGCTTGTATATTTTGCGGGGGCAATGGCAATTATCAGATCTTTCGGGGATCAGAATTTTGAAAACAGATTCAGCAATTTGTTTTATGACAATTCAAAAGGGTTAACTCAGATTGCAGTTACCATTCCATCTAATATTTCATATATGTTTGCACAACTGGCAGATCAGGGGAAAGTGCAATTTGTTATACTGATGCTTCTTCCACTGAGTATTGCGCTGTTTCAGAATAAAAAATATTCAAGGTATGTACTGCTTTTGACATTTGTTTTAATCAACCTGCTGCCATCATATGAATATATGCATGACATCGCTTATCAATACAACTTCAGTACAATTGCGCTGATGATATATATTGCAATGATGACTGTAAGTGAGTGGAATGTGGAGAAACGAAATACATGGGCACTGGTTTCTGTCATTATTACATTTATGCTGTTTGCCAGTGAATCTTTTGCATGTTTTGGAACTGTATCAGCAAGATACAGCGAGGGACAGAGTATATATATGCAGATGGAAAAGGAAATTCGAAAAGTGCCAGATGACGTTACAGTTGCGGTTTCAAGTTTCATAATGCCTCATATGCATAAAAATCTAAACCTTAAAATTATTAGGAATGATTTGTTGATTGATCAGGAATATGTGATTGTGGATTGCCGAAAAGACAGCGGTGATGATGAAAATATAGTAAGAAATACAGTGGCAGATAATTATGAAGTGATAAGTGAAGTAAATGATTATCTGAAAATATACAAAAGGAAATAAAATCTTATATTATAAAATATAAAGAAAGCCGAAGATATTTGAATGAAAAATAATATGGATACAAAAATGAAAAATTATGCAGATAAAATAATGAAGGATAATACAGAAAAAATAATGAAAGATAAAACAATGAAGGATAATACAGAAAAAATGATGAAAGATAAAACAGTGAGTGATAATACAAATGAAACAATAAAAGAGAACGCAGATGATAATACAGCCGATAATACAGCCGACAAACAGGTTGGTGCCAAGTCATTTACAGCTTTGATTCAGGAGAACACAGAAAAGATTTTTGAGGGAAGCGTAATCTCACTTATTATCGGAACGGTGCTTTCCAACCTTATTAATAAGACATATAAGCCAATCGAAAATCTTGAATACATGAAAAACGAAAATATCGGATCCCTGTTTATTATTATTATTCTGTTGTCGTTAGCGGCAGGGGTATTGTACTTTTACAGTCAGACTGCGGTAAGATGTCTGTTGCCTTTAAGTATATTTGTTTACAGTATACTTACAATTAATCAGAACAAGACAACGCTTCCGATTACTATTGCCTGTATTATTGGAACAGTTCTGGCAATAGCGTATGTAAAGAATGATTTATTTATGATTATTTCCAAAGTAAAAATAAGCCAAAAAGTCGGGTTGATTATTTGTGCAGTCCTAGGAGTGATGCTAATTGTTTTCCTTAGTTCAATAGGTTGCAACAGATACAGAACGTTTAGCAACTCCACTTATGATTTTGGTATTTTTGCGCAGATGTTTGAAAACATGAAACATACATTGAGAGCATTTACTTCAGTTGAAAGACCGGAGATAGGACAGTATTCTCATTTTGGAGTTCACTTTTCTGTGATTTACTATTTGGTACTTCCTATATATTTTATTTTTTCAAGTCCTGAAACTATCCAGATTATTCAGGCAGTTGTTCTTGGATTAGCGGTTATTCCGTTATACTATTTATGTGAACATTACAAACTGTCAAGAAAGATGTCAGTTGCTGTTTGCGCAATATACTGTTTATTCCCTGCAGTTGCAGGAGGAACATATTATGATTTCCATGAGAACTGTTTTCTGCCGTTAGCTTTGTTCTGCGTTGTTCTTGCACTTGAAAAGAAACACACAGTTTGTACTATTTTATCTGTTTTGATGTTACTTATGATAAAAGAAGATACTCCAATTGTTCTTCTTAGTATCGGACTGTTTCTTATTTTGTCATCAAAGGATATTAAGAGAGGAAGTATTGTTTCGGGAGTTTCTCTTGCATATTTTGCAATCGCAATGAAGGCAATAAAAGCAATTGGAACACATTATATAGACATGGCAGGGGGACAGGTAAACGGTAACGGAGAAAATGCAATAATTCAGGTTATGCATTTTTCAAATCTGGTATATGACTCATCAAAAGGTGCATCTCAAATTGCAGTAACTATTCCAAATAATATAGCATATATGCTTGGCCAGATGTCTGACACCGAAAAGTTACAGTATCTGATACTTATGCTATTGCCACTGAGTATCGCGCTTGTTCAGAAGAAAAAATATTCAAGATATATTCTGTTGACTGCATTCGTGATAATAAACATATTGCCATCTTATGTATACATGCACGATATTAACTTCCAGTACAATTACTGTGCTATTGCAATGATGATGTATATTGCAATAATGACAGTCAGTGAATGGGACAATGAAAAGAGAAAGACATGGGCTTTGATTTCTGTTGTCATGACATTTATGTTGTTTGTTGGTTTCGCTTATCCGACGTTTGACAGATATCACGAAAGATACAAAGAAGGCCAGGATTATTTTATTGAAATGCAAAATGCGATTGATATGGTTCCTTCGGATGCGACAGTTGCAGTTTCAGGTTTTATGATGCCACATTTATATAAAAATCAAGATGTTACAGTAATTCAGGATAATGTGGTTATAGAGCAGGACTACGTTGTGGTAGATTGCAGAGCAGGCTATAGTGAAGACAGCCAGAAGGTTGCACCATATGTTTCTGAAAATTATGATCTTATCAGGGAAGTGGAAGGAGCTATAGCTATTTATAAGAGAAGATAATAATAGTTGATGAACCATAAAAAATGATGAACTAAAAAGTTAAAGAAATATATATAGTTAATGGACTATAAGAAGAAATGATGATTGGAGAATAAGTATGAAGTTATTGATCAAAAACGGCAGGGTAATTAATCCAACGGAAAAAAGAGATGAAGTAACTAATGTATTGATTGAAGACGGCATTATAAAAGTATTATCAAAGGACATAACAGAAGCAGACAAAGTGATTGATGCGGATGGTTGTATTGTTGTACCGGGACTGATAGATTTGCATGTTCATTTCAGAGATCCGGGACTTACATATAAGGAAGACATAGAAACAGGTGCAAATGCAGCAGCAAACGGCGGTTACACAACAGTATGCTGCATGCCAAACACAAAACCTGTAGTGGATTGTGCTGAGGTTGTAAAATACATTGTTGATAAGGCAAAAGAAAAAGCACCGGTAAATGTTTTACCTGTTGGTTCTGTCACAAAAGGAATGCTTGGAAAAGAAGTTACTGATATTGAAGAATTAAAGGCTGCAGGAATCTGTGCCATAAGTGAAGATGGAAAATCAGTAATGGATTCCGGAGTTTACAGAGAGGCAATGAAGAATGCAGCAAAACTTGGTGTGCCGGTAATGGCTCACTGTGAAGATATCAATCTGGTTCAGGGCGGAGTAATTAACCTGGGAGAAAAATCGGAAAAATATGGTGTAAAGGGAATCAGTAATGCCGTAGAAGATATTATTGTTGCAAGAGACATTTTGCTGGCAAAGGAGACAGGTGCCACACTTCATCTATGTCACTGTTCAACAAAGGACAGTGTGACTATGGTAAAAGAGGCAAAAGAAGATGGAATAAAGGTTACTGCAGAGGTTTGTCCTCACCATTTTGCAATGAGTACTGATGACATGACAAGTGATGATGCAAACTTCAAAATGAATCCGCCTCTCAGAACAAGAGAAGACGTGGATGCACTTATTAAAGGACTCAGTGAAGATGTTATGGATGTAATATCAACGGATCACGCGCCACACAGTGCAGAAGAAAAAGCAAGACCAATTACAGAGGCTCCGTTTGGAATCGTAGGATTGGAGACTGCAGTTCCTCTTACAGTTACATATCTTTTAAAGCCTGGTTATATTACACTCATGCAGATGGTAGAAAAAATGAGCTACAATCCTGCAAAAGTACTTGGCATAGAAAAGGGTGACATCAGCGTTGGCAAAGTTGCAGATATAGCAATTATTGATGTGAACAAAGAATATACGGTAGATGTAAACACCTTTAAATCAAAGGGGAGAAATACGCCATTTGACGGCATGAAAGTATTCGGTGAAGTTAAGCATACAATTGTTGCCGGAAATGTGGTAAAATAATAGAGATTGCAGATTATTCAAGAAAGAAACACTTACTCATTAATTAAATTTTATTAATAAGAGTGGTAATCTGACTTGATTAATAGAAATAATTCAGAAAGGTTATGGTATTCTAATGATTAACAAATTAGTAAGTAAAATTCAGAAGACAAATGCACCTGTTGTAGTAGGACTTGATCCAATGCTCGCATATGTTCCGGAGCATATAACAAAAGCAGCTTTTGCAGAATATGGTGAGACTCTTGAAGGTGCTGCGGAGGCAATTTGGCAGTATAACAAAGGAATAGTAGACAATATCTATGATTTGATTCCTGCAGTTAAGCCACAGATTGCTATGTATGAACAATTTGGAATTCCGGGAATGATTGCATTCAAGAAGACAGTTGACTACTGCAAAGAAAAAGATTTAGTAGTGATCGGAGATGTTAAACGTGGTGATATTGGTTCAACATCTGCGGCTTACGCAGTGGGACATCTTGGAAAGGTTCAGGTTGGAAGTAAGGCATACGCAGGCTTTGACGAAGATTTTGCTACAGTTAATCCATACCTTGGTTCAGATGGTATAAAGCCATTTATAGATGTTTGTAAGGAAAATAATAAGGGAATCTTTGTTTTGGTAAAAACAAGTAATCCTTCAAGTGGTGAATTCCAGGACAGACTTATTGACGGAAGACCACTTTATGAACACGTAGGAGAGCAGGTTGCAAAATGGGGAGAAGAACATATGGGTGACAGCTACAGTTATGTTGGAGCAGTAGTTGGAGCTACATATCCTGAGATGGGAAAAGTCCTCAGAAAAGTAATGCCAAAGAGTTTTATTCTCGTTCCTGGATACGGAGCACAGGGAGGAACAGCAGAAGGTCTCAGACCATACTTCAATGAAGACGGCCTTGGAGCAATCGTTAACTCATCAAGAGGAATCATTGCTGCATACAAGCAGGAGAAGTACTCACAGTTTGGACCTGAAAATTACGCTGACGCATCACGTCAGGCGACAATCGATATGATTGAAGATATTGCATCAATATTTTAAAATATAGAAAATATGCATAATACGAATTCATTCGTAGTTATGCATATTTTTCGATAAGTATACTTTTTGAAACGGGCATACGCAGTTTTCAGAATTCTCTATCGCATTAAGCAAATGTTTTCTTAAAACTGTTCATCAAGTACTAGTTTTTAACTTCATAATAATAATGATTACTCGTCCGTTCCAATTCACGAGTTTTCTTGATGAAAACTCGTTCAGTGGAACTAAATTTTAAGG
>JAEEGL014234600.1_pt1 | contig 10022 bp, 9 predicted proteins | sample 9134231 | NCBI WGS metagenome assembly JAEEGL01 (sample SAMN16246548, study PRJNA631951) | gut metagenome | biome: gut microbiome; feature: rumen; material: fiber-attached | host: Bos | place: Iran: Karaj | collected 2018-10 | reverse complement strand
GAGAATCTATACTATTTCCGTCATTAGCCTGGGTTTTAGTACTTACTCTTATATACCCATAAATCATATTTGCGTATTGTTCTCCTCTTCAGGAAATACCCCCAATTCATCTAGTGATACATCAAAATAATCTGCTATTTTCTTTAAATACTCTATCCCACCAAGATATCCTTTTTCATATCTTTGAAGTGTTCTTATAGATATTCCAATATCATCTGCGCATTGCTGTTGACTAATTCCTTTCTTAATACGCAGTTCTCGAATTTTATTCCTCATAGCATATTCTCCTATGCATTCTCCCTTTTATTTTAACCTATTCAAAGTGTCGTTTGTAGCGACAAAACTGTCATATTTACTTCACATCTTACCATATAGCCGAATTCTCGGCTATAGTCAAACACTTGGCTATGTCTTAACCTTTAATTGAGGTGAGAAAATGATTTCATTTGAACCGTTATGGAAAACACTAAAAGAAAAAAATATTAGTCAATACAGTTTGAATAAAGATTACGGTTTAAGTACCGGAACTCTCGATGCATTAAGGCAAAACCGCAGTATCACCTTAAACACTCTTAACGATCTATGCAAAATGCTTGATTGCAGAGTCGAAGACATTATTATTTACATTCCGGACCCAAAATAAAAAAACCATATTTAATAAGGCTTCTTTTTTATGGTCATCAAAATGCTCTTTTTACCGTATACCCCTTTTTAGGGGTATGGTAATTGACAAAAAACACTTTTTCTAAATATATTTAAAAAATACCGTATCCCCCATTTGGGAGGATACGGTATAGATAAAGTAATCTCAAAAACAACTTCTTCGTAAACATACGATTTCTTCATTTATGTTTATATCCCACTCATATAATTTGATAATTTATAGATAGCATATCTTATTTCCATGGTAGTATCCGTTTCGTTACCACTCGCAGGAAATAGTTTTATCAAATCATAGCCACAGGATTCTCCTTCTCCAGCAACCTGTTGAATATATCCATCTCTGTAACCATTTTCATCAAAATCTTCAAACAATTCCGCTCCAATTTTGTATATTATTGCGTGTATTTTCCTCGATATAGGATATCTTCCTTCAAAAGGTATTTGAGTTTCAAAGCGATCCATCTGAGGATTTAACAATTCCAGCAAATCTTCTGAAATATAATTCCATATAGGAGCTTCATAGCGCCAATTTGATAATTTTGCTTGTTTCTTTTCATTGATATCAACAATATACCTATAATATCCTACCATCAGCCAAAGTAATTTCCTTAATATATCTTCTATATATTCTTTCTTTGTAGACTGATAATTAAATCCCTTAATTATTGTTTCTATGGCCTGTTCCGTTTCTTTCAGGTTTTCTATTTCTATTAAAGGTTTAATATCCATACTTGTCGTCCTTTCATTTTCTACGTTAATCTCCAATAGTTCCTCTAATTCAAGTCTCACTTCATAAATTGGTAAACATACTCCTCTTTCCCAATTACTGATATTCTGTTTGCTTTGAATTCCTACCATCTTGTGGGCCAATTCTTCCTGAGTCCACCCCTTTTTTATCCTTGCACTCCTTATTTGTTCACCAAATATATTATCCTTAACCATATCTACTCCTTTCTTTTTCTAGTTACATATTATCTGACATAATATAAAAAGTCAGTCAAACACTGGTCAAACGTTTTTTGACTAAAAAAGTGGCATCGTAAAATACGAATACCACCATTATCTTTTTCTTAGTTATCTTTTTCTTTTTTCCCACGCTTGTTGAATCAAATCCTTAACCGCCTCAACATCTGTATTATCATAAAATCTAAATGCATATTGTGCATTAGGCCATCTGCGGTTTGAAATATCGTACGTTATCTCATATCTATCATTTAAAGTCCCTTGTTTTGCATTAAGAATCACTTCAATCCAACCGCTATGTGGCCATAAAGATACAATATTATGTTTAGGATCATATTTATAAACAATTTTATGAAGTCGAGGAGCTTCAACGATGTTTTTATCCATAGACATTATTATTTTTCTTATTTTTTTATATAATTCTTCAACTATACTTCCTGGAGGAAAAACTGCTTCAACCGAGTACTCATTATCAATATTTTCTTCCTCCACTGATTTATTCTTTTCATTAATAACCAATTTATCAGTTCTTCCATGCATTCTTGCAACAGCTTCAAGCATATTATACGCATCCCAAGGGGCAATTTCGAAAAACTCTCTATTGGGAGAAATCCTTAAATTGGGATTAAGCGCCTGGATTAAATCATGAACAGATTTGTCTGGATCTTTAACTCCTTGTATTCTTGGAATCTCATATGTACAGTAAACTTCATATGGAAGTGGAATTGAAGTATTTGAAAGTTCCTTCACCCTTTTTTCAACATCTTCCGCGTATCCAATTTTTATCCAATTTTCTCTGTGAAAACTTTCGTTAGTAAGAACGTATATATAACCCTTTTTCTCTGATGCCATAACCCTTATCTCCTTATATTTTGTAACTACTATGCCAAATTCCTTAATGAAGTATAAATTTCGCTAGCAAAAATACCAAGTACAGATTTCTTAATCTCCGCATTATTCAAAAGCAAAGTGAAGAAATCTTTATTCTGTTCAAGTCCTTCTATAAGCGCATCATCAATGTCATCATAGAAAGTAAATTCGAAATCGCTTTCGCTATTATTCTTGGCAGACATTTTAAGTTTTTCTGATTTCATCAGAAGATCCTTTATTTGAAGCATCGCTTTAACAGCAACATCATTATCATAGGATTTTCCGGTACGGGAATTGATATCCGCAATTATACGGCTCAATCTTTCAATCTTAGCTTCTGAAAGATTAAACCCATCACTTTCAGGCAGTTTTGTTACAGGTTTAGAAACCAGCTTCTCATTCAGTGTACTATGCGTATCTCCCTGTTTTTGCACAAAATTGTTTGCCTTTATCTTTCCTGTAAGATCAAATCCTGCTCCACTACTTGACACATCCAAATAAGCCAATAAATATGTAATAAATACATATTTCTTATGAATCTCGATATCTTTAAAGCAGCTCGCCTGGATAAGAAAATCATAGAATTTGACAAATCCTCTCATCTTCATACTAATTTCTTTTTGCTGTTCGTGCGTATATTGCTTAACCGCATTTGATGCTTTCTGTAAATAGAATGTCAGTGCCTTCTTCTCCGAAGATGTAATATTCATTTCACGTTTCTTAAACAATAATTCGTTGAATTTATCAATATCTAGCGGATCAAGCACCATAAATGCATCTATATTAGCTTCCAAATCATAAATATGCTTTGGATTTAAATTTCCTGAAAGGAGCGTGGTGGTATAAAACCGCGCGAACGACGCCTGTACTTCTTCGTAAGTATTTATAAAATCAAGTATAAAGGTTTTCTTGTCATACGGAGGACATATACGATTGAGTCTACTGTATGTCTGCACCGCATTTACACCCTTTAATCTCTTAAGAACATACATTGCACAAAGCTTTTTCTGGTCAAAGCCAGTTTGATATTTGTTTGCAACTATAAGCACATTATAATCGTCACTATCAAACATAATTGGAGTCTGTTCTTCACGGAATCCGTTCATTCCAGGTTCTGTGTACTCTGTATCGTCATCATCCAATTTAACCTTTCCTGAAAATGCAACAAGCGCATCTATTCCAGAATATCCCTTTCTAGCAATATAATCTTTAAATGCCTTTTGATACTTTACTGCAGCTTGTCTTGAAGCTGTAATAACCATAGCCTTTGCAGTACCGCCAAGTTCTCCCATAACAACATTACGGAAATGCTCCACAATAACCTCAATACGCTGCGCAATATTAGTCTCGTGGAGTTCAATGAAACGGGCAATCTGTCTCTTGGCATCGTCCGTCTTCATCTCCGGATCTTCTTCAATCTCTTTGTTAAGTTGGAACATGGTATCATATTCTGTGAAGTTTTGAAGCACATCAAGAATATATCCCTCTTCTATCGCTTGCTTCATAGAATACAAATGAAAGGCTTCATATTGTCCTTTAGGATTAAGCTGTCCGAATAATCTTAATGTTTTATCCTTTGGAGTAGCTGTAAAAGCAAACATTGAAACATTTGACTGTTTTCCGGACTTTTCAATCTGCTCGTTAATCATATCATCAGCGTCTTCGTACTGCTTATCTCCACCACCGAGAGCCTGTGTGACCGCCTGCATATCCTTTCCGGCTGTTGATGAATGTGCTTCGTCTATAATAACTGCAAACTTCTTATCTTGAAGATTTGCTACAGTATCAACGATATACGGGAACTTCTGTATTGTAGTAGCAATAATCTTTGTATTATGAGTAAGCTCATAGGCAAGATCTGCGGATGTACACTTATCATCCATAACACGAATAAGTCCCGCCTTATGATCCATTCCCAAAATTGCCTTCTGTAACTGTCTATCTACAACTACTCTATCAGTTACTATGATAATATTATCGAAAATAATATTATTATCTGCATCATGAAGAGATGCAAGACGGTAAGTAAGCCAAGCAATACTGTTTGTCTTTCCGGAACCTGCCGAATGCTCAATAAGATAATTTAAATCTGTCTTATGTTCCTTTACAGAAGCAAGCAATTTTCTAATTAGGTCTAGCTGATGGTAACGAGGGAAAATAAGTGTCTCAATTGTCTTTTTCTTCCCTGTAAGCTCATCGAGTTCTTCTTTTCTCTCCACAAATATGAATTTGCTAATTAAGTCAAGGATAGTATCCTTTGTAAGAATATCTTCCCACATATAAGAAACACTGTAACGATCCTCAAAAAGAGGATTCCCTGCACCCGTTTCAACACCTTCGCCACTTCCCATGTTAAACGGAAGGAAAAACGTAGCATTTCCATCAAGTTTGGTTGCCATATAAACTTCCTGTAAGTCCATAGCAAAGTTTACGATACAGCCCGCCTTAAAAAGAAATAGTCTATCTTTAGGATTTCTTTGGGTTCTATACTGCAAAATGGCATCCTGGTAAGATTGTCCTGCAGGATTGCATTTTAACTCGAACGATATAATAGCTAGGCCGTTTAGGAAAATTACTAAATCAATTCGTTCATCATCAGAAGCCCAAACTTCTTCTGCTACCGAAAAAATATTGTTTTTATATCTTTGATTTAATGTTTTATTAAATGTCGTAGCCGGCTTGGTATACATCAAATCAAGATGTCGATTGCTTATTTCCACACCGTTCTTTAACGTTTCTACAAGAGAACTCTTGCTAGATGTAACTGTTTCGTTAATGACATTTACAATGGTCTCTTCCGTATCCTGTTTAAATATCTTATACAGTTCATCCATCACATCTGGCTGAGATTTTTTAAGGAACTCAAACAACATCTCTTTATCCATAGCAAAATAACGGTCAAAATCTGTATCTTTACGAACACGATATCCGTTAACGTCTCTTAAATAATCCATTATTTCATGTTGATATTGTTTTTCCGAAAGAATATTATTCATAAATCCATTCTCCTGTCTTTAAGTCTATAAACTGCTCCAATTTGATTTTACCCTCAAAGTCGGCTCCATATTCCCCAGCACGAGTTTGGTTGTCAAATTTAAAACTGTTGTTGTAGTACTTTCCTGCTTTGGTTTTTCGAATTAGATCATTTTTCATCATAAACTGAATTACTCGTTTATGGTTTTCGATGTCATCTCCATTAAGATAAAAGCAAATCACTCCCGTCGGTTGTCTTGTAATCTCCATATCTGAACACTTACATTCATAACAAACCCCTTCGTCTATGGCTTTTTGACATATCTTTTGTGCGAATTCTTGATCGTCAAAAAAATACATCCATTTGCCACATTTTTCTTCATCTAAAATGTCCTCTTTTCCAGAAAGAAACCAAAACCACCCTAAGTCTCTTATCATATATCCTCCAAAATAATAATTTAACATTTCTATTTATTTGGATTTTAGTTATTCTTCAATCGCTCTATAAACTCTTTGGCAAAAAGTATAGCAATTTCATCACAAGATTTTTGTTTTGAAGATAGTGCTTGAATATCAGCAATCGAAGGGTATTTTTTTCTAAGATCATCTATAGTTATATTATGCAATATAGGTAAAATAATCTTTTGCCCACTTTTATTCTGGCGATTCAAGAATTCTTTCAACTCTCTTTCTGTCCATTCTCTACCAAAGAAATTTTCCGATATAACAATAATTGCAAATTCTGATTTTTCAGTTCCGTCAAGTATTTTTTTCTTCCAATTGTCTCCCCAGTTTATAGAATCTTTATCATAAAAAATATTAATACCTAATTTACTGAGAGAATCAACCAATTCCTGAACGAATTCTTCTTTGTCATAATTTGCATGAGACACAAATACATCATATTGATTGTTATTTCTTTCTTTATTTGTAATATCACTTACTAGTTCATTTTTATTATCTAAGGAATCTATGAAATCCTCATCATTACTTACACTTTTCAGGCAAGCTATTATTTCCTTATATGCACCAAGACCTCTATGAAAAAGAAGATTATTAATTCTATCACTTAGAGGATGGTTCTTTAAATATCTATCATGAAATATTTGAACATCATTCATCCACTCTTCTGCTGGAGAATTATAATCATCAATATTTACACCTATAGGAGCAGCATTTACAGGAGATTTTATAGTTTTTGTTCTCTCTAACAAATCATTTAGTTTTTTCTTAAATGGAGACATAGTTACATCATATAAATGTTCTTCATATAAATATCCATCTTTTAATACATCTATACTATATGGACCATTATCAGCGTAACGAACATCTATCATATCCCTATCAGACAATTCTTTTAAGCAGCCCTTAATAATTGCACTCTCCTTTTTGGAATCCGAATTGTATCGATTATTAATAAACTCTAAATTGTTTTCATTATCAATTATTTCCTTTAACAATTCTTCTGACTCATAAGAAAGTCTAACAAACATTACAAACCTCCTTTTTACCTGTTACATACTCATAAATTAATGATTTTTTATACTCTGTAAGTACTTCAAGTTGTTCTTGCTTAACTTGTAAAACATTATCTATTTGGGAACACCGATTATTTAAATATTCAGCAATTATTTTTTGCTCATCTAAAGACGGAAACGGGATAAGAATTTTTTTCATTTCCTGCCAGCCTGTAGTCCACAAATCATCAACAATACCATGGCCCCATTTATAGAATTCATCCGAAAATGCTACTGTATGGAATAACCAATTATAGTATTCGGGGTTCATTTCACCTATTGGGGCAAGAACTGTATTTATCAGCGAAACGGAACCATCTAAAGGAGATATTCCACATGAACCACGCCGATCCGACCTACTGTTAATAACAAAATCTCCTTTGCGAACTAACTTACGATCATCATGAGCATTTGTTTTAGCTGCGGTATCAAGTTGCTGAACAACACCTTTCATAGTTACTGATAATGGTTCATAATCTTTATCACTAACTTTCGTATTCCTAAGATTATATACGGAACCTATACGAGAAATATCCCAATGTTTAGGGATGTTTCCCAGCCAATCTGTTCCACTATCCTTCATCTGTGCATTCTTATCTAACCCCTTTGTTACAGCTTCGGTGATAGCAGATTGTTTATATGCTAGAATAGTGTCTATCTCTGACTGAATATCAGCAGAAAGAGTGTCTATTTCGGTGCATTTGGCATCAAGATAATCGGCAATTCTTCTTTGTTCATCAATATTTGGTAATACTATATGTGTCCTAATAGTTTCTGTAGCTGTTATTGCAGGATAGTTCACCCCATAAGATTTGGATTCTATTTCGCTTACAAATGAATCGGATTGTATTAAGTATTTCAAATATTTTGCATATACATTTTCGCCCGCCTTCAAAACAGCAAATCCTGTTGAAACTATAATTGGATATTCATTGTATGGTATAGAGGCGACTGCTTTCAAATATGTTCTTACAGTCGAAATAATCACATCATCCTTGTGTGCAATCCTTCTTGCTCTTGATGGAGCATCTTTGAAACACATCCTTTGATACTGTTCTATCTCTTTACCATAAGTAACACTTCCAATATCAATATAATCAAATTCATATTCTTGCGGAGTGCTTTCGGATAATGTGTCAATGTTGCATTTTACAACATACTTTAACGGAATAACTTTCCACGATTGTGGTATAGTACCGATAAAACTATTCTCGCTATCTTTCATTTCTCTCATAGCACTCACCCATCAATTCCTTCCAAAAAGATTACGCACTCGTTCATTAACACTGTTTTCCAATGCGGTAAAGCGTTCAGCCAACACCTCACTTGCTTCGGGCCGTTGATATTTATAGAAATATCTTGTAAATGGTATCTCCGCACCTGTCTTAATAACAGGCTTCTTTGCTCCAAGGTCTTCTTCCCAAAACCATTTAGCATCGGGAATATGTGGTAAGACTTCTCTTGCCATATATTCTTCAATGGTTTCATCGAAACGGACAAGTTCCACGTCCTTCGTGTCCTTGTCATAGATAATTTCACCTTTTTTCTTGCCTTTCTGTTCTGTCTGTATCTCTGCGTCCTTATCCATCACAGATAAGCCATTAGCAATCTTATCAAGCTGTTTTGCATCTAAATTCACATCGGAAAGTAACTTATCCAATACATGCATAAAAACAGAAGGGCTTAACCATTTTTCATCGGAAATGGCACCATTCAGTTTGGCAAGAACGGCTTCGTAAACGGGCCTTGTTTCATAGTAATCCGCAAGAGCCTTCTGTTCCTTTGCATTAGCAGTAGTTCCCTTTTCTTCGAGTTCTGCCACCTTTGCATCATCCCAGAGAGACTTTAACGCACCCGATTGGAGCATATTCTGTATGCGTTCTTCCGTGAAGGCGTAACTACGCTGTAAGGGTTGCATTACAGAGTATTCTTTATAGATGAACTCGGTATTGTCATATATCTTGCAGACATCCGTTTCCTTGAACTCTGCATATATCCGTGTAATCTCGGCACGGTCTTCGGGAGAGAACTCATTCTTCTTATTACCGAGGGGCTTACGGAGTTTATGGAATATCTGTGAAGCGTCAATTAACTGTATCTTACCTTTGCGTTCAGGACGCTTATTCTTGGAGAGTATCCATACATAAGTAGCAATACCCGTGTTGTAGAATAAATCCGTAGGCATAGCCACGATTGCTTCAATAAGGTCGCTTTCTAACATCCAACGGCGAACCTGTGATTCGCCCGATGCCGTACCGCCTGTAAAGAGAGGAGAACCGTTCTCGATAATCGCAGCACGCCCAAGTTTGTCATCCATCTTTGCGATGGCAGACTGCATAAAGAGAAGCTGTGAGTCACCCCCTGAAGGAAGCCCCGCACCCCAACGACCTGCAAGCCCCCTTTTAGTGAATTCTTCCTTAACGGCATCTTCCTGTCCCGCCTTTGCATCAGCACCCGACCAAGGAGTACCGAAAGGGGGATTTTCTATGAGAAATCTCATTTTGGTATCGGAGAAGCAGTCCTCTTTTAATGTATCTGCGTGACGGAAATTATCTGCGTCCTGCCCCTTTATGAGCATTTCAGCAAGTCCGACAGCATAGGTCTGTCCCATATATTCCTGTCCGAACAAACGGACATCAGCAGAAGGATTGAAATGTTTTAAGTAGCTGTATGCCGTTGAGAGCATTCCTCCTGTTCCACATGCTTGGTCGCAAACAGTAATAACCTTTCCTTGATCGAAAATATCATCACAGCCTTCTGCCGTAAGAAGAGATACAAGGAGTTTAATGATATCACGACCGGTATAGAACTGTCCGGCATCTACATTCTGATAGAATCGACCTATCAAATTTTCAAAGATATAACCCATTTTAATGCTGTCAAAAGTTTGTATCGAAAGGTCAAGTTCTGAAAATGCCTTTACCACATTGTAAAGGCAACCATCTTTATCCATTTTCTTAATATGATAGTCCATATTTCGTTCACGGAAGATATCCTGTGCATTGGATCAAAAACCGTCTCTATACTCCTTGAAGT
>JAEEGL012900722.1_pt1 | contig 10022 bp, 7 predicted proteins | sample 9134231 | NCBI WGS metagenome assembly JAEEGL01 (sample SAMN16246548, study PRJNA631951) | gut metagenome | biome: gut microbiome; feature: rumen; material: fiber-attached | host: Bos | place: Iran: Karaj | collected 2018-10 | reverse complement strand
GTTTCGTTTTTTGCGGTCGAAACGGGGTCTGGGCGCCACGGCGATCCGCGGGAAAAAAAGCGGGATCAAAGCGGCGATCAGATCGAAAAAGGGGATCAGCGCCGCGGCCAGTCCCACGAGGACCAAAAGAAGCATCCGTCCCGCCTGGGAAAGACGCATCAGGCCGGCGGCGTCCTTTTCTTCCTTCCCAACGGCCTTCTGCACGGTCAGCCCCATCAGAAGGAAGTTCAGGATCGCGAAGAAAGCGCCGAAAAGTCCGCCCCACAAAACCGGAAGGGTCCACCGGCCGACGATCAGCCAGACCGCCTCCATCAGAGCGGTGAGAAGGAGGGTCCAGACCGCGATATAGAGCGTCTCCCGTCTGACTGTCGGGTCGATCCCCTTCACGGCTCTCCCTCCTCCCCGGCGGCCGGCAGGCGGCCGCTGATTCAATTCATTATACACGACCTTCCTGAAGATTGCAACGGGAAATCCCGGAAGACGTCCGGATCCGGGATCCCCGGATTTTCAGAGCAGGACCTCGTGTCCGGTCGCCGCCGACTCGTAGGCGCCGCGGAGGATCTTCATAATTTCCACGCCGTCCTCGGCCGGAGAGCGGCAGGGGATGCCCTCGGTCAGGCATGCCACGTAGTGATCGATCTCCCTCTGGAACAGATCCTGGAAGGCGAGCGAGACGTCGAATTTCAGAGTGGTGTCGGTCATGTAGCCCGACGCGGTGGAGTAGAATTTCAGATCGTCCTTCACGCTGACGCCGCCCTTGGTGCCGTAGAGCGCGATCTCGGTGCGGTCCTCGGGCAGGTTTAGGCTGTAGCTGGTCTCGGTATTCAGGACAGCGCCGTTGTCGAATCTTACCAGAGCGGTGGCGGCGTCCTCCACGTCGTTGATCTCCTTCGATTCTCTGCCGTAAGAGACGTACCCCGCCGTGGTGCGGAGCGAGGAGCGGTCCAGCTTCTTGAACGAAGCCGCGTAGACCGACACCGGCTTCGGATTCCCCATGACGTAGCGCGCGAAATCGATGATGTGCACGCCCAGATCGATCATCGGACCGCCGCCCGCGCGCTTCAGGTCGCAGAACCAGCCGCCCGGGTTGCCGTTGCGGCGCAGATAATCGGCCTTGGCGTAGTAGATCTCGCCGAAGTAACCGTCGTTTTTGAAGGCTTCGATGGCTTCCATATCCTTGCCGAAGCGGCGGACGAAGCCGATCATGAGGAGCTTGCCCGATTCTTCGGCGGCCTTTTTCATCTCCTCGGCCTCGGCCACGGTCATGGCCATGGGCTTTTCACAGAGGACGTTTTTGCCGGCCTTCAGGCAGGCCACGGTCACCGGGGCGTGCGCCACGTTCCAGGTGCAGACGCTCACCGCGTCCAATTCCGGGCAATCCCGGAGCATGTCGTTCACGTCGGTATAGAGTCTTTCGACCCCGTGCAGCGCCCCCTGGGATTTCAGTCTTTCCTCGTTGATGTCGCAGAAAGCGTAGATCTCGGTCAGGGGATTCTTCTTGTAGCCCCCGATATGGCACTGGGCAATGCCGCCGACGCCTACGATACCGATTTTCAGTTTTTTCATAGCTGCCTCCTTATCGTCCTCTGCCGGGACGTTTTTTCTTGTTTCCTTTCAGAGAGTTTCCATCGCGGCCTTCACCGCGTCGGTCATGAGATCGATCGCCAGATCGAGGTATTTTTTGCCGCGTTCGGCGGTGGAATCCCGCGGATCGCTCTTGACGGTGCCCTCCGCGTTGGCCCTGCCGAGATAGGTGTCCCCGTCGGTGATGCCCCAGTCGGTGTTTTTCAGGGGGACTTCCTTCGGCGGGAGCTTTGAAAGGTCGACGCTGTCGGTCAGATGCATCATCAGGGAGGTTTCCAGCACCGTGGCGTGTCCCATATTCACCCGGTCGGCGCGGTTGAGCGGGCTGAAGTAGCCGGGAACGATGACCTTCATGGTTTTGCTTTCGCCGTTGAACTGCCGCATCAGCCGGTCGAGCGACGCGTTCTGTCCGTCGGCGCCGTGTCCGTTGACCAGCACCGCCAGACGGAAGCCCTGCTTTTCCAGCATCCGGAGATATTCGCCCGCCACGGCGGCGAAGATCTCTTCCCTCGCGTACATCGACGGCAGCGTGTTTTTCGGGAAATCCTGGCCGACGATGTATTCGTCGCCCCGGAAGCCGATGTTCCGGAGCATCTCGGGGGTGCGGGCGCGCTCGGTGCCGAAAAAGAGGGTGGGCAGCAGCACGCCGCCGGTCCTTTTCACCGCCCCCTCCGCCACGGCGGCCGCCGTCAGCGGATCGGTGCCGAAGGGCATGGCCGGTCCGTGCCATTCCAGAGGCCCGATGGGCAGATAGGCGATCCCGGTGCGTTCGATCTCCGCGAGGATCTGGTCGGGCCGCATTTCCTCGTAACGGTATGCGCGGCCGCGGCCGAGATACATCAGGTTGACGCGGCCGAAGCTTGCGAACTTCGCTTCGAAGATATGGAGCTTTTTATACTGCGGACGGATCTTTCCCGAAAGGATCCCCTCGCCGCAGGCGATCAGGTCGTCAAGGATGTCGTTTTCCAGCTCCTCGTGCCCGCCGCATATCAGATCGAAGGCCCCTTCCTTTTGGAGCCGCGCCGCCTTTTTCACGCCGCGGAGCCATCTGGCCACCACCTGCTTCCGGTCCTCTCCCGGCATCATGACCAGCTCGATATGCTGATGGTTGTCGCCGGAGAACAGGACGCCGTCGGCTCTGTCCAGAAGATCCACCGATCCCGGCGTGTGTCCCGGGCAGGCGAAGACTTCGATCTTCTTGTCGCCCAGATCGAAGACGTGCCCGTCGGCAAAGGGGATCGCCTCGGGATGCGGGACCTCCACCGTCATCTTCCCGGGATCGAAGAGCCCCTTGCTTTCTGGATAGGTGTCCAGGATGCTTTGGGCGTAGTTTTTCCGCGATTCCAGATTGGAGGAAAGAGCCATCCTCACGTCCTTTTTGTGGACGTAGAACGTCCGGAACTGATGCGTGCCTCCGGCGTGATCGCCGTGTCCGTGGGTCAGCACCACGTCGTAGGGAGTGTCAAGAAGCTCTTCGACAAGTCCCTTCAGATCGCCGACGCCGGTGCCGGTGTCGATGAGAAGCCCTCTTTTCGAGCCTCTGACCACGTAGACGGTGCCGAGATTGAATTCCTCCACCCGCCATACGCCGGGTTTCATTTCCTTGACCGTGTAGCCGTTTTTCTGCATGGAGCGCTCCTCTCTTTTTTTCCGCCGGTCTCCCGGCGTCCCGTTCATTGCCGCGCCGTCCGCACGGGCCGGTTCGTCAGAAGGCCAGTACTTCCCGGTTCCCCGCGGGGATCCTCCCGGCCGGCTTTTCCTCCAGCTCGCCCGCCGCGGCGAGCTTCCACGCGGAAAGCGCCGCGCGGAGCATTTCCTCGTCCGGTTCGCGGGTGGTGAAACGCTGGGCCGCGAGCCCGAGCTTCTGAAGCGGGCCGTTCTTTCCCGCGGCCATACCCTCGTAGGCGACGGCCAGCGAGGCGAGAAGCAGCGCGAGCCTGGCCGGTTCGCGCGCCTTTTCGGGAACGAGGGGCAGAAGCACGCCGGACGAAACCGTGTAGATCGCCATCGACGCCGCCGAGAGCGAGGTCCCGCAGCGCGGATGGAAGCGGGAGGCGTTCCTCGCCTCCTCCAGAGTCGGCGCCCGCCCCGCCTTTTCGGCGGCGGCGATCACCTTGTGTTCGGCGCCGTGGAAACCGCGAAGCCGTTTGCCCGTCGGCGTTTCGAACACGAGGACCACCGAAAGAATATCGAAAAAAGTATCCGTCAGGGAGAGAAGCGGCTCGCGCGCCGCGACCTTTTCGCGGAGCGCCGCCTTGATAAGCCCTTCGATCTGCACCTTGAGGGCCGAAAGGCCGGTGTTGCCGCCGAGGATCCCGCAAAAACCGGCAAGCTCTCCGAGGCCGAAATCCTTCGCCCCGGCGTTGCGGAGCCGAAAGGCGCGCACGTAAGCTCTGGCCGAGGTGGCCGTGGAGGCGTAAAGGCTGCCGAACGCCCGGAGAACCGGGATCTTCACGGGGTTTTTGACCGTGCGGAAGGAATCCTCCCGTAGCCTTCCCTCCCGGTCGTACACGGCGACGCCCGCGCGATTTCCCCTGACCATCATCACGCCGTCGGGCAGCGCCGATCCGCCGACTTTATCCATGGAGATTCTCCTTTCCGGAGGCAAAGGAAAACGATTCCGTTTCCCTCCGTCTTTTGTATCAAGCGGCTTCAGTATACCACAATCCCGCCTCTTGTGAAAGGGGCTTTCGTGAAATCTCGGCAAAAATCTCCCGGGAAAGGTCTTCCATTCCGTCGCTTTGGCGAACGATTCCCGGTATCTTTTCATCGCCGCCTGTGATATAATCAGGGCAAAAGATGATCATGGAGTTGTATGATGAAAAGAAATGAAAAGGCCGCGGGCGGAGAAGCGCCTGCGGAGAAAGGTCTTCGCGCCGGGATCCGCCGCTTCGGCGAAAAGCCCTCCAACCGGCTTCTTCTGCTCTTCGCGCTGGAGGGCGTGCTTCTGCAGTACGTCGCCTCCATCAACGGCTTCGGCAACAATCTCTACGCCACCAATCTGGGCGCCACGCCTTCCCAGATCGCCCTGAACCAGACCATCCCCAATCTGACGGCGGTGCTTCTGATGCTGCCGGCGGGCCTGATCAGCGACCGGATGAAATCGGCCAAGACGGTCCCGGTCTCGATGCTCCTTTTCATGGGGACCATGTATCTCGGCTTCGGCACGGTGCCGGCGCTCGGCGAAAACAGGATGATCTTCTACTTTGTCTTTCTGGCCATGACCGCGGGGCTGATCGCCGCCTTCAACGCCCAATGGCAGAACCTTTTCGCCGCCGCGGTCCCGCCGGGCGAGCAGAACCGCACCTACGCCTTCCGCAACCGTCTGATGTTCGCGATCGGCACCCTGTCGCCCCTGATCTGCGGGCAGGCCATGTCGCATTTTCAGACCACCGACGGAAAGCTTGGGGTCCTGCGCGTCTTCTATTATATTTCGGCCGCCTTCCTCTATCTGCAGGCCTTCATCCTGTCCCGTATCCGGGTGCGTCCCAATCTGGACGCAGGAAAACGTTTCTCCCTGAAGGACGCCGGCGCGCTCTTCGGGAGCCTCGCCCGCAACAGGCGGTTCCTGTTTTTCTTCGGATCGGTGCTGTTTTTCTATCTGGGCTGGCACGTCGACTGGTCCATGTGGTATATCGGCGAGACCCGGTACCTCGGCATGACCGAAGCGCATCTGAGCTATTTCACCGCTCTCTGCTCGGTCTTTCAGCTTCTGGGCATCGGCTTCTGGGCCCGGGTCAATCAGAAAAAGAGCATCCACTTCTCCCTGCCCTTCGGCCTTTTCGGGCTTCTGCTCTGCCCCGCCACCATCATGGCGGCCCACGCCATCGGCGGAGACGCCGGGCGGTGGTTCTTCATGATCGTCGGATCGGCCGAGAATTTCCCGCAGGCCTGCATCGCGCTATGCATCCTGCAGATGCTCCTCGCCGTGATCCCCGACCGGAACCGCGCCCTGACCATCAGCCTGTACACCATGACGATCACCCTGTCCAACAGCCTGATGCCTCTTCTCGGCGTGCGGATCTTCAACGCCCTCGGCGGCGAAACGAAAGCCTTCTACCTCTTCAACGGCATCGTTTTCGTCTGGCGGATCCTTTCGACCTCGCTTTTCGTTTACCGTTATCTGCTCTACCGGAAAAAGCCCGATCTCTTCCTCATGCCGGAGGAGGAGAAGCGCGCCTCCTCCTGACCGCGGATCCCCCGGGCGCAGATCGCCCCGCGCGTTCCTCCGGGAACGCGCGGGGCTTTTCCCTGTCTCGGACCGAAACAAAAAGAGCGTTCTGCGGATCCGCAAAGCGCTCTTTTCTGTCTTTTTGATTTTGCTTCGGGCGTTTCTTCCGAAGATTCACCCACGGACGACCTTTCCGGAACGGAGGCATCTGGTACAAACGTATTTGTGGCAGGGAGTTCCGTTTTCCATCACCTTAACGCGTCTGATGTTCGGCTTCCAGGATCTGTTCGTTCTGATGTGGGAGTGTGATAATTGAATGCCGAAAGTAACGCCCTTTCCGCAAATCTCACATTTAGCCATCGATTAACACCTCCTTCTCATGTCGACCCGGCTATTATATCAGATACAAAATCAAAATGCAAGAGGGAAATCTCTGTTTTTTCAAGATTTCTTTCCCGGTTTCGCGAAAAGCAGCAGGCATGCGGAGGGAATCCGTTCTTCACAACCGGCGGGCGGTATGGTATAATATGCCTGTCATAAAACTGTGAGGAGCGGATCCGGTCATGAAGACAGATTTCGAGAAGAAGTACCGGTACGGTTTTTTCGTTCACTACATCGCCTGCGGAGCCTTCTACAAGGACGGGACCTCGCCTGCCTCCATCGACGAAGCCGCAGACAATTTCGACGTGCCGGGATTTGTGCGGGATCTTTCCGATATGAAAGTGGATTACCTGATCTTCACGGCGTGGCATTTCCGCATGCTGCCGCTCTATCCGAGCGCCGTGACCGAAAAGCTTCGCCCCGGCTGTTCCGTGAAGCGGGACCTTCTGGGGGAAATCATCGACGGAGTGCGCCGGGCCGGGATCGGCGTCATCCTGTATACCCATCCGCGGGACGGCCACGATTTTGTCGGGAAGGAGCGGATCGACAGCGGGTGGGGCGAAGGCTGGTACAAGACCGAAGAGGAAGAGGACAAATCAAGACCCAACCCCGAAACCTTTCAATACCCGGTTTGGAACGCCTACGTGCAGGCGCTCTACAAGGAGCTGATCGACCGCTACGGCGACCGGATCGACGGGATCTTCACCGACGGTATGGGGCCGTGCATCTCGAAGAGCAACTGGCCGGACTACACCATGCCGGTCGTCGATTATCTCGGCATCCGGCGCACCGTCAAATCCGATCCCCGCAGGATCCTGATCCAGAATTATTTCGGATGCGAGTTTTCAAACGATTTTATCATGCCGGAAGGATTCTTCAACCTGGAGAAAAAAATGCCCGTCCGCCGTTGGCCGGCCTGTGAGAAAGCCATCGCCACGTCTCCGTTTTCGGGATGGGCGGCGTCAGGCCGTTACGGCGAGGACGCGCGGTTCCTCACTCCGGAGGACGTCGCGCTCTATACGGTCTTCCAGAGTACCTGCGTAAAAGCCGGCGGCGTCTGCTGGGCGTCGGGGCCCTACTGCGGCGGCGGATGGGACGTGGGCGTGATGGAGACGATGCGCGAGGTCGGACGGCATATGGAGCGCCTCGCACCGGCGATCCGGGATACCGTGCCGAGCGCGAGCTGGCCGACCGTTTCCGGCGACACGATCGAGAAAAAGCACGGCGTGTTCGCCGCGTCCTCCTCCGACCGCCTGCGGGAATTCATCCACGTGGCGGATATGCCGGAAAACGGAGTCGTGACGCTCCCCGCGCCGGAGGACGGCGCAAAGCTCCTGAACCCGCGCGCCGCGACGGGCCGTATGACCGTTTCCTCCTTTGAACAGGACGATGCCGGCGTCCGCATGACCCTCCGCGGGACGCCGGACGAGGTCGACACGGTGATCGTTTTCGATCGCGTCAACGATCCCGCGGCTCCCCGGTGGAAATGGATCGACTGCGCGGACAAAAGGCTCCGGTATCTGCCGGTCGAGGATTGGAAATACCGGATGGTCGGCGGTTACGGAGAGGGAGACGACAAAAACGTCGCGACCCTCGGCGCCTACGAATACGACACGCGCACGGCCGGAAGAGAGACGGCGCGCATGGATACCTGGTTCGAGGGGAGCGAGGCGGAGATCTACGGCGCGATCGATCCGGCGGGCGGCGAGGCCGATCTGGTGATCGACGACATCTTCGTCGCGCGGCTTTCAAACCGCGGCGCCGTGCGGAAAAACCGCGTGCTGCTCGGTTCTTCCGGCGAGCTTGCGGGCGGCGTCCACACCGTGACGCTTGTCGCGCGCGGCGCGGGATTCGAATTCGACGCCATGAGGATCCGGCTGTAACGATCCGCATTATGCACGGAGGCAGAGGATATGAACGCATCTTTCCCGATACCCGCCCATCTTCCCGCGCGCCTGACGATCGCCTTTGTGATGTGGGGGCTTTTCGACACCGGGAACGGGCCGTACCGCGATATCGACCGCATGGTCAGAGAGCACGCGGAACGGGGCTTCAACTGCATCCGCCTGGAGGACGGCGCCGGCCTCACCCACGATATCGACGGCAGACGCCGCGGGCCAGTCTTCTTTCACTCGCCCTTCGGAAAATACCAGACCACCCGCCAAATCTCGTTCGCCGCGGGCGAGGAAGGTCCCGTCGACGTGATGGAAAGGCTGATCGCGCTTGCCCGGGCATGCCGGAAATACGGCGTTTTTCTGATCTTTTCCTCCTGGTATTTCCTGCATACCTACTGGTATCTGGACAACGACCTGAACCGGGAGCTGCGGGACGGAAAGCCGGAAGATATGTTCATGAAATTCGCCCGGTATCACCATTATATCCTCCGGGAGCTGGAAGAGCGCGGCCTTGACGACCGGATCGCGGCAGCGGAGATTTTCAACGAGATCTCGGCGATCCCGACCTATATCGGGGAAATGAAGGAGACGGACGTCTCCGGGATCGATTTCACGCAAAGGCACGCCGAAGCGCTCGCCTGGCTTCGGAAAGAGCATCCCGGTCTTCTCTTCGCCGCCGACAACGACAGCGTGTCCGACGAGCAGATCGCCCTGCTCCCGGATACTCTGCAGGCGTTCAACGGGCACAATTATTATCTCTGGGACGTCTACGCGGGGACGCTGGAGGCGGGAGAGCCGAGGATGACCCGCCTCTTCGCCGGCAAGGTCACGCCCGGGGACGTCGCGCTTTCGCGCGCGGGACTCACGCCCCTGACCAGGACCTGTTCCCCGTGGTACAACCGGATCGCCCGGTGCAACGACGTGATACCCGAAAGGATCCCGGAGCTGGAGGACTGGCTTTCCCGGCGGCTTGCGGAGAACCGGACGGGATATCTTGAAAAACTCGACGCTTTCTGCCTCGGCCTTCGCAAGGTGTCCGAAAGATTCCCGGGCATCCCGCTCCTGTGCGGGGAGGGCGTCACGTACTGTTCCCGGCAGGACGTGCTTTGGGAGGAAAAAAGCGACGCCTTCTGGGATATGATCAGGATCACGATCCTGAAATACAAAGAGACCGGACTCTGGGGCACGCTGCTGAAGACCTGCTGCGGGCCGGAGGATCCGAGCTGGGAGCTCTGCAAAGACCGCATCCGGGAGCTGAACGAACTGTTCCTCGCGTAACCGCGCCCCCCGGGAGCGCGCGGACGCGCTCTCCCGATAAAGCCGGGGCTTTACATCGGTCGATATTCGCATTATAATAAACGGGACGAACGTCCTGCCCTTCCGGGCGCGCCGGCGCTGCGGAAGGACCGGGGCATTACCCACATTCACGGAAAGGAAGTTCAAGTATGTCTGGCATCGGCACAAAATGCGTTCAGGAAGGCTACACGCCCAGGAGCGGAGAGCCGCGCGTTCTGCCCATCGTGCAGAGCACGACCTTCAAATACGATACCGGAGAAGCCATGGGCAAGCTCTTCGATCTGGAGGCGGAAGGATATTTTTACACCCGTCTTCAGAACCCCACCAACGACTCGGTCGCCCGCAAGCTCGCCGCCCTGGAGGGCGGCAGCGCGGCGATCCTTCTGTCCTCCGGTCAGGCGGCCAGCTTTTACAGCGTTTTCAACCTCGCCTCGGCGGGGGATCACGTGGTTTCCTCGGCGGCTGTCTACGGCGGCACCTACAACCTCTTCGCGGTGACCATGAAGCGCATGGGCATCGATTTCACCTTCGTCAGCCCCGACGCGACAGACGAGGAGCTTTCGGCCGCCTTCCGTCCCAATACGAAGGCCGTATTCGGCGAAACCATCGCGAATCCCGCTCTGGCCGTTCTGGATATCGAGCGGTTCGCGCGCGTCGCCCACGCTCACGGCGTTCCGCTGATCGTGGACAACACC
>JAEEGL012893217.1_pt1 | contig 10022 bp, 11 predicted proteins | sample 9134231 | NCBI WGS metagenome assembly JAEEGL01 (sample SAMN16246548, study PRJNA631951) | gut metagenome | biome: gut microbiome; feature: rumen; material: fiber-attached | host: Bos | place: Iran: Karaj | collected 2018-10 | reverse complement strand
GTTCAAAAGGAAAGTTGTTGCTGATAGAGCCTGACGAGAGCGCTTTTGTTAATCCTGTAGTTAAAATGGCAGTAGAGGGTACGTTGCGGCAGAAGGCTGAATCTAAGCATTACCAATATACAGATATTCCTGTAGAATCGCAACGTTACAGGTTTGTGGCCCTGAATGAGATGGGTAGGGTGTTATGCAGATATAATCTGCGATAAAAAAACGGTACATATGATCAGGGACATTTGGGGAGTGATTTTTGAGCATTCGTAGTGCAATTAGCGTATTCTTAAAGAAAAACGACTTCCTATTTTGCACAACGCAAAAAAAGTAGTAACTTCGCGGCGTTAAACTGGTGACCATACGCTATGGAGGTGATAATAAAGGAAAAGGAAATAGTAAGTGCAGCTGCGGAAGGCATGCAGGCCTTTGTGGAGCTGTTTGCAAAGCGCACGATGGAGGCGATTGGCGGTGAACTGACGGCAGACACTATGTCGCAGCTAAGTGCCGACCAGATTACGCTGTTGGCCTACCAAATCCTGCACGACGAGGTGATGGAGGGCGGATTCATTCAACTTATCCATAATGGTTACGGACCTTTCATCTTCCTCAACCCCTTTGCCAAAGCTATGAGGCTGTGGGGAGCCCGCGAGTTTTCGAAGTTGATTTACGACGGAAGGAAACTCTATGAGCAACACGCTGAAGACCTGACGAAGGATTGCACGGACGAGGAGTTTATGGCGCTGTATGAGCAGTATGAAGAGTTTGACGAACTGGACGACAATTTCATAGAGATGGAGGAAGAGGTGACGGAAGTGGTGGCGCACTACATCGATGAGCATTTGAGTGGCTTTGCCACAGTGAAGAGTGAAGAATGAAGAATTGAAGAATTGTGGCACAGAAGAAGGCATTTGTAAGTAAAGTAAACATCAAGAACAAGCGAGCGTCGTTTGACTATCTCTTGCTCGACGACTACACGGCAGGCATTGTGCTGACGGGCACAGAGATTAAGAGCATCCGTCTGGGCAAAGCCAGCTTGGTGGACACCTATTGCACTATTATAAATGGGGAAGTGTGGGTGAAGAATATGTATGTGGCCCAATACGAACATGGGTCGTACAACAATCATGTGGAGCGTCGCGACCGCAAGTTGCTGCTCAATCGACGCGAGATACGCAAACTGGCTTCGGCTGTGAAGGCACCGGGCTTCAGCATCGTGCCTACCTTGCTCTTTATTGACGAGAACGGACGCGCGAAACTGGACATCAGTGTGGCACGCGGTAAGAAAGAGTATGACAAGCGCGAAACCCTGAAGGAAAAGGAGGACCGCAAACAGATTGCCCAGCGCGTGAAGAACTTGAGGTATTAAAGGAAAGCGGAGCTTTCTACGAAACGCACCTTCGGTGCTACGAAACGCAGCTGCGCTGCTACGAAACGTGACGAAGTCACTACGAAACGAAAGCGGAGCTTTCTACGAAACGTGACAGAGTCGCTACGAAAACCCTTTACCTTCACCTTTAACCTTTCACCTCTCACCTTTCACCAGCGCGAAGCGACAAAAACTATGAAACAAGAACTGAGACGGGCGATTCGCCAAGAAAAAGAAAAACATAGGGGCGAATTCAAGGATTGGTCGTTTGATATATGCGAGCGCATCGCAGATACCTCTCGATGGAAACAGGCAGAAACCATTCTCCTCTATCATGCTCTGCCTGATGAGCCTTCCACAAACTTGTTGCTCGATATGGGTCTCGTCGCGGAGAAACAGTTGTTGCTGCCTGTGGTGGTGGGCGACGATTTGGTGTTGCGCCGCTATGATGGTGCCAATAGCATGCGTGAAGGAGCTTTCCACATTATGGAACCCATAGGGGAGGTGTTTCCGGAAAGTCGTTATGACGAAATCACGCTGGCTTTGATTCCAGGTATGGCCTTTGATGCAGAGGGACACAGATTGGGGCGCGGCAAGGGCTATTATGACCGCCTGTTGCCCAGACTTTCCCGCGCTTATAAGATGGGTGTTTGTTTCCCCTTCCAAATGGTGGATGCCGTTCCCTCAGAGCCACACGACCAAAAGGTGGACGAGGTGTGTTGTCAATAGAATACGATGTTCTGGACGACTTGCGCCCCCACAGCATCGTTGACTTTCTTTATGAGTTGCGTGCGCCCCAATGATAAATCCTGACGTAGGGCAGGACGGGTGATTTTGACATAAAGCGTGCCGCCACGAAAACTGACGTCGCCCGTCAGGCGTGCTACAGCAGGGCCGGCAACCTCTGGCCACACCTTTATGGCCCGATACTCGTTGAGCGGAGTTTCCAGGCCTTGCTCGCGCAGGAAGCGTTGCAAGATGTCTTTTATCGGTTCGGGCTTAGAGCGGCGCATTATATAATTAAATTAAAATTTAAAAAGTAAAAATTAAAAGGTTATAGGTTTTCGTTTTCGTAGCACCAAAGGTGCGTTTCGTAGCGAAGCGTTTCGTTAACGTTATTTACCCTTTGACTTTTCCGTCTTCCACATGGAACAATTGATGTTCGCCGGGCATAAGGGCGAGAATGCGGTCGAGGTGGTCGCGATTGGTGTCTGTGATGAATATCTGTCCGAAGTCCTCGCCTGACACCAAGCGTACGATTTGCTCCACGCGGGTGGCATCGAGCTTGTCGAAAATATCGTCGAGAAGCAATATCGGAGTGGTTCTGCTGCCCGTCTTGCGCAGGAAGTCGAACTGGCTCAACTTCAGGGCGATGAGGAATGATTTGTTCTGTCCCTGACTGCCTTCGCGCTTGATGGGGTAGCCGGCGAGGGTCATCTCGATGTCGTCCTTGTGGATGCCGTGCAGAGAGTAGCCTACGGCACGATCCTTGTGGCGGTCGCGCTGGATGACTTCGAGCAAGGGACCACGCTGACAATGACTGACATAGCGCAGCCCCACCTGTTCGGCATCGGCTGAAATAGTAGAATAGTAGCGTTGGAAAGTGGGGGTGAGCTGGTTGACATAGTGTTGTCGGCGCTCAAAGATGAATTCCCCCTCCCGCGCCATCGTTTCCTCGAGGATGCTTATCAACTCAGGGTCGGGCTCTACGTCCTCGATTTTCAGCATAGCATTGCGTTGCTGCAGCGCCTTGTTGTAGCGCATGAGGGCATTGATGTAGGCAGGTTCGCATTGTGAGATGACAATGTCGAGAAAGCGCCGCCGCTCCTCGCTGCCCCCACTGATGAGGTCGCTGTCGGAAGGACTTACCACAACTATGGGAATGAGACCGATGTGCTCGGCTAGGCGCTTATAGGCTTTCTTGCCTCTGCGGAATACTTTCTTTTGACCCACTTTCAGCCCGCAATAAATCTCTTCGGGACTTCCATCCTCCCTTTCGTACATACCCTGCAGCATCAGGAACTCCTCCCCGTGACGGACACAAGTGGAGTCGCTGCCGGTGGATGCACTTTTGCACATCGAAAGGAAATAAATGGCATCGAGCAAGTTGGTCTTGCCCTGCCCATTTTGTCCGATGAAGCAGTTGATGCCAGCCGACAGTTCAAGGTCGGCTTGTGCAATGTTCTTGTAGTTGAGTATGGAAAGCTGGCGCAGTATCATAATCGAGGGGCAAAGATACGATTAAGCGAGCGAAATGGCAAATTTATTTGCACATTTCCGAGCGTGAGTATCTAAAACTGAAAGTTAAAGATACGATTAAGCGAGCGAAAACACAAATTTATTTGGGGAAATCCGAGCGTGAGTATCTAAAACTGAAAGTTAAAGATACGAATAAGCGAGTGAAATAACAAATTTTTCACCTTTCACCTTTTACCTTTCACCTTTTTTTTGTACCTTTGCACCGATTGTGCGCATTGCGTACCATATTTATAAAGGCAATAAATAAAATTAAATAATAAAATGGCAGAAAATCACAACAAAAAGGGTGCTCCCGTCGAGGCCACCCAAGAAGAAGGTTTTGTACAGCGTAACCTGAAGAAAATCGCTTATTGCGTAGTAGTAATCATTTTGCTTCTCGTAGCTTGCCTGCTCGGTAAGAACTACTTTGAGAAGCAGGACAAGAAGGCCGCTGAGGCATTGTTCCCCTGTGAGCAACTTTTCCAGCAGGGCAACTATGAAAAAGCTCTGAACGGTGATGGTCAGGAGGTTCTCGGTTTGGTGGAAGTGGCCAAGAAGTATAGCCACACCAAGTCTGGCAACCTGGCTAAGTTGTATGCTGGATTGGCTTATGCCCAGACAGAAAAGTACGAAGAGGCTGAGAAGTATCTGAGCGACTTCGATACAAAGAAAGACGAAATGATCAGCCCTGCTGCTATTGCTCGTCTTGGCAATGTATATGTACATCTGGGCAAGACAGATAAGGCAATTGAGATGTTGAAGAAGGCAGCAAAGAAGGCCGACAATAATGTTGAGTCGCCCATCTTCCTTGTGCAGGCAGCTGAGCTGCTCGAGTCGCAAGGCAAGGCTGACGAAGCTCTGGAGCTCTACGAGAAGATTAAGGAAAACTATCGTGGCAGTCAGATCGGTCAGGAGATTGACAAGTATATCGAACGCGTCAAGAAGTAATGGCTACAGCTTTTCATAATCTTTCCGACTACGATACCGAGTCAGTTCCGTCTGCTCGCGGTATGCGCTTTGGCATAGTTGTTTCAGAGTGGAACAAAGAGGTCACAGGAGGTTTGCTTCAGGGTGCCTGCTCCACATTGCTGAAACACGAAGTTCAGGAAGAGGACATCACTGTGCTGACCGTTCCGGGCAGTTTCGAGCTGATCTATGGTGCAGCACGTATGGTGAATAGCGGGCGCTTTGATGCCGTCATAGCCATAGGATGTGTTGTTCGTGGTGATACTCCCCACTTCGATTACATTTGTCAGGGTGCCACACAAGGTTTGGCAGAGTTGAACCGAGAAGGGAAAGTTCCCGTCATCTATGGTCTGCTCACCTGCAACGATATGGAACAAGCCGAAGCTCGTTCGGGCGGAATGCTGGGAAACAAGGGCGACGAATGCGCCATCACCGCCATTAAGATGGTGGATTTCTCCAGACGCCTGTCGTAGTCATCAATCACAAAGGAAGAGGAGCGCGTGCTTCTCTTCCTTACTTTTTTGTTTTAACCTTAGAACCATACTCCGAAGTATGGAGTTTTCAAATAATAATACCATATTATGAAACGGAAACTCTTCATCCTCCTCTCACTTTTCGCAGCTCAGTCTCTATTCCTAACGAACGCTTTGGCGCAACAGCCCAAGCGAGAGTTTCGTGGTGCTTGGATTCAGTGTGTCAACAACCAATGGAAAGGTATGGGACGCGACCGCATGCAGCAAACATTGACCTACCAACTCGACGAGTTGCAGAAGTCTAACATCAATGTCATTCTTTTCCAGGTGCGTCCCGAAGGCGATGCACTATATCAGAGTGCGTTGGAACCCTGGAGCCGTTTCCTTACCGGGCAACAGGGTGTGGCTCCCGAACCTTATTGGGACCCTCTGCTGTGGATGATTGGAGAGTGTCATCGTCGTGGTATGGAACTTCATGCGTGGATTAATCCCTATCGTGCTAAGACGAAAGGAACGCCGGCTTTGACCAGCCCTTATTATCAGCAACATCCCGACCGTTTCTTTGAGTACGATGGCCTGTGGCTCTTCGACCCGGGAATCCCTGAGAACCGCCAATACATCTGTCAGGTGGTGCGCGACATCGTCAGCAGATATGACATCGATGGCCTCCACATCGACGATTACTTCTATCCCTATCCTGTGCCTGGGTTGTCGATTCCGGACGACCGCTCTTATGCAATCTATGGTCAGGGGATGGAGCGTAAAGACTGGCGTAGGCAGAATGTGAACTTCTTCATTCGCGACCTCTATCAAACCATCCATCAGACAAAACCTTGGGTGAAGTTTGGTGTATCGCCCTTTGGCATCTATCGCAATATGAGCAGCGACCCCAACGGGAGCGCAACAAATGGTACGCAGAATTACGACGACCTCTACGCCGATGTGTTAGAGTGGGTGCGACAAGGGTGGATTGACTACAATATCCCACAGATTTATTGGGAGGTGGGAAACAAAGTCGCTGACTACGACGTCTTGGCTCGTTGGTGGAACAATTATGCTGCCGGGCGTCCCCTCGTGATTGGACAAGATGTGGAGCGCACGGTGAAATACCCCGATACGACAAATCCACAGACGCATCAGGTGTATCAGAAATATAACATCCAACGCTCTCTGCCGAATGTGGTGGGTTCTTGCCAATGGTATGCTAAAGTCTGTGTGGATAATCCTGCCAACTACACCACCGTCCTTCGTCAGATGTATCATCCTTTCCCAGCCTTACAGCCCACAATGTCTTGGATTGACGATAAGGCACCCGGTAAGGTGCGCAAGGTGAAAGTGGTTTGGATGTCAGATGGTCCCGTCCTCTTTTGGACAGCTCCAACGGCAAAGAACGATATGGATGTAGCCACAAAGTATGTGGTCTATCGCTTTGCAAAGGGACAGAAGGTAAATCTTGATAATTCTGCCAACATACTCGCTATTACCTCCGATACTTTCTTCCGTCTGCCCTATGCTGGTGGTCACGCACAATACACCTATGTCGTGACTGCCCTCGACCGCCTGCAGAACGAATCGAAAGCCGTTAAGAAGAAGGTGAAGCTGTAAGGGAAACGCTTCGCGTACGAACGCTTCGCGACGAAACGTGACTGCGTCACTACGAAACGCCGCTTTGCGGCTACGAAAACTTATAAGGGTTTAAAAGTTTAAAGGTTTAAAAGTTTGACCTTTCACCTTTAACCTTTCACCTTTAACCTCTCACCTTTAACCTCTCACCTTTAACCTCTCACATTTAACCTCTCACCTTTAACCTCTCACCTTTACTTCCCAAAAGAAACAATGACCGTCCTGAAGCCAAAAGAGCGCATCAGGGCGGTTACTTGTTCCTGCCCGTTGCGTTCGGCCTCTTGATAGGCGTTGCTTTGTGCCACTCGGCGCTTCATGCGACGCTCCGCACGACGATACATCTGTTCGCGTGCCTCACCTGACCACGAACCTGTCTCGTAAAAAGTTTCTGTGCGAGCCTCGTCGATAAACTTCTTATTGAGTTGTTGAATCTTCGGTAGCTTAACAATTGCCGTATCCCCCTTTGCGTTCAACCAATCGTTCGGCAGTTTTGACATATCCACGCCAAGTCTGACGGTTCCTTTGTAGATGCGCACCAATTCCTCGTCGCTCAGCAAAGTGCGCTTGTGGATTGTATCCACTATTTCCTCCATCCTCATGCTCAGGAATTCCCACTTGCCAATCTTCCGAATGCTTGTAACCTGTGCTGGCGTCAAAGCAATGGTGGTGTCTTTCTCTATGTTCATCGAAACGAGTCCCCCCTCTCCATCAACAGCCTTACTTAGCGAACGTATGGCCAGCGCAACAATAATCAGCGTAATGCACCCCAGTACAAACCGCCAGTTCTTCCATATAAACAGCAATACTTTTTTCATGTTGTTCTCGTCACGTTTCATTCTTCACTTCTCAACTTAACTCTGCTTTGTTCGTTGTCAAATAGTCCTTGAAGGTCTTCTTCGCCAAACTCTTTGCGGAAGGTTATGACGATACGGTCCTTCGAGTAGCCCATATCTGCGAGCAGGGGGATGAGCAGGGTGGCTGCATTCTGTCGGGCAGATTCTATGATGCCCATCTGAGGTACAGTTCGCAATACACTTGCCACACCTTGTTGCGTGAAGTCCGTCATCTCCTTGTCCGTATAGTTGCTTCTCAGCCAACTCACCTTTGTCCGCACTCCCAGGTTGTCCACCTTCGATGACGTCACCACAATCTGCGGGTCGGGTAGGGTGACGCGAACGGCGGAGTCGTTGGGCATGATTTCTATGTTGTTCTCGCTTATTTGGCTTAGGTCGATATAAGCCTGCAGGGTAACATCTATGGGTATAGCAATCTTGCGGTCGCCTAATGGCAACTGGTGGTCGAACTTCATGCCCAGGAACGAGCCTTTCAACTTCCGCAGGTCGTTGTGCGTCACAATCTTGTGCACAATGTATTCCGACGTATATAACCTCGATTGCTTGCTTATTTCCGTAGCAATCGTTACCCGCTCCTTCGGAATCTCCACTTCTTGCTCGACTTCCTTCGTCGTGCAACTCGTCAGAGCTAATATTCCTATTATAATATATAATGTATGTTTCATCAATGAAAGATTGAAATATTATTCTCTTTTCACTATACCTTCGGCCGAATCTGCCATCGCTTACCCGCAGACTTCCTCCCCCCCCCCTTGGGGGAGTCACAGGGGGCTTTATCTCACTCCTCCACCGAATCCTCCGCCGGAGAAACCGCCTCCACCGCCCCACGACGATGAACCGCCACGTCCTGAGGCTCGCGCTTCACGTTCGGCTTTGCTCATAGCTGCTCGCACGGTGCTGTTGTGCATAGTGGAGCGAATGATGGGCAATGTTGTTTCGTCTGCCATCTGTTGGGCCACCTGATCCATGTTGAAGTATTCGGGATTTATCTTCTTCATGTCGCGTATCACCTGTTCTGCGATGCCGAAAAGTGTGGCGTAAATCATGTAGTCCTTCCACAATGTCACTTCGCCCACGTTGCGCTCGTCCAAGAGGGTGAAATCCTTTAGGAATTTCTTCAATCCGAACACCTTGCGCACTTCGTCCTCCTGGTCGCGATATTGGTAGATGCGCGTCTTGGTGTGCAGGGTTTGGATGAACGAGTCGGTAAACTTCTGGTTGTGGTTGCTCCTCATCCACGATTTCAGTTCCTTGGGTTCCAGTATGGTGTCGCTTCCTGCTGCGTCGCGGAATATCTTGTGCACCATCTGCAGGAGTTTGGGATATTCCTTATCCTCAGGCAAATCGCGAATGACAAATCGTTTCTCTTGGATGCTGATGGCTCCGTCGTCGATAAGGCGCAGAATGCATGCCGAGAGCAGGTTGTTATAGTCTGCCCCCATGTATTTATAGGCATTTAATACGTCGTTCACCTGTTGCAGGTTGCCGCCGTAGGGCAGGTCGCGATACCAGAGCAGGTCCTTCATCACCCTGCGACGTTGGCGCCATACATAGAAGAAATAGAGGCCGAGCAACAACAGGGGGAAGAAGATGAGAGACAGGACAAAAAGACCAAGGGCAATCTTGTCTTCACGGGTCATTTCGTCAGTGTAGTCGCTATCTTCGAAGGCGTGCGTTTTTACGTCCTCGAATCTGCCTTCGCCCATAAGGGTGGGGGAGAACAGACCTTTGGGGAAGCGAGCCATCACAATCATGGCGCTACGGCGTTGGAAGGGTTCGCTCGTCTCTGCCACAATGCTGTCGCCCACGAGTTGAATGTCGCCCCGATAGCGGAACGCCCAAATGCCCACGCTGTCGGCATCGAAGTGCATCAGCGTGTCTTCAGGCACGATGACAATCCGCACATGATTGGGACTTGGTTGCAAGCCCTCAGCCACGAACATATAGTTGAATCCGTCGGCATCCTCGTAGCCGCGCAGCAGGTTGGTAATGGTGTAGCGGGTTGTATAGTTTCGTTGTCCGCTTTCTCCCAGCCCCCAACACAGTTCGTAGCCGTCGTGCTTCGTTACGATGCCGCATCTTCCAGCCTTCCATTGCCGACTTTGGTTGATGTCCCAAGGGTCTTGCAGTTCGTACGTCGTTCCCGTCTCGTCCGTCACACCGAAGTCCTGCAACTGGCTTTCGCCCAGATTGCCCACTACGATGTAGCACTCCGTCCCTTCGGAGTCAATCGACATCTGCCTCGTCTCCGTAATCTGTGCGTCGCCGTTCTTTTGCAGCACGACGCGAATGTCCAAGTCATGAAGTATTGGACGAGCATCTACATTTGTGGCTGATACCAACAACATCAGCCAAAGAAGCACTTTATTTCTTAAATGCATCGTCTAAGTTGGGATAATTTTTCTTTTCTTCGTTATCTACTTTCAGGTATTCCTTTTCATCGAAATGCAACATCGAAGCCACGATGCTCGACGGCCATTGACGCACCATACGGTTCATCTTCGTAGCTGT
>JAEEGL012641370.1_pt1 | contig 10022 bp, 9 predicted proteins | sample 9134231 | NCBI WGS metagenome assembly JAEEGL01 (sample SAMN16246548, study PRJNA631951) | gut metagenome | biome: gut microbiome; feature: rumen; material: fiber-attached | host: Bos | place: Iran: Karaj | collected 2018-10 | reverse complement strand
CTTTGAGGGTTATCTTGACTGGCATAAGGTCTTTAAGGAGATGTGCAGGGCGGTCGATTGTGACTTTTACTTCTGTTCACTGCTTGATGACAATGAAGAAGTTAAGAGGATGCTGCATAAGAAGAGGCGTTACATGCCGTACGCAAAAGATATATGCACTTATAAGACATATATAATAAGTCCCAAGCTGCGCATAAAGGCAGATTCCGGTGTTTCAGGGGATGTACAGCTTGTGAGGGGCAGCGGGGATGATGAGGAGGATATCGTAAGGTTTCTTAACGATACAGGCAGTAAAAGGGATTTTTTTCCTGTGTTTGACAGACTGTCACAGCTTGGGGATATAGGGGCGGAGGATTTCTGCCTTCTTAAGAGAGAGGGGCGGATACTGGCAGCAGGAGCCCTGTGGGACAGGAGTAAGATAAAACAGTATGTGGTCAAGGGCTGCCACGGGATCTATGCACTGCTCAGATTTTTTAATCCAATACTTCCGTATCTTGGATATATAAAGATACCGGCGGATGATGAGATCGCACCCGTAGCATTTATATCATTCCTGCTCGCGGAAGATGATAATATGGATAATTACAGGGCACTTCTTTCGTATATGTTAGGAGAAGCGGAAAACAGATATTCAATGCTTGTCATCGGTACCGACAGTTTAAATGCGAAGAAACCGCTGCTTGACAGCTTAAGATCGGTATCATTTGATACTCAGCTTAACGCGATCATAATGACGAATATGGACGGCAGGATCCCGCCTGAGTGTAGCGCAGGCAGCCTAGAAGCGGAATGTGCATTCCTGTAGGCGGGAAATAATTGAAGATCGGGCTGAGGAAAATTTTGTAATACGTAAAGGGAATGAAAAATGGATGAAGTGAATAAAACCCTGTATATCCCGCTGTATGGGAAGGCATGGGTCAGCAGTCAGAATATCATCATAAAGGACCCGATGGCCGGGAAGATCTGGGAGAGTCAGAGATTTCCTCTTGGCAGACGATCAAAGTCAAAATGGCTGTGTTATAACATGGCGATGCGGGCAAGGATATTTGATGACTGGACGGATGCCATGCTTAAAGAGCATGAGGATGCTCTCGTGCTTCATATAGGCTGCGGTCTTGACAGCAGGTGCATGAGAGTAAGTGCTCCTTACAGAAGTTGGTATGACTGTGACTTTCCCGATGTTATCTCCATAAGAAAAAAGTATTATGCCGAAACTGAAAAATATCATATGATCACTCTGAATGCCGCCGAAACGGGACAGATTAAGGAACTGCCGGATTCCGATACGGTCATCGTTATACTGGAGGGTATAAGCATGTATCTGACAAATGATCAGGTAAGAGGTTTCTTTATGGCCCTGCAGGAGAAATATGAGCACATCCATGTACTTATGGATGTATATACTGTATTCGGAGCAAAAGCATCGAAGTACAAAAATCCCATAAATGAAGTGGGAGCGTCCGGAGTCTACGGGATCGATGATCCTGATGAAGTATTATCGGGATGCAGAGTCAGGCTTAAGAAAGAACATTCAATGACGCCGTCAAGGCTTGTGAACGAGCTGAAACCCGGGGAACGCCGCCTTTTCCGTCTTTTGTTTACAGGAAGAGCATATAAGAAAATATATCGTTTGTATGAATTGGAAGGAAAAGCAACCAAATCTAACAGATAACCCATAGAAATGTTAAAATTAGTTAGTAGACACGGTCCCATCTTTAGATTATTATGATGTTAATAATAATTGCAAAGGTGGGATTTGTGCGAGAAAACACTATTTGGACAACATCAGATGGATCACCGTTGTTACGGTAGTCTTTTATCATGTGTTCTACATGTACAACAGCGAAGGAATATGAGATAATATCGCGTATACCGGGCTACAGATGGGCGGTGCTCGGTATCAAGGCAGAGAAAAAACAAAAGACAGAAGAATAAGAAAACGGAGAGAGAGCATGTTCAGTGACAATCTTATACATATGCGAAAATTAAAACAAATGACTCAGGAAGATATAGCTGAAAAGATAGGCGTTACCAGGCAGGCTGTAGCCAAGTGGGAATCCGGTGAAACGATACCGGATCTGGATAAATGCAAAATCCTTGCCGAAGTGTTCGGGGTATCCCTTGATGATCTTGCGAACTATGAACCCGAAGACAATCTGGGACTGGGTGTGCCGCCAAAGGGCAAGCACCTATTTGGAATGGTAACGGTAGGGGATAAGGGACAGATTGTTATCCCGGCCAAGGCAAGGAAACTTTTTGACATAGATCCCGGGGACCAGCTGGTCGTGCTTGGAGATGAAAATCAGGGCATAGCGATATTGAAATCGGACCATTTTCTTGCCATGGCGGACATGATAACCAAGATGCAAAACCATTGAAAAAAACAGACCGAACAGGATACAGGTATATAATGAAAATATATATTAATTTTTGCGGGTTTCATTGAATTCTTTTCACAACTTTCGTAAAATCAGAACATGAGCAGCGAATCTGATAAAATACGTTTATACAGAAACATAGTGCGGGCAGTGTACCCGCTTATTCTTATTGCCCTCTTTCTTGCGATCACATATAAGAGGGATTTTTCCTTTTCCCAGAAGGAAGGTGCCAGGCTTATCGGCGCAAGTTATATGACCATGAACAACGAGTTCTTTAAGATAATCAATGAGCAGATCCGTGTCCGGGTGGAAGCGGAGGGCGATATGATAATCCTAAGAGATCCCGGTCTTGATGTGGCAAGGCAGAACCGGCAGATCGAAGAAATGCTTGATATGGGGATATCGGCCCTTATAGTCACACCGGTGGATATAGACGGTCTGACGGATGTGTTAAAACGTGCCAGGTCGATGGGAGTATATGTGGTCGTTGTCGATTCCAATATACGGGATGAGGAGCTTACCGACTGCACAATAGTATCTGACAATTACAATGCCGGTACCATCATCGGGAATTATGTTCTTGATAAGCAGGAGGGCGGCAGGATCGTAGTCCTTACGCATGAGGCGACAGCCTCCGGGAGCAGCAGGGTCGCAGGTTTTATGGACACGGTAGATGGACATCCGGGCTTTGAAGTGCTCGATCAGATCGAGTGCGAAGGCCAGTACGAGATCGCAATGCCGCGGATGCTTTCCTACCTTGATGAAGGACATGAATTCGATACGGTCTTCTGCCTTAATGACCTTGCGGCGGAGGGCGTGGTGGCGGCACTCAGACAGAGAGATCTTGCAGGCAAAATAAATGTCTACGGGGTTGATGCTTCTCCCGATGCCAAGGCGTTGATAGACGAAGGCCTTATGAGGGCATCGGCAGTACAGTTCCCGACAAGGATCGGGGAGAGGGCTGCTTCTGTCCTCTACGATATATTTGACGGCAGGGATACCGAGAAGACGATCATCGTACCGGTTGATATCGTCTCGGTTGAAAATATAGACAGTTACAACAAGGAAAGATGGCAGTGAACAAGGAAAGATCAGACAATATAAAAACTCCGGTAACAGGCCAGTCGATCCTTATGGAATCGATGATGCACCTTAACTTCTGGATACTGGCCTTTGTTCTGTTTATTGTTTCAAGGTCGACATCCGGGATGATACATGAGAGGAGCGCCCTGTCGTTCCTTACGCAGACAGAGGCCATACCGGCCCTGCCCGTTAATACGATAATATTGATATCGATCCTGTATCTATGCCTTATCCTGCTTTTGTCGATAACGGATGAGAAGGGAACGAATCTTGTATTTAAGCTCTGTCTTGAAACGATAACCGTGATCTGGATATCGGAGCTTACAGGATTTTCCTACACGGGCATGTTCTTAATGGTCTTCGCGGATCTGATGAGAAATCAGATGAGCAGGCGTGACAGGACCATAGCCATCATCGCTCTCGGTGTCTTCTATCTTGTACTTGATTCCTCGGTCCTTAATTTCTGGTTAAGGCGGATATCGATAGATGATTATCTTATCTACTACAGCGCCGATTACGCAGGCCTTATAAAGGGAGTACTTAAAATAGGCAGCCTCCTTAATACCTTCCTCTTTATCCTGTTCATGCTCTACCAGATAAGGAAGCATATGAACGAAAACGAAAGGATCATGATGCTCAACGAAAGCCTTAAGGAGGCCAATATCAAGCTTGAAGAGTATTCAAAGTCGTCCGCCCTCATGGCGCAAACTGCAGAGAGGAACAGGCTTGCAAGAGAGATACATGATACCATAGGACATGCGCTTACGGGAATAGTCACCGGACTTGATGCCTGCCTTATGATGTTTGATAAGGACAGGGATCTTGTAAAAACACAGCTCGGAGCGATAGCCGATGTCGCAAGGAACGGGATGACGGATGTCAGGCAGTCTGTGAAGGCTTTAAGACCGGATGCCCTGGAGAAGCTCCCGCTTGACGAAGCGATAGAAAAGCTCATAGATGAGATGGGAAGATCTACCGGTGTGAATATAGATTATCACTGTCACGACAAGCTCAGTGATGCTTTCGATGAAACGGAGGAGGAGACCATATACCGAACAATACAGGAGAGCATAACCAATGCGATCAGTCATGGCAACGCATCAAACATAAATATCGAGATAAAGAGAAGTGAAGATAACATGCTGACAATAGAGATAAAGGATAACGGATCGGGGAGCATCTATTTTGAAAAAGGTTTCGGACTTACACATATGGAGGAGCGTTTGAACATGCTCGGAGGCAGTCTGTATATTGACGGAACCGACGGGTTTACGGTAAGGGCGCAGATGCCTATAAGGTGGGGCGCGAGAGAAAATTAGAGTATTTGCGATGAACGGAGGTTAGTGAAAGTGATAAAGATATTGATAGCGGATGACCAGGAACTTATGAGACAGAGCATAAAGATGATGCTTGACGGAGTGGATGATCTGGAAGTGACCGATGCCGTGTCAAACGGGACCGAGGTCATCAGGAGTATCAGGGAAAACAAGCCGGATATAGTCCTCATGGATGTGCGTATGCCCAAAATGGACGGAGTCGTCTGCACCAAGATAATCAAGGAGAACTGTCCGGAGATAAAGGTTATCATACTTACGACCTTTGACGATGATGAATACGTGATAAATGCGATAAAGAACGGAGCGAGCGGTTACCTGTTAAAGGGGATATCGTTTGATGAGCTGACCGAATCCATACGCAAGGTTTATAGCGGCATGGCGATAATCAATGATGATATCACAAACAAGGTGCTGCGCCTTTTTGCCGATATGGCAAGGACACAGAAGCTTGTGAGTGTTGAAGAGGATTACGTTAAGGAACTCAAAGAAGGTGACTGGGCGATAATCGACTGCATAGTCCAGGGAGATTCCAATAAGGAGATAGCGTCAAAGCTCAATCTGTCGGAAGGAACGATCCGCAACAGCCTAAGCAGCATTCTTTTAAAGCTGGGCTTAAGGAACAGGACACAGCTTGCCATATGGGCTGTCCAGTCGGATGTTGCCGGTCTTCGCGGTGGGGAATAGGGTAAATGGCAGGAAACAGGACAAAATATATCATATGTATATTTTTACTGCTCACGGCGCTCTTCTTTTCGGCGGGCATTAAGGACCTGATACCCGCCGGCAGGGGATCGGATCTTAAGATAGGTGTCTTTGCGGACAGCTACTGGGGCGTTCATAACGGATACGAGCACAGGATACCGGATGATGCGATAAGGCTGTTTGAAAAGGACCACCCGGGAATAAGCGTGAGTTACGAGACCGGCATTCTTAAGGAGGATTACACCGAGTGGCTTGCAGAGCAGATAATGAAGGGTGAAGCCCCCGATGTCTTCTTTGTCCTGCCGGAAGATTTCGATCTTCTCATAAAGATGCATGCACTTGAGGATATCACGGAGTACGTGGATAAGGACAAAGATTTTAACAAGGAAATGTTCTACAGAAGTGCCTACAGGTTCGGAAGCTTTGATAACGCACAGTATCTTCTTCCGTTTGAATGTGCCCGGAGCTCATGTTTGCAAATACGACGATACTTGAAAAAGACGGGATCGAAACTCCGCCGCTTAACTGGACCTGGGATGAATTCTATGATATCTGTAAAAAGGTCACGGCTGATACGACCGGAGATAAAAAGACCGATGTGTTCGGTACCGTGAACTACACCTGGAAGGAAGCTTTTGCGGCCAACGGCAACAGGCTTTTTTCAACGGACGGCAGGGAGTGCGATTTTGCCGATACGAAGATAACTACGGCACTTACTTTTTTGGATGAGCTGAATTCCCTGAATGAAGGGAACAAGGAAAATGCAAGGTATTTCGAAAAAGGGAATGTGGCATTCCAGCCCATGTATTATGCAAGCTACCGTGATTTTATAAAGAACCCGTTAAGGGAGAGCCTGTATGAGGATTTTGAGCTGACTTTTCTTACCATGCCGGCAGGGTCGGAAGGGGATAACACATCTATCCTGGACACCCTGTGTATCGGCATGTATTCAAAGAGCAGCCATAAGAAAGAAGCCTGGGATTTTATAAAAATGCTCACCACCGACGAGACGCTGCAATCCGAGATATTTAGGTATTCGGAAGGATTGTCGCCCTGCAGGGATATTACGGAGAGGGAGCTTAAAAAGGAACTTGGGGACAGGGCTTACGGTTCGCAGAATATAAACATGGATGTTGTCAGACATGCTATGGATACGGCTGTGCCGAAGTACACATTCTACGGGCAGGATGAAGCGGAGAGTGCGGTTGAGTACGCTGTTAATGAGATACTCTCGGGAGAAGGGAACATAAGGATGGAGCAGGTTATACAGGACCGGAAGATCAAGGGGATACTGAGTGGGGAGTAGCGGTCCCCCTTATGATCGGTATGACATTTGTCATGTTCTCACATGACATCTGTCTTGAAAAAAGGTGATATCTGTTTGAATAAAGTGATGACGTTTGTGACTGTTGCAAACGTCATTATTTTTTTATCCTTTTAGCAGAAACTGAAACGAAGCCTTGAGATAAGAAAGGACGTGAGGCTATGGATAACAATCCCTTTATCCTTCAGATGAAAGGAATAACGAAAGAATTCCCGGGAGTAAAAGCACTTGATGATGTTACCTTAGAGGTCCGGAGGGGAACGATACATGCGATATGCGGAGAGAACGGAGCGGGAAAGTCAACCCTTATGAAGGTTCTTTCGGGAGTTTACCCGTATGGTGAGTACAACGGTGCGATCCTGTATCAGGGTAAGGAGATGAAGTTTAAAAACATCAAGGAATCGGAAAGCGCGGGCATAGGTATCATCCATCAGGAACTTACGATGATCCCCGAACTTTCGATCACAGAGAATATCTTCGTGGGTAACGAGATAACGAAAAATGGTCTTATCGACTGGGACGAAGAGAGAAGACGGACCAGGGAGATACTTAAGAGAGTGGGACTTACACTTGACCCGGATATGCTGATAAAACATCTGGGAGTCGGACAGCAGCAGCTCGTTGAGATAGCAAAGGCCTTATCAAAGGATGTGAAGCTTCTCATACTCGATGAACCGACATCGGCCCTGAATGAAGATGATTCGGAAAACCTTCTTGATCTGATGCTTGAGCTTAAGAGCAATGATATCACCTGCATCATGATCTCACATAAGTTGAACGAGATCGCCAGAGTATCGGATGCCGTAACGGTCATAAGGGACGGCCAGACGGTAGAGCACTACGAGGTGGAAGCCGGCAAGGTGGACGAGGACAGGATAATAAAGGCTATGGTGGGAAGATCCATCGAAAACCGTTATCCCGAACGAGATGCAAGGATCGGGGAAGTCTTATTCGAGGTCAGTGACTGGACTGTTGAAGATCCCGAGGTGGAAGGAAGGCTCGTCTGCAAGCAGTCAACCTTCAATGTGAGAAAGGGAGAGATAGTCGGATTTGCCGGACTTATGGGTGCCGGAAGGACTGAACTTATGAGATCCATATTCGGAAGGAATTACGGCATCTACAGAGGAGGGACAATAAAGATAGAAGGTAAAGAGGTGAGCATACCCAACGTAAGCACGGCGATCAGGCACGGTATCGCCTATGTTCCGGAGGATCGTAAGAACTTAGGCCTCAACCTTCTTGATTCCATAAGAAAGACCATTGTTTCGGCTGATCTTGAAAAGATAATAAAACACGGTCTGATCGATTTTGACGAGGAATTAAAAGCGGCGGTTGAATACAAAAAGGCGGTAAGCATAAAGGCAGCGAGCGTGGATATGGGAGTAACAACACTGTCGGGAGGAAACCAGCAGAAGGTTGTCTTAAGCAAGTGGATGTTTACGGATCCGAAGATACTTATCCTTGATGAACCCACGAGAGGGATCGATGTCGGAGCCAAATATGAGATATACAAGATGATACATGTTCTGGCAGGCCAGGGGATGGCGGTGATCCTGGTATCATCGGAACTTCCAGAACTGCTGGGTATGGCGGACAGGATATATACGATCTCGGAAGGCAGGATAACCGGTGAGATCTCAAGAGGAGAGGCGGATCAGGAAATACTTATGAAGAGGATGACAGCGCTTGCGGGAGAATGATAACCCAAAAGAGAAAGGACGGATAAAGATGAAAGTAATAAAACAGATACTCGGAGGAGATTTAAAACGTTACACGATGGTCGTGGCCCTTGCGGTGCTCATCGGGATATTCAATATCATTTCGGACGGAAGGATGCTGACATCATCCAATTTCCAGAACCTCCTGGCTGGTAATGCATATGTGCTGGTTTTAGCCCTGGGAATGCTCATGGTCATTGTTATAGGCCAGATAGATCTGTCAGTGGGATCGGTAGCGGGTTTTTCGGGAATGGTAATGGCGATTGCCGCAAGAGAGCTTAATCTTCCCTGGTGGGCTGCGGTACTGCTTGCACTTCTGATAGGACTTGCAGCGGGCGCCTGGCACGGATTTTTCCTGGCGAAACTGGGGATCCCCGGATTCATAACGACACTCGGCGGGATGATGATCTTCAGGGGCGGAGTCATATGGATATCAAAATCGATCTCGGTCCCGGCACCGGAGCAGCTTAAGTGGTTCGGAGCAGGCTACCTGCCCGAATGGGGTCCGAAGTTCACGGGTATGAACAATTCGACGCTTCTCCTCGGGATCATAGGGATAGCGGCATATGTGGTATCACAGCTTAAAAAATTCAAAAAGTCGGCGGAAGTCACCGGAGTGAACGAACCCAAATGGGCAGTCGGAGCAAGGATCCTTCTCGTCGGTTCGATAATAGCATACTTCACATGGCTGTTCGGAACAGGCAGAGAGGGAACTTCATTCCCCGTACCGGGATTGATCCTTTTAATACTCATAATCATATATCATACGATAACCCAGAAGACAAAGTTCGGACGAAACGTGTATGCGGTAGGAGGAAATAAGAACGCGGCAGCTCTTTCGGGTGTAAATGTCGCAAGGACCTACTTCATAACCATGATGAACATGTCGCTGCTTGCAGCGGTAGCCGGGATCCTCTTTGTGGGAAGGTCTACGGCAGCAGGCCCCGCGGACGGAACTTCATGGGAAATGGATGCCATAGCTTCGGTCTTCATCGGCGGTGCAGCGGTATCGGGAGGTGTTGGTACGATACTTGAGACCATGGTAGGCGGACTTATGATGGCGGTACTTAATAACGGTCTTATGCTCATGGGTGTAGGCGCGGACAGGACACAGGTCATAAAGGGATTCGTATTGCTTGCAGCGGTAGCCTTTGACGTATATAACAAGCGCTCGGGGCGTGGCTCGCATAAGATCAGGTCAAAGTAGAAGACCGGATCGGGACAGAAAAAAGATGATCATCCGGTTTTGACAACGGAAGCCGGTTGAACATAAAGAAACCAACAGTTTATTTAGAAAGAGAGGAAGATCATGAACAGAAAAAGAATTATGGCATTACTTGGAGCAACCGTACTGGCAGTGTCCGCACTCACAGGCTGCGGCGGCGGAAGAGAAGGAGCAGCAAACGCACCTGCTGCACAGGAAGCGGCAGTGGAAGAAAGCACGGAGGTTGCCACACAGGATGCAGCCGCTCAGAGTGAG
>JAEEGL012225019.1_pt1 | contig 10022 bp, 8 predicted proteins | sample 9134231 | NCBI WGS metagenome assembly JAEEGL01 (sample SAMN16246548, study PRJNA631951) | gut metagenome | biome: gut microbiome; feature: rumen; material: fiber-attached | host: Bos | place: Iran: Karaj | collected 2018-10 | reverse complement strand
TCGGTCCTATCATAATCTTGCAATCACCAGAAACTGCACGATCTATCTGGTCCTGTCTCTCACCTTCTGACATCTTTGAATTTATAAAAGAAACCACATCGCCAAAGCGGTTATAGAATCTCATAACTGTCTGATATGTAAGCGCTATTTCAGGAATCAAAACTATAGCCTGTTTACCCTCTGAAAGCACCTCTTCAATCATGGACAGATACACTTCTGTCTTTCCACTTCCGGTCACACCATACAGTAGATAAGGCTTATGAATTCCCTGCTTTCTATTCTCACAGAATGTCTCATAAGCAGCCCTCTGAAAATTATTAAGTTCAAAATTAACTTCCGACTTTGTTCCATAGTTTACAGAGCCTCTAAAGACTCTGACTTGAGATATGTTTACTATTCTGTCTTTCTCGAGTGAACGGATATGACTGGAATCTACATGAAGCTTATCTATGAGAACATCCCAAGGGATTTCCTTCTCCTCCATGAGTTCTCTCAGCAATCTCTCCTTTCCGACAGAATGATTCTTTCTGGAAAGAAGTTTATTCAGATACTCCTGCACCACCGTTTCGTCGGCGCACAGGGTTACTATCTTTCGCTCCTTCGGTTTAGCTTTTTTCCGAAGGGGAAGAGCTGTCTTTAGACACTGGTTCAAAGTCGCTCCGAAATAGTCGCTCATCCAAACCGCCAGCTCTACGAGATCACGATTAGGTGGAACTTCCTTTGAGAGAGCGAGAATCGATTTAATCTTTGAAGGATCATATTTCGGTTCCTCTGAAAGTCCTATTATGACTCCATTCGTCTTTCTGTTTCCGAACGGAATCGTGACTAATAAACCGATAGCAACTCTGTCTTCCATCTCCTCTGGAACGGCGTATTGGAAGGTATGATTAAGTTTTTCAAGCGTAATATCTACGATAATATCTGCGTACAATACTTGCTCCTTAGTTACATAATTTTGCTCATGTTAAAAAACATTATAACAGAAATTTCCTCTTGATTTTGTTTTTTTATTCCCTTATATTTAGTCGTGATAAAATTAAATAGCTTACATGAAGGAGGAAGTATGCGACACCTAATGAGTCCTCTCGACTTCTCTGTAGACGAGCTTGAAAAGCTTATGGATCTCGGAGATGATATCGAGAAAAACCCACAGAAGTATGCTCATGCTTGCGATGGTATGAGACTTGCAACTTGTTTTTACGAACCTAGTACACGAACCAGATTATCTTTTGAATCCGCTATGTTACGTCTCGGCGGTTCTGTTCTCGGTTTCTCCGAAGCTGGTTCATCTTCAGCAGCAAAAGGCGAAAGTGTTTCCGATACCATAAAGGTTATGGGCGCTTATGCTAATATCGTTGCTATTCGTCATCCTAAAGAAGGAGCTCCACTCGTAGCCTCTATAAATTCCGACGTTCCAGTCATTAATGCAGGCGATGGAGGTCATCAGCATCCGACACAAACTCTTACTGATTTACACACTATTCGTTCCCTTACAGGAAAACTTGAAAATCTAACTATTGGTTTATGTGGTGACCTTAAATTTGGTCGTACCGTTCACTCATTGATAACAGCTCTCGCTCGTTATTCTAATATTCGTTTTATTCTCATTTCACCAGAAGAATTAAAGATTCCAGATTACATTCGTGAAGATGTCCTTAAGAAGAACAACATCCCATTCGAAGAAGTCGTTTCCCTCGAGGAAGCAATGCCAAAACTAGATATTCTCTATATGACACGTATCCAGAGAGAACGTTTCTTTAACGAGGAAGAATACATCCGTATGAGAGGTTTCTATATCCTCGATCCTGAGAAGATGAGTCTCGCAAAGGAAAAGATGATGGTGCTTCATCCTCTTCCACGAGTAAACGAAATCAGTACGGCTGTGGATAAAGACCCACGTGCAAACTACTTCAAGCAGGCAGAAAAGGGAGTTTACATTCGCATGGCATTGATTCTGACGCTGCTAGAGACAGAGTTCAAAGCATTCTAACTAAACGAAACACATTAAAACCAAGAAATACAGAAAGGATAAGACATGCTAAATATAAGCGGAATCCATGAAGGATATGTTCTCGACCATATCAAAGCAGGTACGGCTGAAAAAGTCTACCGTGATTTGAAGCTCGACGAACTCGACTGCACTATCGCGATCATCATGAACGTGCATAGTAACAAACTCGGCAAGAAAGATATGCTAAAGATTGAATGTCCTATCGGTACTATCAATCTCGACGTGCTCGGTTTCATCGACCACAATATCACTGTCGACATCATCAAAGATGAGAAGATTATAGAAAAGAAATCTCTACATCTCCCAAAACTTGTAACAAACGTCATCTCCTGCAAGAACCCTAGATGTATCACTACTACTGAGCAGGAACTTGACCAGGTATTCTTCCTCGCTGACAAAGAGAACGAAGTTTACCGCTGCAAGTATTGCGAAGAGAAGTATTCTAGATAGATACAGCAATAAGCTTATATAGAAAAAAGTCATTCGGATTTCAATCTCGAAATCTGAATGACTTTTTATATATCACATCTTCTTCTGAATCAATTCAAAGAATAATCTAAAGACTGACTTCTTTGGTATTTCAATTCCTGTCTCTACCTGACTGTTAGCTTCACGTCTAATCTTTCTAGAATTTCTCCTATGGAATCTAAGTCTCTTCTTCATAAGCATATCGTAGGCTTTATGAACTCTCTTCAAGCTCTCCTCAGCTTCCTGCTTTAAAACAGAATCCCTTAAATCTATAGCATATTTATCACAGAGCTTTCTGTACGCTCTCTTAATCTCTTCTATGCTAGCATCGTATTTAATCCCCAACTCAATATATGGATCCATATTACACTCCTATATCAAATTGCTTTTTCCTCAAGTTGTAGCTCACCACGATTTCTCTTATGGAAGAGTTTGTCGTACTTTGTCCAAACACCTTTATATAAGATATTTCGAATGATATTTGCATTCTTCAGAATCGGCATTCTTTCAAATATTTCCGTACACTCAACTAGCTGAGTCTCTAGTAACTGCCTAAAAGATGTCTCAAAACAATTTTTGTCCGACATATCGGAATAAACCAACGGGTTATAATTCTGTTTCTTTATATCACGGTTTATATCTTCGTATGCATCCATCAAATATACAAACTTTCCAATATAGAAACCTATCTCTCGCAGGTCCTCAGACCAGATATCGTCATCATAATAAGCAAAGATTTCCTCTACCATCATTCCGGAAAAATTAGCCACCAAGGACAGATTCTCTTCCTTACAGTGTTCTGCTTCCTCTAGCTTAGCCAGAGCATCCATCATGGAATTAACCTGTCTAGGATATCTTTCGCAAATTTGATTTACATCTTCCTTAATCGAATCGGCAAGCGACTTTGAAAAAATCGCTTTCTCATCGTTATAATTATCAATCAGATTATAGTAACTCAAAATCAGATTCATATCTGCTACATAATCTATGATTTCACTCTTAACGAGAGATTTTCTGCCTATAGGATGTATGAGACATCTGGTAGAGCGATACTTCTCATCCGGCTCATATAAACCAGAAAGTATCAATGCCAAAAATGTCATGTCATTTGCGAGTAAAAAAGGACCTTTGCTTCCCACCTTTTCCATTAAGGCATGACAAAGACCACAATAATATCCTTTATAGACTCCATATTCTTCTTTGGATAATTCTTTCTCTTTTGGCGAAATATATCCGAACATTAATACTCCAAATCACAACTTTAGAATCTGCACTTCTTAAGCGTCTAGTACAGATTACCCTACGGAACTACCTTTGACAATAGACCATTAGTCTATTTAATAAAAGTTTCATTATATATAAACAGGATTCCTGAGATATCAACAATTTATCAACATTCTAGGCATTTTTGCGCGATTTTTAGCCGTAAACAAACTCGAAAAAACAGTATACGAGGGCATAAAAAACTGCGATAAAATATTAAATTTCATCGCAGTTTACATATTCATATTAATAGAAAAGCAGATCGATAAGCCGGGTTATGTCGTTGGACGATCATCTATCTAGAATGACTGTTGCCAATCATCTCAAGCGGCTAACCTGGAGCTGGCGGGCCACGTACGCTCCTATTAAGCCTTGCTTCGGATGGGGTTTACATTGCTTCCGATGTTACCACCGGAACGGTAGTCTCTTACACTGCCTTTTCACCCTTGCTAGATTCGAGCGGTTATCTCAAAAGCTTCGCTTTTTCGATATCGGCTCGTAGCTAGCGGTTATGTCTCTGTTGCACTTTCCTGGGAGTCACCTCCACCGGCCGTTAACCGGCATCCCTGCCCTATGAAGCCCGGACTTTCCTCACCCTGTAAATACAGGCCGCGATCGTCTGGTCTGCTTTTCCGAATTTCGATTATAACCCTAGTTCGCGATAGTTTCAAGAGAAAACACTTTCTAAGGCGATTCCTTTCACTAAATCACACCTTTAGAATCGATCCTCCGATAAATTCACGAAGCAGGGAAGTATTGTTTACTGCATCTGGAGCCAGAGGCAAGAAGTAATCCAGCAATTTCAGTAATCTCTTTGCCTCAGGATATGCAGGCGAATCCTCTTTGATTTCCATCAATAGTGGTACTGCATAAAGCTTCAATACAGACATTTCATAAATTAAAGCTGAATTAAACATCGCATCGCAACTTTCCTGGAACGGGAAGATGTTCTTCTCCTCTCCAGCTCGAACGCTATCCCACATACCGAGTGTTTCCTCAGCATTTGAACCACGTGTTCTGGCATCACGAACGATACGACGGATGAGACGTCCATCTGTAGTAGACAGAGGATTGTGCTCATCGATACTGAGCTGTGTCAGCGCAGATATATAAATCTTGAACTTACTTTCCTTAGGAAGTGTATAGCTCAGTTTATCATTCAAGCCGTGGATACCTTCGATTACGAGTACATCATCAGGTCCGAGCTGCATCTTTTTTCCGCGATACTCTCTCTTTCCACGCTTGAAATTAAAACTAGGCATGTCAACTTCTTCTCCATTTAGAAGAGCTGTCATATCCTTATTAAACTGTTCGATATCGATACCATCTATGCTTTCGAGATCAATTTTGCCATCTGGTCCCGGAATCATCTTATCCCTGTCGATATAATAGTCATCGAGCGAAAGCGGATGTGGTTTCAATCCCTGCGCCATCAGCTGAATAGACAATCTATATGAGAAAGTCGTCTTTCCTGATGAAGAAGGTCCCGCTATCATGATGAACTTCGCAGACTCATGATGAGCAATTTCCTCAGCGAGCTTGCCGATACGCTGCTCCATAAGCGCCTCCTGCATGAGGATAGTCTGAAGTGACTTTCCGCTTGAAATAACATCATTCAGAGCACCCACTGTTGGAATGTTCATGAGTTCACTCCAATCAGCTGATTTCTTCTGAATTGAAAAAAGTTTCTGTGAAGGCTCAAATGGTGCCACTTTCTTCATATCGCGGTATGGGAATAGAAGCATATAGCCTTCGTCATACAGCTTCAAATCGAACACCTTTAGATAGCCTGTCGAAGGAACCATATATCCATAGAAATAATCCAGACAGCCGTCGAGATCATAAACATTAATATTTGAGCTGGTTCTATAACGAAGCAGCCTCTCTTTATCATAGAGTCGCTCTTCATGGAAGATACGTCTGGCATCGTCTGTATGAATGGAATATTTCTTCAGAGGAAGATCCTGCTTAACGAGGCGATTCATCTCAGCTTTAAGCTTCTTTAAGAATTCACCATTAACCTTGTGATCTGAAACCAGCATGCAATAATAACCCTGATCCAGACTATGTCTGATATTTACATCAGGATTCTCTCCAGGATACATATTGTCGAGCGCTTTCTGCATGAGCAGAACCACACTACGTCTGTACGTACGTCGACCGTTTGTATCTAAGCCAGTCAGAAATTCTATATTGCAGTCACCTGGAATCTTACGTGGCAATTCGTAAAGTTTGTTTCCTACTTTCGCCAGTAATATATCCTCACCATAGAAATGCTGGTCTTTCTTTGCAAGTTCCTGAAAAGTACAGCCCAGGCGTACTTTTTCCTCTCTGCCATCTACGATTACATTTAAATCCTTCATATCTTCCATAGGAAAACCACCCTTTCAAAATGCCACAAACTAAGTAGCAAACATTTTCTATGTAGATCTATTTATATACTAAATACGGTTCGTGCTTAATTTCAAGTGAAATTTCTATATCTTTAAATTTAGATTCAAGATATTCACGCATATATTCGGAAAAAACATGCTCTAAGCCATAGTGTCCAGCATCGATTACGGAAATTCCTTTTTCCAGAGCATCTATTCCACTGTGATGGTCTATATCTCCTGAAATATATACGTCACAACCAGCCTCTACTGCCAGGTCGATTTCACTCTTTCCAGAGCCACCTAGGACTCCCACCTTACGAACTCGAGTATCAGGATTTCCAAATAGTTTTACATTTGAAATACCGAAGCGTTCCAGGATTCTATCCATCAAACTCTGCAAACTCATCTCAGTTTCCAGCGTTCCCACAGAACCGATTCCTTTATCTGTGTATCCCGGAAGGAGCTCTAATGGTCTAACATCCTCTAGTCCGATTCGACTGTCGAGAGCTTCTCTCATACAGCATACATCGAAGTTCGTATGCATAGCATATAACACGATGTCGTTCTGGATCAGACGATAGATTCGCTTTCCGATATAGTCCTCGCTATCTATAGAAGAAAGGGGACTAAAGATAAGTGGATGATGTGTGAGAAGGAGATCCGCTCCAAACTCTATAGCCTGGTCGATAACCTCGTTAGTAGCATCGAGAGCGATAAAAACTCTTTGAATCTCTTTATCTCGGTTTCCACACTGAAGACCTGAATTATCCCAGTCTTCTGCATATTTCAAATCAGCGAGAGTCATAAGCTCACGCTCTAATTCTCTCATCTTCATATATCTAATACCCCGCGCGCTGCCTCGAGTATTTCGAGATACTGTTTCTGTTTCTCTTTACTCTCACGATTCTTCTCAGTATCGGCAGCCTTGCTCAAATTGGAAAGCACGTATTCTGCAACCTTTACCTCTTTGATGATGAACTCCTTTAATACAGAGTTCTTCGTAGCGAGGAGATCCGGCCCGAAATAACTTTCCAGTGAATCGATATTTTTGTATTTTGAATCTGAAGGTGCTTTTTCCGAAGGACATGCGAGTATTAAGAAGTAAAACTTACCATCCTCAAATATGCAATCCTCTTTTAAGATTTCGAATCCTTCCTCATACAGAAAGTTTCTGAACTCTGGGATTTCTGACTGTGGCTGAAGAAGCAGATAGTCTACACTCTTTGCCACATCCATTCTCATCTTTAGGATATCCTGCATCGTTCTACCGCCCATACCGGAGATAGAGACTCTGTCACACTCTCCGACTTTGACTTCCTTCAGTCCATCGGAAAGTCTGGATTCGATTCTATCCTCGAGATGGTACTGAGCTACGTGCTCGCGAGCTCGAGAGAGTGGTCCCTCTCTGAGATCCATAGCGAGCGCGCCCTCGATACGTCCATCTAAACAAAGTGATATGGGAAGAAACCCATGGTCCGTTCCCACATCACAAAGCACTCCACCTTCTGGAATCATATTATAGATAGCCTGAAGTCTATCACTCAGGCCGAAGGCACTATTCTTACTCAAGGTAATCCTTCAACTTTCTAGAGCGACTTGGGTGACGAAGCTTTCTAAGAGCCTTTGCCTCGATCTGTCTAATACGCTCACGTGTTACATTGAATTCCTTACCAACTTCTTCAAGTGTACGGCTACGTCCGTCCTCGAGACCGAAACGAAGTACGAGAACCTTCTGCTCTCTCTCTGTAAGTGTTCCGAGAACTTCTTCAAGCTGCTCACGAAGCATAGTAAATGTAGCAGCATCAGCTGGTACAGGTGCGTTCTCATCCTGGATGAAATCTCCAAGATGTGAATCTTCCTCTTCACCGATAGGTGTTTCGAGAGAAACCGGTTCCTGAGAAATCTTCATAATCTCACGAACTCTGTCTACAGAGATATCCATCTTTGCAGCGATTTCTTCTGGAGATGGCTCACGTCCTAATTCCTGAAGGAGCTGTCTAGATACTCTGATCTGCTTGTTAATAGTCTCAACCATATGTACAGGGATACGGATAGTTCTAGCCTGGTCAGCGATTGCACGTGTGATAGCCTGACGAATCCACCATGTAGCATATGTTGAGAATTTGTATCCCTTTGTATAATCGAACTTCTCTACAGCCTTAATCAGACCAAGGTTACCTTCCTGGATCAAATCCAAAAACTGCATTCCACGTCCTACGTATCTCTTTGCGATAGAAACTACGAGTCTCAGGTTTGCTTCCGCAAGTCTCTTCTTTGCAAGCTCATCTCCCATTTCCATTCTCTTTGCGAGCTCGATTTCCTCATCAGCTGTAAGCAGGTTAACCTTACCGATTTCCTTCAGATACATTCTAACAGGATCCTCTACGCTAATTCCTTCTGGAACAGAGAGGTCGAGATCAGCAGCATCGATTTCATCTTCCTCTGAAGGGATGAATCCGTCATCATCCACATCGAGGTCAGCATCGAGATCCATACCTTCTGGAACCTCAGTTTTGTTCATAGTAATCTGGTTCTTCTCAAAGAACTCGAGAATATAGTCAAACTGTGCATCGCGAAGCTTCATTCCAGTAAAAGCCTGGTTTATCTGAAGGTATGTAAGTTCATTGTTATTCTTTTTTGCAATCTCGAGAAGGTCAGCCAGACGCTTATCCATCTCGAGTTTGATTTCTTCCTTCTTTGAAAGCTTTGCGCCCTCTGTCTTCTTTGTTGTTTTCTTCTCTGCCATTAGAGTCTCCTTCTACACATTTATTCTAAGTTTTTCTATCTGGTCGATAAAACGTCTATCTTCTATCTTCTTCTTAAACAGATTAGGATCACCCGGATCCATTGCTTCGTTTTCTCTTTCGATAGTAGCTTTCTTTATCTTTATCAAAGTCTCAGAAATCGCCTTGCTCTTGTCCGCATCCGCTTTCAAGGCCTCTTCCGTATGGAAGATTCTGGCTATATCTTTCTGATCCTCAGGATCACTGTATTTATCCACGAGAGCCGCCGGATCCGGCTGTTTTCCCGCTTCCATTTCTGAAAAAATATACTGCGCAACCTCTTTATGTATGCCTTCACAGAAGTCATCTGGTGAGAGATATTCTTTCAGCTGGTTGAATATAGAACTGCTGGATGCTATCCAGGACAGAAGCAATCTCTCTGACTGCAACATTCCGTTCTTTGCATTCATTCGTTCTTTCTTTGGCTTGTCATCTACTACACGTTCTGTGCCGCCGTCTATCTTTGTAGCCGGCCGTTCGTTTATGCCCTTTGCTGCCTCATGTGCGACGAGCATTCTGAATGAGTCCATCGAGATATTGTATTTCTGACAAAGTGCTGCCATATAGTTATTTCTCTCGATTTCTTCCTCGAACTCGAGCAGCCTGTCAGCCATATACTTCTGAAACTCTGTCTTTCCACCCGGATCTCTTAAATCGAAATCTGTCTCATGCATTCGGATTGAATAGAGGAAGCTGTTCTCTGCTTCGGCGATTCTTTTTTCATACTCCTCTGCACCGAGATTCTTTATAAATTCGTCCGGATCTTTGTACGGCCGCATATTGATAACCTTCGTCGGAACTCCGATCTGGTTAAAGATCCCGATCGCACGAAGTGCTGCCTTCACACCAGCTCCATCACTGTCATAGCTTAAGTATATGTTCTTTCGATAGCGTTTCAGTGCGAGCGCATTCTTCTGCGTAAGTGCAGTTCCGAGGGACGCAACCGTATTATCAAATCCCGCCTGATGCATAGAGATAACATCCATATATCCTTCACAGAGGATAAAGAAATCTCTACGTGTTCTACGAGCGAGATGCATTCCATACAGAATGGTTCCTTTGTCGAATATCTCAGTCTCAGGTGAGTTTAGATATTTCGGCTCCCCATCGCCCATAACTCGA
>JAEEGL011204173.1_pt1 | contig 10022 bp, 8 predicted proteins | sample 9134231 | NCBI WGS metagenome assembly JAEEGL01 (sample SAMN16246548, study PRJNA631951) | gut metagenome | biome: gut microbiome; feature: rumen; material: fiber-attached | host: Bos | place: Iran: Karaj | collected 2018-10 | reverse complement strand
TCCATATATTCCAAGTATTCATCCAGCGAATCAAGGAAGCTTAATACATCTCTTGCCGATCGCCGGAATACAATATATTCTTTTCCTTCCCTGATTTCTATCAGTCTGTTTTTAGGCAAACACACCCAGATAAGCAGTACCACAAGAAGAATTATACCAATACAGGACAGCAGCTTTTTCATGGTCTTCTCCTCCATATATTGATAAATAAACTTTCACCCCTTCAGCTCTTCTGGAACCTTTGCTTCATAGCTTCCGTGCACGCTGGGGATACGGGCTCCAAACACACCGTACGCGTAAAACAGCCGCGCGAGTTTCTGCCAGATAGTCTTCATGTTAGTCACCCAACAGTAGCTACATTAAAACCATCTATTGACATGTTTTCAGTCAGGTTTCTGTTCTCTTCTTCCCTTTGCAATGTCGAAGAAGCATATAAACTGTATATGCAGCTCCGATCACTGCAATTATGATTCCAACAACCAAGAGCCACGATTGTTCCATATTATATAGCAAGCTTTTCCCCATAAATGACAACAAAATTCCGACAATGACAACAAGTATTCCGAGTGAAACTTGTTTAAACAATGGTCTTTTCTTTCTTGTGGAGAACTCTCCTGACTGTCCATGGGTAACCGCCAGTTCAAGATTAGAAACGTCACCGTCCTGATTAAAATCAATCGAACTGTAAGGATTATTAGCAGGCATGATAACCTCCTGTTATGATTCCCCTTGCATTTTTTGCATTGCGTATTCTTTGCTTACATGCAAATGGATCTTGAGAGCTCTTACATTGTCGTCCGGCAATCCATCCGGCCCGACAAACGTTAAGATCTCTCCGGACAACCAGTTGTCTGTAGGATCCTGTACCCGGAAGCTCCCGTCTCCGCCCGGTGGATCAGAAATCATCCAGCTACGCGGCATTGTCAAGGCGTTCGTTGCTTCCGCCGGAATCGCGGACTTGAATTCCGAATAGATCTGATCCCGTATTTCCGCAGTATTATCTGTCGTCCGGATCAAATACCAGACAGACACCGCGTATTCATCCTGGAATTCGACGATCTCATTGATATTCTCCGAATAGCCCTCAAGCTGCATCGGATGGATGATCCGATGTCCGGCAGTAGGATCTTCGACTAACATACTTTCATCGAGTCCCAGTCTCTCCAGCACTTCCTGCGGACTCATCATAAAGTCAAACTTCGCGGGCTGCAGCATATCATCCTCGACCCGGAACGCGTATTGGAAGAACGTCTGTGCCGAATCAGATCCGTTTTCGCCATTCGACGCACTGCTCTCTCCGATCGGATCCGTCATCAGGCAGGCTGTCATCCCCAAACAGAGGATAACCGAGGCCAGAACCGTGATAAATGCCGGCTTCCTGTACTGTAAAACCCGAACGATCCGCTGCTTGATACCGACTTCACCAAAAGTCAGCGGATACGCAAATGCCGACTGCCTGCCTCTGCTGTAATTGAGCAAGGTCTGCGCATAAGCCGCGATATTGTCTGCGTCCATGCTCTGTATGACCTTCTCATCACAGGCGATTTCAATATCTCTGCAAAACAGAACATACGCTGCCCAGCAGAGCGGACTAAACCAATGTATCGCGAGAATCAGATATGCAAGCGGCTTCCACAGGTAGTCCAGCCGCGCGAGATGTGCTTTTTCATGACGGATGACATACGCAAGCGCTTCACCCGTCATTGTTGACGGTACATAGATGATCGGTCTGAAAATGCCAAGGATGAAAGGCGATTTTACTTCATCGCACGCCACTATCCCTTCTTCAATACAGACCGTGCTTACCAGTGTTTTCTTAAGCTTCAGATAACGGATCACGCTGTACAAAAGCATTGACAGAACTCCCGCAGCCCATATACCCGCAGCGATCGGGATCACGATCTGCAGCGGATTCACACTGGAGGCAGGATCCGGTGCAAACGTCTCCGTTATCAGCGTGTTTATCGGTTGGTCGACAAACTGCAATCCCGAATGGATCTCCGGTTCCGGAGACAAGGCGATATCCGCAGGGATCACCTGTCCGCTTGGAATCAGGCTTATGATGCTTCCAAGCGTAAATGGCAGGATCAGCCGGACCGCGACAAATGCCCACAACAGGCAGATGAACTTCCTGGGAGCCTTACTTAGCAGCAATCTCGCGATCATGACAGCGAGGATCAGCCAGCCGGCTGTAAGGCTCATATTCAGGATCTTCAGAAATATCGTGCTCATGACCTGCTCCTTTTCTTATAGGAGTCTATCATCTCCTGGATCCTGTCGGCCTCCTCGTCTGTAATGTTTTGCCGGGAAATAAACGCCGCGATGAAGGACGGCAGCGATCCCTGATAGGACTCCTCAATGATCTGCGCACTCTTGGCCGAGTAGAAATCCTCCCGCGAAACGAGTGAAGTAACGATCCCGTTCTGATTCAGAAATATTCCTTTTTCGCAGAGCTTACGAAGCACCGTGTACATAGTCGGTTTCTTCCAGTTCAGCTCCTTCTCGCAGATCCTGACCAGTTCACCGGATGCTACCGGTTCATGCTCCCAGATAATATCCGCGAAACGCTCCTGAATCGCTCCAAGTTCAATATTCATGATCTCTTCCACCTCTGATTGTATTACTCGGATAAACCTCTTGATTTGAGTTTATAACAATAAACCGTATTTGTCAAGTAGTTTTTCAATAATTTTGTTTTTACTATCTATCAGAGCATTTAGCGGGGTCATAGTATAATCGAAATGGTCGATTTGATGCCTAGAATGATTCCAATCATGATAATCATTTCAGGCGGTCTTGTTTTTTCATCATTGTCCACTAATACTTTCCCATACCAGTCCAATTCCGAAAAGACATCATAATATATCAGAGGTTATGTGATTTCAAATACATTCCCATAATAATGTTCGGTATATGTTTTTCTGTCCGTGGTCGTGTTTATTGATACAAGATGAAGATACTTTCCGGGCGAAAGCTTTCCATACCTGAATTCGAAATCTCGATACAATTCAATTTCTTCACCGGGTTTCAATAACAGGGCATCCATATAAACAGCTTCTTCCTTTATAATTTCAACGGGTTCCCATTTTTCAGCACCATTATACCTGAATAAATAATAATCACGTCCATATTCACATGTTTGTGATGTCTGATTTGAATATAAACAAATACAGCTCTTTTCTGAAATAGAGGATAATGAGACAAAAAAACCATCTAAATCATTCATTCCATGTTCCAGAGCCTGCTTTAGCTCCCGTTCCCTGTAATCATTACTCACAGATTCTGAGTCATTAACGGAGGCATTGTTTTGCATAAGCAATATAATGCCCAAGCTTCCAAACACTATAATTAGCAATAATACACTCCAAAGTTTATTATGTCTCATCTCAGTACCTCATAATCATCTCCACCTGTATCAGAGGAAACAGCGTTCTAATGATATTAGCCCAGAAGATAATCAGCAGGAACAGTAAAGACACGCCAAGTACGACGGATATAGTTTTTTTCTTTTGCTCTAATAAGAATTCTATGCGTTTTGTCAGTCTTCCCGAAACCAGCTGGCTGATATTGCCCACCACATGCCCTCGTTGTGTCAGACTCATCTCCGCCACTGTAACAATGGTCCTGGCATAGTCCAAAACATCCGTTCTTGTCCGAACCATCTCCGAGATCTGCTGATCCCGGTAGCATTCCCTATCTTCTATCAGCGCACGAACGCCAAGAGCCGCTATCGGATTAATCCAGAAAAAACTCTGCAGCACGAGGATCAGCAGATTCATCAGATTATCCTGATGCCGGATATGCGTAAGCTCATGCAGCATCAGAGCCTGCCTCCCGGCTTCGTCCAGAGCTTCCCATTGCTCTATGGGAACGACAATCTCCGGCTTTCGGATTCCGATCACAAAAGGGCCTGTTATTCCGCTATCAGTGGAAGCCTGTACTATACAGACAGGGACGTTTTTTCGAATACCAAGATAGGATTTTTCATAGTAGACCATGTCTGTAACCTGTGGATCCACGCAGGCAGAAATCTGCTGTACCTTCTTACGAAGCTTTGCATGCCGCAGCAGATGGTATACGAAAAACAGCAGTATCCCAGCGAGATATCCATACCAGAGGAATTGCAAGGCATGTGTGATCTCGCCTTGAAAAACCGTTTGATCCAGTCCGCCCAGATGTGTATGCAGTTCGGCATAGATCTGTCCTCCATAAGTAATGGTACTGTCACCAACCTCTCCAAGCGGATAAATATATGCATATAGCAGCGGGACAATATCCAGCTTACTATGAACAATACTCTCCCCGCGAAAATACATCTTTGACACCCAATTCGTCCAATGATAGTTGAAGGAATTGATGAAAGTCAGATTGCACAGGACCCAGGCCCCAATGATCGTCCAAAAGACCAGCAGCGCACCTGGACCAAATCTATATCCAGCAATCTTTCTTGCCGCAATCAGTGTCAGAATCAGTAATGATCCATAGATATGGATATTCAGGAGCACGACGAGTATTGCCGTGACAGATTCCCAATAGAAATTCATCTCTCATCAGCCTCTCTGTCCTTAAGTGCCTCTTCCAGTTTTTGTTTCAGTTCCATCAACTCTTCTCTCGTGATTTCCTTATTATTCAGGAAAGCCGAAGTCATACGGGAGAGCGATCCGTTGAATACCTTGTCTCTCATTTTGCGCAATTCCTGTCTCTGACAGTCTTCCTGCTCCGCGAGGATATGGTATATATGTGGATTCAAGTTCCGCAGATTCTCTACTGCGCCTTTTTTCTCCAGTCTGGACAAAAATGTCTGGACATTATTCGTACTCCAGTGGAAGCCTTTTTCTCTTAACGCCTGACAGATCTGGGAGAGCGTCATGTCTTTACCTAACCATAATACCTGCAGCACTTCCCATTCTGCGTCTGAATATGACATTGTTATCACCTTCTCTCTGTAGTTATTATATGCTACGCATGTGGTATTGTCAAGTGCTTGCATCCGAAAGAGAATCAGATGATAACCGGATCTCAAAAGGCTTTTACAACCAAGGTCCTCTAATGCACTCTATGTTACTCTTTTCATCCCTGTCCGTTCTTCAGGAGACAATAATAACCGTAGACAATCAGAAGCCGACGAAGACTATCATCTCACATTATATGAATCAATGGATGACACATAAGCAAAAAGTATTGGAAAGACATCACTTATATCCTGATTGATTTCAATGAAGCCGGGCCGGAGATTTAGTTTAATGTGCCACAGTTTCCTATCATAAATCCTGTATTAAAACAATTCAGCCGTTGTCTACTCCTCGTAGTTCCCGCATATAGTCTATATAATATAGACAAATATTGACAATGACACAAACAGATGATATAATATATTCGTATCTGAAATTCAATTTTCGGATAGATTATATCAAGAGGCGATCTCTTATGACTTATGCTGAATACGTTCGGAATTATCTGAAACAGCAGGAACAAAGTACTCCCATTTATACGGATGAGATTGCGGATGCTATAGCTGCTGATTATGAAATCGATAAGAAAAAGGCTGCTGCCGCAACTGCCGTTGCCATTAAGCGTATCATGGATAAAGGTGAGCTGCCGGATCTGCGCTGCTATCAAAAGGGAGTTTACTATCGCACAGTGGTCACGCCCTTCGGAGAGATGGGGATCAGCCGTGAAAAGCTGATTGCCGACAAGTATCTTCTTCCAGATAACGGTTATGAGACCGGCCTTCGTCTGCTGCATCATCTGGGCCTTACAACACAGATGCCAACAGAGTATTTGCTGGCGACTAATGTAGCAAAAGGCTGTGTGCGGTATGACAGCAAGCTTGACGTCTCAATCTGTCCGCCGAAGACTCCGGTCAATGCGGAGAACAAGGCTTATCTGCAGACCCTTGACGTCCTTGATCTTCTGGATAAAGCACCGGTCGACGCTCAGAATCCCTATGCAATCCTTGCCGATCACATTCATAAAAACGGACTGCAATATGAAATACTACTGTACTACGCTGACAGATTTTACAATCGAAAAACGATCATTCGGCTTGCCCATACGGCGAGCCAGAAGGAGGAAAGAATTTGAAACTTCATCAAGATAAGAATGCGTTCCGGGTTTTACTGGAACAGATCCACGAACCGGATACCGGGCGGACGTTTTAGAAAAGGACTACTACGTTGTGCTGATACTCCGGAAACCGCCTGTTTATCACAAAAATCGGGCACGTATTTTCAAGTAACCCATCAAGTAATTCAAATACAAACACAAGGAAGGAGCTTCGTTCAGCAGCTTGCTTTCATATCACTTGATTTAGACAGGCTTTCCAGCATGGCCTGTTTTTATTATTTTACCTGAATTTCTGAATTCTCTTCCTGATACTTTTCGGCCTGCGCATTCCACATTGCCGCATAGCTGCCTTTTTTTATAAGCAATTCTTCATGGGTTCCTTGTTCTGTAATCTTCCCGCCTTCAAGATAATATATGATGTCAGAATTCTTTGTCATGGACAGCCTGTGTGAAATAATTACAGAAGTGCCGCCTTCTGTTAATCTCCATAATCGATCGATCATCTCCGATTCCATCTCAGGATCAATTGCTGATGAAGGTTCATCGAGAATAAAAATCGTCTTCTTACCATAGTAAATTCTGGAACTTGCTAAAATCTGGCGCTGGCCTCCAGACAATTCAAGCCCACTTTTATCAAACTCTTTTGAAACCTCTGTTTCCATACCATGCGGAAGTGTAATCTCGAACCGATTAAACCCACATTCGTCTAACGCCTCTTCCACTCTTAACATATCCTGTTCATTATTCATGGCAACATTTACGGAAACAGGCAATGCATATAAATTGTATTGCTGAAACAGTATTCCAAATGAATTATATCGCTCTTTTTGTGATGGATTACAGTCCGTCAAATTCCGAATACTGATCCGTCCTGAATCAGGTTCATATAATCGAAGTAAAAGCTTTACAAGTGTCGACTTGCCTGCGCCGTTTCTCCCAACTATAGCTATTCTCTTTCCCTCCGGAACAGATAAGGACAAATTGTCGATCACAGGCCGTTTACTCTCCGGATAAGTGAAGGACACATTATCGAATTCTATACAACATCTATCTGTCAATTCCGGCGTTTCTGCACATCTGATGCTCTGATCATCGCATTTTGTTGAATTGGCGCCGTAATCTGTTTCACCTTTATAGAAGGACCGGAAAGTATTAATAAAATACGCATTTTCGTGAAGTTTCTCCAAATAGTTGCCAAAAAGCAGGCTTAAGGATTGCGATATTACACGAATCCCATTAAATGCCGCGACAAAGCCGGTAATATCCAGACTTCCAATAATTATCGCCGTATATGCCAGATAAGCCATAGAGCAAAAATTCAGAATTAACTGTTCAATGCCGTAATTCTGTATAAATCCCAGCAGGCTTAAGCCGCTTCCTTCTGTTCGTACGGTTTTTTTATAACTAGCAACTGCATCTCCATACTGTTTCCTGAACAATCCAAAAGCTTCTGTAAGTCTGATATCCTGTGCGTATTCTCTGGATATCATAAGATTGGAGAAATAAGACTTTTTTCGTTCCCATACCAAAGCGTCTTTCTTTTTATGGTATTGTTTTTTTGCGATATGCCTGGATATCCACATAGATAAGCCCGTAAAAACAAAGATAAGAACAAAATATGTCATGCCGATATTTATATAAACAATTATTGATATTATTACAGATATAACTGCGCCTGCGATCTGCAAGTATAACTTAAACGTATCAAGAATCTTTTCATGCGACGATTCAAGGGTCAGAATGACTTCATTATAGTATTTGGGAACATCGTAATATTTCAGTTCCGTTTCAGCTGCTCTATCCAGGATATCATGCTTAACTGCCGCATCGATTCTGTTCTCCTGTATTGGTTTATACATTTCTTCAAACCACCCGAAAAACAGACAACTACCTATATCATAAATAATAATACCCAATACAACCCAAATCAACCTTCTCAGATCTGATCCTGAAACAAGTATTCCCAGCAATAGTCTGTATATCCAGATATTATGAACGGCACTATTGCATTCAAAAATCAAATAATACAATATTGATGCAACAAAATAGCCGGGTGTGTTTTTCCTGATGTAGTTTAGCGTAAACCAAAAACTATTATGTTTCATGATCTGCCTTCCTCTTGATAATACCTTGCCTGTGTTTTAAACATCTTAGCATATTGACCATCTTTCTCCATAAGGTCTCTGTGTGAACCTGTTTCCACTATTCTTCCGTTTTCCATGAAAACAACCCGGTCAACATTTCGAGCAGCCGCGAGGCGGTGTGATATAAAAATAATCGTTTTACCTTTTAAGGATTCGTTTATCTTTTCAAAGAATTCGGCTTCCGCTATCGGATCCAGAGCGGAGGAAGGTTCGTCAAGAATATAAATATCTGCATCCGCTGCTCTCAACCGGGCTATAGCAAGACTCTGTTTTTGCCCTCCGGAAGGTTCGATGCCTGAACGGTCAAAAGCTTTACCTATCAGCGACTGCATCCCATATGCTGTTTTTTGTATCCATTTTCCGGCACCGGCATCTTCTGCCGCTACCTTTGCCTTATTTCTTTGTTCACTGTTCAGTACTTCTGTTAACAATACATTTTCTTCTATACTAATATCGTAGATCTGATAGTTTTGCTGCATACATGAAAAATGCTTTTGATAAGACTTTTTGTCTATTATTTTTACAGGTTCTCCGTTATATAACAAATCTCCGCTTTGAGGATCATATAAACGAAGAAGAATATTAACAAGCGTCGTCTTTCCGGCTCCATTGCTTCCGGCAATCATAACGCTTTCTCCCTTGATTATCTTTAGACTGACATTATCAAGGACTTTATGAGCTTCATTGTATCCAAAACAAACATTCTTCATTTCTATGGTTTCAAATGGTTTACAGGTCATTTCTGCATTTCGGACAGGATACTCTCTCTCTATGAAATCTCTGTAGGCATCGACATACAGACTGTTTTCCTGCGCTTCGGAGAAATATGTTATAATCCTGCGAAGCCTTGAAGAATACTGAATAACAGCGGAAAACATCACCGCAAAATCCGCCGTCGAAAGATTGCGGCTCACCAAAATACGAACAGCAGCATACGCATAACACACGATTTCAATCAGTTCGGTAGTTCCAAACGATCTCAGAAAAGAGAGGCGCAACAAACGCGATCCGTATTTCTTGAAAATGTTTATCTTATGATCTGAAGCGTTGTTATAGGTTTCATCCAGTGCTGATTTGATATTACTGGTTCGGATTTCTTGCGCATATTTTCTATCCAGGAAAACTTTTCTAACGTAGTTTTGCTTTCTTTCCTGTTCATTAAGCTCTGTTTCTCTGGACGCTCTGCTGACTCCATATGTCCGGCCAAATCGGTATGTCGAAAAGGCAATCAGACAAAGCAAAAGCAGTTTGGCATCCAGCATATATAAATATACCGCTGCACTTAACATCATAATCCCAAACGCCAAAAGATTGATAATGCTTTGAAAGACCTTTTCGACTACTCTATCGGTACAATACAAAGCCCTTTGACAGTCCTGATAGAAGGAAGGATCGTCAAAGCAGATCAGATCAGCTTTCGATGCAGTCTCAAAGATCCTGCCTTCAAACCCGGATATAACATCTGCATTGCAGCTTTCTTTCTCCCTATATACATAGATGTTCCTGACCAAACCTAAAACCGCATATCCGGCAGCCGTGCAGGCAATCCAAGTAAATACGGATTTAATATCTCCGCCTTTTTCTATTCTATCCACGACGTAACGCATCATCCAGATAGCACAAAAGGAATCCAGAAAAAAAGATAAAACCGTTGTAATCGTTTCACAAAACACTTTTGTTCTGGAATAACGTAGTACGTTTCTGATTACATATCTGTAATTATCCAATAATGAATGCTTTTTCATTATTCCACCTTTATAATCATATTGAACTGCGGTGTTTTTTTTGACAGTGGTTTTTATCCAGCCATAT
>JAEEGL010874126.1_pt1 | contig 10022 bp, 6 predicted proteins | sample 9134231 | NCBI WGS metagenome assembly JAEEGL01 (sample SAMN16246548, study PRJNA631951) | gut metagenome | biome: gut microbiome; feature: rumen; material: fiber-attached | host: Bos | place: Iran: Karaj | collected 2018-10 | reverse complement strand
CGGACGCCGCCCTCGCGCCCGCACCGTCCTACAAGAAGCTCGCGGACGTGCCGCACGAGTACCGTCTCGTAACCACTGAAGATGAGGCGCGCGAACTTGCGCGCCTCCTGGAGGCGGCACCGATGTTCGCGTTCGACACCGAGACCACCGGCACGGACGCGCACACCGTCGATCTGGTGGGCATCTCGTTCGCCACGGAGAAGGGCAAGGCCTGGTATGTGCCGATCGCGCGTCCCCCGGCGCCGGCGGACGACCTCTTTTCCTTCGCCGCCGCGCCGCAGGCTCCGTCGCTGCTACACCATTTCGCGGCAGCGTTCGCCGATCCCACTAAGACGTTGATAGCGCAGAACGCGAAGTACGACATTACAGTCCTCGGCCGCTACGGCATCAAGTTCGGCTCCGTAGTGCGCGACACGATGCTCGAGCACTACGTGACGGACGCGGCGGCGCGCCACGGCATGGACGGCCTTGCGCGCGAATTTCTCGGTTACGATCCGATACCGTACGAGGCGGTGGTGGGCGAAAAGGTGCGCGGGCAGGAGCAGGCGACGATGGCCGACATCCCGCCGGAGAAGATTCTCGACTACGCCGCCGAGGACGCCGACGTGACGCTCCAGCTCGACGCCGTGTTGCGTCCGCGCGCCGCCGAGGCGGGCGCGCTCCAGGCGCTCGAGCAGAGCGAGGAGCCGCTCGTGCCTATCCTAGTGGAGATGGAATCCGCAGGCGTGCGCGTCGACGTGCCGGCCCTGCGCGCTTATGGCGCGACGCTCGACCGCGAGATCGGCGCGCTTGCGGCGGAGATACGTGGATACGGAGATGGGAGCCTCAACCTAGACTCGCCCTTGCAGCTCTCCGAGTTTCTGTTTGGGAAGCTCGGCCTGAGCTCGCAGGGCGCGAAGAAGACGCAACGAGGGTTCTTCGCGACGGACGAGAAGACGCTTGTGAAACTGGTGGATGCCCATCCCGTCATCGGCAAGGTGCTGGAGTATCGCGCATGCGCCAAGCTCAAGTCCACGTACGTAGACAAGCTGCCGCAGTGTCTCGGGCCGGACGGCCGTGTGCACACCACGTTCGCGCAGGCGTTCACGGAGACGGGGCGGCTCTCGTCGTCCGACCCCAACCTGCAGAACATCCCGATCCGCACCGAGCGCGGAAAGCCGATCCGTGCGGCTTTCATCGCGCGCGATGACAACCACCGCCTAGTCTCCGCCGACTACTCCCAGATCGAGCTGCGCATCATGGCAGCGATGAGCGGCGACGAGACGATGCTCGAGGCGTTCGCGCACGGCGCGGACATCCACCGCGAGACTGCGGCGCGCGTCTACGACGTGATGCCAGCCCTCGTCACGGACGAGATGCGCAGCAAGTGCAAGATGGTAAACTTCGGCATCATCTACGGCATCTCCGCATTCGGCCTCTCCCAGCGTCTGCACATCCCGCGCAAGGAGGCGGCGGACCTGATCGACGCCTACTTCGCGCTCTATCCGAAGATCCGCGCGTTCATGGACGCCTCGATCGCGAAGGCTCGCGAGACGGGCTATGCCGTCACTGCGCTCGGACGGCGGCGGACGATCCGCGACATAGCCTCGCGCAACGCCACGGCTCGACAAGCGGCGGAACGTGACGCCATAAACACGCCCATCCAGGGTACGGCGGCGGACCTAATCAAGCTCGCGATGGTGCGCGTGGACCGTGCGCTGAAGGCGGCGAACCTTCGTACGCAGATGGTGTTGCAGATCCACGACGAACTTCTTTTCGACGCGCCCCTCGACGAGGTCGACCGCGTGAAGGCGATCGTCGCGCGCGAGATGTCAGGCGCGCTTGACCTTGGCGTTCCGCTCGACGTCTCAGTGGGCACGGGTAACAACTGGCTTGAGGCCCATTGAGAAAAGGTTACGGGAGGACGGCACTCGCGTAGCGGTCGTGGCCGGCGTAGTCTGGCTCGATGCGGATGTTGTCGAATCCCGCGTCGAAGAGCCGTTTCTGGAGGGCGGGGCCTTGTCCGTCGCCGATCTCGAAGAAGACGCCTCCGCCGGGGCGAAGCACGTTGAGCGCGTCGCCGATGAGCCGATCGTAGAAGTCGAGTCCCTCGCGACCTCCATCAAGTGCATTCATCGGCTCGAAGTTGTGGATACGCGGGTCTAGCGTCGCGCAGTCGGCCGTAGGGATGTAAGGAGGGTTGGAGACTAGAATGTCGATCGTCTCCGGCTCGTCGAAGTCGTCGAGGCCGTCCGCGACGGCGAAGCGCACCTTGTCCGCGAGGCCGCAGCGCGCGGCGTTCTCCGTGGCGAGTGCGACGGCGTCCGCCGAAATGTCGATGCCGAGGAAGATGCCGTCGGCCATCTCTCTCGCGAGCGAGAGGATGATGCAGCCAGAACCGGTGCCGACGTCGACCACGAACGGACGCGAGTTGCCGTAAGTGCGCGCGAACGCGAGGACGCGCGTGACAAGTTCCTCTGTCTCGGGGCGGGGGATGAGCGCACGCCTGTCGCAGGAGAGTGTAAGCGAGCGGAAGTCCCACTCGCCCAGCACGTACTGGATGGGTTCACCGGCCACGAGGCGCGCCATGCCGCGCCGCAGGGCGGCAACGAGGCGTTCCTCTGGAATCTCTGCAAGGTGGGGTGAAAGAAAACCGCGCCCGCATTTGAGGAGGCGGGCCATGAGCAGCTCCATCGCGACGGCAGCATCTGGCACGCCCTTGCCGTCAAGGTACGTGCCGCCAAGCGACAGCAGCTCCTGCCAGGTCTTCACGTCTTAGAAGGGGAGATCGTCCGGATCGCCGGCGTCGACTTCGGCAGGCGCCTCGGCGGGCTGGGGAACGGGAACCGGCTCGGTGGCGGTGCCGTCGGCGTTGAGGACCTCGATCTTCCACCCGGTGAGGTCTGTGAAGTAGCGCGTGCCGTTGGGGCCGTCCCAGCGGCGGCCGTCGATGGTGAACTGGACCTTGACGCGGTCGCCCTTCTTGACGGCGTCGACGAGCGAGCACCGCTCCTTCTTGAAAGTGAACAGCACGGGATTGGGATATCTGCTCTGGGTTTCCGGCGCGTTGTCGACGATGAGCTCGCGCTTGGTGAATCCGCTTGCGCCAAAGGCTTTCGTCTCGCCGATGACCTCTACAACGCCCGTGTAATCGTAAGTGACCATTTTCTGTTTGCTCCTTGTGTCCTGTCGGCGATGATTCTACCAAATCCGCGCCGTTGCCGCAAGGCGTACGCGGCAGTTGAAAAAATAAACCGGCGGACGAGCAATCAGTCACCGTTCGACCTTGGCGCCTTCGGGCTCATCCGCCGGAGAGGGTAGTTGGGTGGTTAGGTGGTTGGTGGGTTGGGTAGTTGGGTGGTTGGGGTTTTTGCCTCAAGGGTAATCAGCCGGGAGAGTGAGCACCTCGCAGCCGTCGTCGGTGATGGCGACGGTATGCTCCCAGTGCGCTGCCATTGAATGGTCGGCAGTGATCACGGTCCAGCCGTTGTCGCGGTCGACGTACGTCTTCGCGCCTTTCTTCGTGAGGGTGATCATCGGCTCGATGGCGATGGTCATGCCTGGCTTAAGCACGAGCTTCGTGCCGGGCTTGCCGTAGTTGGGAACCTCCGGGTCCTCGTGGACAGTGCGGCCGACGCCGTGTCCGATCCAGTCGCGCACCACGCCGAAGCCGGCGTCCTCCGCCACTTTCTGGATGGCGTAGCCCACGTCGCCAAGGTGGACGCCCGGGCCGCACGCCGCGATGCCGGCCGCGAGGCATTTCTTCGTGGTCTCGACGAGGCGGATCACTTCAGGGTCTGAGACTCCAACCATCACGGTGCGGCTAGTGTCGCCGTTGTAGCCCTGCGTGAGGATGCCCACGTCGCACTTGACGAGGTCGCCGGGCATGATCATGCGGTTGCCAGGGATGCCGTGGATCACCTCGTCGTTCACGCTTACGCACAGGAAGCCGGGGAAACCCTCGTAGCCGAAGAAGCTGGCCTTCACCTTGTTGCGGATGCAGTAGTCGCGTACGATGGCGTCGATGTCGGACGTCCTCATGCCCGGCTCCACGGCCGCGGCGCAGATGTCGCGTATCTCGGCGCTCATGCGGCACGCGACGCGCATGCGGTCGAGCTGGGCCTTGTTTTTGATGTCGACTTTCATCAGAGGACGGCCAAAACGTTCGCGGCGATGGCGGCGAGGTCGCCCACGCCGGGGACGGTCTTGAGCAGGTTGCGCTCGCGGTAGTAGGCGATGAGCGGCTCGGTCTGCTGGTGGTATACGACGAGGCGATCCTTCACGGTCTCGGGATTGTCGTCCTTGCGGATGGTCAGCTCCGCGCCGCACTTGTCGCAGATGCCCTCGACCTTGGGCGGCAGGTTCTTCACGTGGTAGCCGGCCTTGCACTTGGGGCAGGTCCGGCGGCCCGCGATGCGATCGAAGATCACGTCGTCGGCCACGTCCAGCAGCACCGCGCCCGTGACGGGCGCGCCCATCTCGGCTAGGATCTCGGCCTGGGCGACGTTGCGAGGGAAGCCGTCTAGGAGCATCGTCACGTCGCCCGTCGTCTCGGCGACGACGTCCTTGATCATGGTGGCGATCAGGGCGTCGGGCACGAGCTTGCCGGCGTCCATGTAGCCCTTGGCCTCCTGTCCGGCGGCCGTGCCCTTGGCGACGGCGCCGCGCAGCAGGTCGCCGCTCGACACGTGGCGCAGATTAGAATGCTCGGACGCGAGCTTGCCCGCGACCGTACCTTTCCCCGACCCCGGGGCACCCAGCAGGATTACAATGTTCATGGCGGCGCACATTATATCATATTCGCGTCCCTCAGGTTGTGATATAATAGGCCGCATGAAACGCAGAGACTTCATCTTGCTGGCGGGAGCGGCGTCCGTTGGGATGTCCGCGAACGTTCGCGCGGCGGCGCCGAAAAAAAGCTCGTGCGCCGGGAAGTTCGCGCTGAACCCGGCGACTATTAGAGGGTACAAGCTCGGCCTGAAGGAGCAGGTGCGCCTGGCGATCGAGGCCGGGTACGACGGCTTCGAGCCGTGGCTCGCCGACGTACAGAAGGCGAAGGACAGCGGCGAGCTGCGCGACATCAGGAAAATGTGCGCGGACGGCAATCTGAAGATGGTGGACGGCATCGGCTTTGCGCACTGGTCGATGCCCGACGACGCGGCGCGCGCGAAGGGCATGGAGGAGATGAAGCGCGACATGGCGCTCATGGCGGAGCTGGAGTGTCCGTTCATCGCAGCGCCGCCGTTCGGATTGCAGCAGCCCGGTAGCCCGAAGGTGCCGCTAGAGGACTTCATCCCTCGCTACCGTGCCGTGCTGGAGCTGGGCGACAGGATGGGCGTCACGCCGATCCTCGAGTTCTGGGGGCACTCCGTGAACCTGAGCCGCCTGAACGAGGCGCTCTACGTGGCGTCCGCGAGCGGGCACCCGAAGGCGGCCGTGCTTGCGGACGTATACCACATGTACCGTGGCGGCAGCGACTACGAGGGGCTGCGCTTCCTCTCGCCGTCGACGCTTCCCATCCTTCACATGAACGACTATCCCGCGCAGCCAGCGCGCGAGAAGATGGTTGACGCCGACCGCGTGTGGCCGGGCGACGGCTGCGCGGACTGGAAGAAGATTTGCGGCATCCTGCGGGACGGGAACCTCTCGCCGTGGCTGTCGCTGGAGCTCTTCAACCCGTCGTACTGGAAGACGACGCCCCTGGAGACGCTGAAGACGGGATTGGAAAAGATGAGACAGGTGCTTGGTGCTTAAGTGCTTGGCGCGGAAAGGCAACAATTTGACAAAACGGTTACAAACAAGGAGCGATACGATGCACAAATGGCAATTCTTCAAGTCCGCACGGTGCGTGCAGGCGAAGGTGGAGACGGGCGACGACCTGCTTGCCCTGAAGGAACTGGACAAGAAGCTGTGGACGGTGCTGTCCGCACCCACCGCGGGAGTGCGGTTCGACGCCGCCACGCTGAAGCTGATGGATTCCGACGGGGACGGACGCGTGCGTGTGCCCGAGGTACTGGCGGCCGTAGACTGGATGGCCGCGCGCTTTAAGAAGCTCGACTTCCTCTTCGCGGGCAAGGAAGAGATTCCCCTTGACGAGGTGCGCGACGATACCCCAGAAGGCAAGGCGCTGCTCACATCCTTCAAGAAGCTGCTCGAGCGCGCCAACAAGTCTGAAGCGACCACGTTGACGCTCCCTGACGTGATGGGGATGGCCGACCTATTCAACGCGCAGCCGCTCAACGGCGACGGCGTGGTGACCGTGAAGTCCACATCCGACGCAGCCGTCGCGGATACTATCGCCGCAATCGCAGCTTCGGAGGGCACGGTGCCGGATCGTTGTGGGGACGCGGGCATTGACCAGGGGAAGGCCGACGCGTTCTTCGCGGACGCCGCAGCGCGCCTCTCCTGGAAGGCGGCCGCCAAAGACGCCGCCGTCATGGGCGACAAGACGGCCGACGCCTATGCGGCCTTCAAGGCCGTGGAGGCGAAGATCGACGAGTTCTTCACGCCGCCTGAGGATCTGCCGCTCGTGACGGACGTGCCAGATCCGGCACTTCCATTGACGGCGGGCGTGCATCCGCTCTGGCGCGGCAAGTTCCGCGCGTTCGCAGAGTCGGTGGTGGCTCCGGCAACGGAGATTACCCGCGACGGTTGGGCTGACGTCAAGGCGAGGTTCGCGCCGTACGAGGCGTGGCTCGCCGCAGAGGCGGGCAAGTCCGTGGCCGGCGTCGCCGACGACGCGCTCGCGGCGCTCGTCAAGGACGGCAAGGCGCAGGCTGCGGTGAACGACCTGATCGCGAAGGATCTTGCTCTTGCGGACGAGTACGGTCGGTTCGTGGACTGCGAGCGCGCCGTACGCTACGCGGCCAACCTCGTGCGCTGGCTGCACAACTACGTCAATCAGGTGAACCTCTACGATCCGAAGCGCGACGGCGTGTTCCGCACGGGCGACCTGTACATCGACGGGCGCGTGTGCCGCCTCTGCTTCGAGGTGGCGGACGAGGGCGCTCACTCGGCGCTCGCGGCGCGCAGCAAGTGCTGCCTTCTGTACGCGAAGCTGTCGCGCCCGGCGACGGGCGAGGCGCGCGAGGTTTGCGCGGTCGTGACGGCAGGCTCGACGGCGGGACTCTACGTCGGGCGGAACGGCATCTTCATCGACTGCGACGGAAAGGACTGGGAAGCGGTCGTCGCGAAGGTGGTCGAGGCGCAGGTGTCGCTCAAGGAGGCGTTTTGGGCGCCGTGGGCGAAGATCGCGACGACGATCTCCGAGCAGTGCAAGAAGTTCCTCTCCTCGAAGCAGGACGCAGCGGTGGCGCAGGTCGGCGAGCAGGCGACTGCCGCCGCGTCCGCGCCTAAGCCGGCCGAAGCGCCGAACGGCGCTGCGCTTGCCTCGAGCGTGGCGGCGCTGGGCGTGGGCATCGGCATGGCGGGTGCTGCGATTGGCGGCCTGATCGGCCTTGTGGCGGGCCTTCCGCTCTGGAAGGTGCTTGCCGGCGTCGCGGCCGTGATACTGATCGTGTCGCTCCCGAGCGTGATCCTCGCGTGGTTCAAGCTGCGGGCGCGCGATCTCGGCGCGATCCTCAACGCAGGTGGCTGGGCGGTGAATCGTCCGCTTACCTTCTCGATGGGCTTGGCGCGCACGTTCACGCATCCGGCGAAGATGCCGCTTGGTTCTGCGGTGGCGCGCGATCCGTACGCCTCGTACGGTTGGCTGAAGCTGCTGATCCTGTTGCTGGTTCTCGTCGGCGCGGCGCTGGGCGTGTGCTGGAAGCTCGGCGTGTGTCCGTTCGGCGGCTGCAAGAAGCAGGCGGCCCCCGCCGCCAGCGCCGAGCAGGCCTGCGAGGCTCCCGCCCCCACCCCGGCACCTGCGCCAGTTCCCGCCCCAACCTCGGCACCTGCGCCTGCCGCGTCTGCTCCAGCGAAGTGACAAAGGCACGGCAAAGCTCTAATTCCCTCACCCTGCCTCGAGCCTGACGTTTTTCCGGATTGAGCAGTGACGTGGTAGTAACCTTTTGCGCGGAGGCTTGTAGACTGGGCAAAGAAACACCGAAAGAAGAATCAAGGAGGTGGCAGAATGAGCGGACATGGTAATTTCAGCGCGATCGGCCCTGGATCGCAGAGGCCTTTCGATACGCAGATAGGCGCAAGCCAGGACATCTCGCGGAGCATGCCCGTCGGAGGCGTCATGGCTTCGGGCACGGCGGGAATCGAGGAAGGGGTCGGCGAGCCGGTCCTTTCGCGACCGAACGACGGCGTTGAGAAGGCGAAGACTCTCGTCACGCAGCTGGACATCCTTCTGGCCAGGGCGGCCGAGAGCGCGACAAAGGGCGTTGACGCGGGTACGGTTAAGGCGGCGCTGAATGAACTCGACCTCTCAAAGTCCGACCGCAAGACGCTGAGCTCCCTTGCCGACAAGGCAGAGGCCGCGTTCAAGGCCGTCAACGAGTTCACCGGCAGGCAGCTTGCATCTGCGGTCGCGGCGCGGGACGGCAAGTTCGATTGGGCGAAGAATCCGGCTGGAAAGGCGATAAGGAAGGCGCTGGACGCGCAGGCAGAGCTTTCCGACAAGCTTCGCCAGCTCGTCAACCAGATTCCCGGCGGCGCGACCTCCGACACGCTCGAAGAGGCCATGATGCAGTGCGACCGGCGCACCTGCGAGATTCAGACGCTCGTCTGCCAATTCGCCGACATCCTCGAAAAGGGCGAACCGGACGATCCCGAGGTAGGCAAGCGGCTCAACGAGACGCTCTCGAAGCTTCTGCCGCGCCAGGCGCTTCAGATGCACGGCAACGACTCCGCGCTCGCGGCCATGAAGGAGACCGTGGCCCCGCTCGCGAAACGGCTTGACATTCTTGCGAAGACGCAGGGCATGTCGCTCTCCGGCGAGGAGCTTGCGGCGCTCGGACGCGAGATCGACCAGATGTCGAACGCGCTCGACGGCGCTGTCAAGAGCGGTGTTGCCGGCAAGAGCGGAATAGGCGTTGACCGTACGCTCTTCGCGGCGGCGAAGGACATCCTCGCCGAGGTGCGCGGCAAGCTCTCGACGGCCCGTCGTGACATTTCTAAGGCGTCTATGCTCAACTTCGCGGAGAAGACGTTCGCGCCGGTTCCGGTCAAGATGCTAGACGTGAAGTTCCTTCCTCTTCTTAGGCACCTCGCGCCGAACGTGGCCAATCTGGTCGCGAAGCGCAACGTGCTGCGCGAGGCCGCGATCATATACGCGAACGATCCGAGCTCCGCGAACCTCAACAAGTTGCAAGTCCTGGCGGAAGATTACTCTCGCCTGATCAAGGAGCCCGAAGATGCCGAGAAAATCAGGAAAGAACTCGTTGCCCTGGCAAAAATGACCACGAACAAGGAAAATAAATTAGATACCGATAAGCATGTAGCCAGCAGGCTGTCCGCTTGGTTCAAGAACGCGCATGGGATGTCCACGGAGGAGCGCAAAGCTTGCCTTGAGCTCGCCAAGGACTTCGTAGATCCGTTGATGGAATTCTCCAAAGGGGCTATTCGAGACTTTCGGTCCAACTCCGACATAGGGAAGGTCGTTGGCATGGCCGAACAATCCGGCGGGATACTCTCGCAGACCGCGCACCTTGAACTGATGCACACGACGGCCGCAAACATGGACGACACGGCCTTCCTGACGAGCGACACCGTCCGCGCCGCATTCGAGGGGGAGTTGCGCTTCACGACGCTCGTCGAGGCGCGAATGCACGGACTCAAGGACAACGACGTGGATCCCAATCTCGACGACATCAACGTCGTCTCTTCGAAAAAGCTCGGCAGCGGTGCGGTCAATACAGTCTACGCGGTGGGCTACAAGGACGGCTCGACCTTCATCTTCAAGCCCGAGGCTGCCGGGCGACAGGCGTTCGAGAATATGGCTCTCGCAAATGGCACGAAGGAGACGCAGATGGTCGCCCAGCTCAACATCGCGTCGCAGAAGACGGCCGATTCGCTCGGACTGGGGGACGTCATGGCGAAGACGACGGTCGGCTCACACAAGGGCGAGTTCGGCATTTTCATGGAGAAGGTGAAGG
>JAEEGL010008194.1_pt1 | contig 10022 bp, 6 predicted proteins | sample 9134231 | NCBI WGS metagenome assembly JAEEGL01 (sample SAMN16246548, study PRJNA631951) | gut metagenome | biome: gut microbiome; feature: rumen; material: fiber-attached | host: Bos | place: Iran: Karaj | collected 2018-10 | reverse complement strand
GGTATATCTGGCTGCGAACAGGCCGGTTGAGGTTGTGGAGACTCAGACTGATCCCGCAGCTGAGGGACAGGATAACATTACAATTGAGACGCCCACGGAATCCGAGGACATGCCTGTACAGGAGTATACCAGCGAGGACATAATGACAGAGGTGGTGGAGGGATGCATTGCAGAGATGCCGCTGGAGGACAAGGTGGCAGGTCTTTTTATCACCACACCAGAGCAGCTCACCGGAGTTGAGACTGCGGTAAAGGCGGGATCCGGTACCAAGGATGCCCTTGCTAACTATGCTGTCGGCGGCATTGTATATTCTGCCAAGAACGTCAAGTCTGACGATCAGATAAAAGAGATGCTGGAGACAACGGCCTCCATGAGTAAATATCCTATTTTCACAGTGTTGTCGGACAAGGCTGTAAATAATGAGACCGTGAAAGCTACGCTGGCCTACGAGATACCTGAGGAGATCAAGGACGATGAGCAGGCAGGGAAGGTGAGCTCAGCCATTGGCTCTCAGCTCTATAAGTACGGATTCAACCTTGTTTTATCCCCTGAAATCGGGACACTGGAGGATGGAGACATGGCATCTGCCTATGCCCAGGGGCTAAAGGAATCAGGTGTCACAGCCTGCAGCTACAGATTTCCTATAATGGGTGAGACAAGTGAAGCGCCAGATTCAAATGACATCACCAAGGATGAACTGGTGATGAACGAATATGAGTATATCAAACCCTCACTTAACGATGGGAATCTTGGAGCAGTTCAGGTTTCCAATATTTCCCTTCCGCAGCTTACAGGTGATGATACGCCGGCATGTCTTTCGTCCAAGGTGGTGGAGGAAGAACTCCGCGGAACCCTTGGTTTTGAGGGCATTGTTATAAGTGCACCATTAAGTGAGGGCGCAGTGACCCAGAACTATATGTCTGCAGAAGCGGCCATCAAGGCTGTCAAGGCAGGGTGCGATATGCTGTTCCTGCCGGAGAACTTTGAGGAGGCCTATGAGGGTCTTTTGTCAGAGGTCAGGGATGGAAGTATTTCCGAGGAGAGGATCAACGAATCACTCCGTCGAATTTACAGGATCAAGTATGCCGACAAGGTAAATCAGATATCACAGAGCAACTGAATATATGATAATAAGTCAAGGGCAAGTCAAGGGGACGGTTCGTCTGACTCATTTTTCACAAAAAAGTGAGTCAGACGAACCGTCCCCTTGACTTACCCCTTGTTGCCAAAATATCTGTCATTGACAGATTGGCAATAACGATGACAGGGTACATATAAAATGAGATAATTATATTATAAAATTCTATAAAGATCGTACTAAGAATAGGAGGGTCTGAATATGAAGAAGATCAGTAAAACACTTATTTGCAGTATATTGGCAGTGGTGCTTGCCGTCAGTGTGAAGATGCCTATGGATACTGTGAGTGCCTCTTCGAGCAATCTTTTAACAAACGGAAATGCTGAGGCCGGCTCTTTAACCGGTTGGACGCAGACTGGTCAGGAGAAAAAGTGGGAGGCTACAGATGGTGATAATTATGGCAATACCTGTGTACCCCACTCCGGCAAGTATTTCTTCTGGCCTGTAAATACTCATGAAGAAACAACGCTGTATCAGGATGTGAATGCTTCTTCCTATGTTGGGAAGACTGTTACGTTATCTCTGTGGATGGCTGTATGGCCCCAGAGCCCAACTGATGAAGCAAAGGCTTCATTGATATTTCTAAATAGTAGTGGCTCAGAGATAAGCAGTAAAACATTGTCAAATGCTACAGCTGAATGGAAACAGTTCTCAGTTACTGAGACCGTTCCTGGCGGGACCAGCAAGATAAGAGTTAAGCTCTTTGGAAAAAATAACAACGGAGTTGAGGACTGGTATTTTGATGATGTATTCCTTTCTGTCAGCGGCGGTTCTTCATCTACGGTTCCGGCTGCTACAGAAAAATCAAAAGTTACAAAGGCTACTGCATCAAATGTTGCAACCATCAAAGTCGGCAACAATTCCAAGGTCACAGCCTATGTCGGGGATATTTATAAACTAAGGAGCTCAATTAGTAATGTGAAATGGTACTCAGGAAAAACTTCGGTAGCTACTGTAACGACTGACGGAGTCCTCAGCTGTCTTAAAAAGGGGACAGCCAAAATAACCGGCAAGGTTAATGGTGCAACAAAAATAACCTTTACACTGACTTGTAAAGATGCAAAGCTGATTGACGGGTATAATTCATACGGTGTATCAAATGGTGCCAAACTGGCGCACCTTAAAGCAGGCAAAAAGCTGTATATAAAATCCATGGATGTATATCACTGGAATGGAGGAAAGGGCAAAAAGCCTGGAACAATAACTATTTATAAGGCAGACAGTAAATACAGGATCAAAAGTAAGATTAAAACATTTAAGGCCATTGGTACTGGCAACAATACAAACTGGAATATTACGGTTAATCTGACATTGCCAAAGGGGTATTACGTAATTAAGACTTCTTCACCGAAAACCTGGAGTTATAACAGTCGCAGTAATAATTATGGCTTTATAAGATGCTGGTGTCTTAAGTAAAACAAAAGGAGGAAACAAATCATGTTGGGAGTAGCACTTATAGTTTTAGGAGTAGTCTTTTTGATAGTAGGTCTGTACACGATTCTCATCAAGATACCAAAGAGCAGGGCTCAGGGTGAGAGAAGGACCGGCAAGACAAAGGGAAGAGTGACCGAGGTACATGTCAAGACCTATGAGACAAAGAAAGCAAACAGCCCTGGCTACAGGGAAACCCATACCTACAAGGCTGATTTTGCCTTCAATGTGGGTGGCACCGAGTACACAATTAAGGGAGTTCCAGTAACTCCTGCTCCAAATGAGGGAGACGAGGTAGACATTTCCTACAATCCTGATGACCCTTCAGATGCCCACGCTGACAAGTACTTTGCATCTGCAGAGGCCAACAAGACCGGAGGGCTTATCATCCTTGGCGTTTCAGTGGCAATGATCCTTCTTGGTGTTGTGATCAATATGGTCGGGAAGTAATGGTTCTACAAGTGAAAGCATTTTTAGTATCTGGTAACTATGAGGAGGGAAAAATAATGCAAAGAGCAAAAAGAATTGAAAACAGGTTTAAAAGTTTAATTGCCTTGTGTATGGCGGCATGCTTTATTGCTTTAGTTTTATGCCCGGTGACGGCAAAAGCGAGTATGTTTGATAAAACAATAAAATACAGTAAAAGTACTACAAACATCAATTATGTAGGAATAGCGGCAGCAAGAGATTATACTCTTGATCTGGGGAAGCTGGTTAGTAACATGACTAGTGTAACTGCAAAATCCAGCAATGAAAGTATTATCTCTAACGTCTACTATACGGGTTATAACCCCAATGAATTGAGCTTCAGGGCCAAGAAGGCAGGCAAAGCCAACATTATACTCTCGGGCTATACTACGAATGGAACAAAGAAAGTCACCTATAAATGCAAATTTAATGTGGTGAAATATACAAATCCCATAAAGACCCTCAAACTTGGCGGAAAGAAAATTAAGGGAGCATTTGACAGACATCCCGATGATGCTGGATATAATACAAAAAAGAAAACGCTGAAGCTTGAGATTACTCCTGCAAGTGGATGGACCATTAAAAAAATACAGACATATAGTTCCTCCAGAGTCGTTACAACAGATCCGATAAAAAGGACTGTGAAAAACAAGGGCAACATAAAGATCTTTGCTAATGGAAACTATGATGAATATCTTAATATTACAATGTACAATAAAAAATTGAAGATGACAGAGGAGTTGTGCTTGTCATTCAATTAAAGCTACTGATTAGGAAATCTAAGGGGTAAGACAAAGGGACGGTTCTTCTGACTTGTTTTTCAAAGAAAAATGAGTCAGAAGAACCGTCCCTTTCTCTTACCTTTACTTACTTTTGATTCGTTAATCCATCAAAATATTTATGATTTATTAATAATATCCTTATATGATTTTACACCGGCCTGGGGTAAAATTTTTATATATAGTGCATTACTATGCCTTTTTACGTTAACCAAACCAAAACGGGGACGATTATGGAAGTACTGCTGGCCGGTAATACGGGGTATTTCAATAAGGAATCCATACAGACCGCCTTTCCGAAGGATACAGTCGTTGTCCTGGGATCAGGACATGAGGACGACAAGGAAGAGAACATCAGGTGGTTTGACAAGGACATAATGAGCGATGAGTTTCAGAGGATATTTGTGACTTATGGCTTTGATACTGTGCTGTATTTTTCCCATTTCCTGACCAAGGACAGCAAGGGGGTGGGGGAGATAGAGGAGCTGAGGCAGGTTCTCTCCATGTCCCACAGGACCAGGATAAAGAGATTTGTCTATGTGACTTCTGATGAGGCATTGCTGGATGCTGAGAACAGCGCATCGATTATCTATATGTCCATCGAGAACATCTGTCATTACTACGCACAGAATTATCAGATAGAGGTCAAAATGCTCTATATTCCCAACCTGATATGCGGCTACTACAAAGAGGACTACTGGTGCAGGGTATTCGATAATCTGGAGCATGGACACAGTGTTGAGATAAAAGCCCTGGGGGATGAGGTGGCAGATTTTCTGACAGTGCCTGACTTCTCGATATTTCTTTTCAGGCTGTTTGAGAACTGGGATGAGTACAACAAACTCCTGGATGACCACCTGTATGAGTACATATACCTCAAAAGTGGTGCAAAGACAACCTACGATGAGGTGGGAGAACAGATAAAAAAATATTATCCCAAGGCGGAACTGAAGTTTATAAAATCCAGCATCAAGGGAAGGAAGATATACGGGGACGACAAGGCCAGGTACATCTACGGATGGTATGCCAAAAAGGACGCCTGTGAGGACTTTGGTGAGTACATTGAGGAGTATAAGGCCAATTTTTTCCAGAAGCCCAGTCTTCAGGACAGGATAAGGGCGAAGCTGCGCTTAAACAGCAAATTCATGATGGTCATGGAGTTGATAGCCGGATCCCTTTTTGTGGAGGGATACAACCGCTATGCCAACGGCAGTGTTCAGTTCAGGATGATAGATGTCAGGCTCCTTTTTGTGGTACTGATGTCTTCGGTTTATGGCACCAGTGTGGGTGCATTGACGGCCTTTATAGAGATCGCATCCCTTGTCTACGCCTACCACAGACAGGGGACCAACGCGCTTTTGCTGTTCTATGACCCCGGAAACTGGATCCCCTTTATTCTGCTGATGGTGGCAGCAGCTGTCTGCGGATATGTCAAGCAGAAGAAGGACGAGGACATTGGCTTTATCAGGGAAGAGAACAAGGTGGTCAGGTCGGAGAATGTCTTTATCGGACAGCTCTACCAGGAGGCCATGGAGTACAAGAACCAGTATAAGCAGGACCTCATCGGCAGCCGCGACGGCTTCGGAAGGATATTTGATGTGGTAAAGAGGCTCTCCACCACGGTTCCTGAGGAGATCTTTGCGGAGTCCATACCGGTCATGGAGGACGTCCTTAACAATAAGTCCATCGCCGTCTACACCATCAATGACAAGAATGCAAGGTTTGCCAGGCTCAATGTCTCCTCGGAGCAGATAAGCGCAAGGCTGAAGAAATCCATCAGCCTTGATGACTACAGAAGCGTCCTGGAGACAGTCAATGAAAAAGAGATCTGGTTTAACAGCGACGTTATTGAGGGCTTTCCTACCTATGTTGCCGGAATCAAATCAGATGGGATGCTGACGGTTCTTATCATGATCTATAACGTTGAATATATCCAGATTGGAACATACTACACCAACCTCATAAGGATCCTCAGCGGGCTTATGGAGAACTTCATCATAAAGGCATGGGAGTATCAGAGGGCTGTGTCTGCCAGGACCTTCCTGGAGGGAACGGCCATAACCAAGACGGATTACTTCAGGCAGCAGCTTGAGATACAGAAGGAGATGGCAGACAACAAGCTCACCAGCTTCAGGCTGTTCAGAATCATGAGGGAGGACAGAACCCTTGCTGAGATTGATGAGATGTTCCAGTCCAAGATAAGGAACAACGACATAATAGGGCTTGGTGATGACGGCAATATTTACCTTCTTGCGGCCCAGGTGGATGAGACCAGTGAGGGCATTGTGCTAAAGAGATTCAGGGATATGGGACTTATATGTGATATCGTGGAGAACGTTGCATGATCCTTTTTGTTTTTCTGATATGTCACACCCTTTTGGTGATGGCGATGTACATGATGGCAGTTGCAGGAATTCTCAAGGTGGACGAGGAGATGTTCGTAATGATCATCTGCATTCCGTTTTGGGGTGCTCTTTCTGCGCTCATGATCACCTATCTTATAAAGAGGGGAAAGGTGGGGAGCAGGAGTGGCAATCTGGAGGCCATGAGAGGGGGCTTTCAGGATCCCCAGGATCTTCGGGTTGAGACGGGAGAGGCCCAGAACATAGTGCCGCTGGAGGATGCCCTCATTATGGACGACTCATCTGTACGAAGGTCTGTCATGCTGGATGTCCTTATGAGCGACGCCAGGGGCTACATGCCGGTCATCAATCAGGCCAGAATGAATGACGACGTAGAGGTTGTGCATTATGCCACAACAGCCATGGTGGAGCTTTCAAAGGAGTATGAGCTAAAGCTCCAGGAGTTCTCCACGGAATATGCTGAAAATCCCACAAAAGAGGGACTTCTTGACGAATACGTGGAGTTCCTTGGCCAGTACATCGCAAGCGGTATGATCCAGGGTCAGCTTTTGGAAATACAGAGGAACACTTACCAGCAGCTTCTTTCTGCCAAGGTTGTGATAAATCCCAACATAGATGATTACGAGAAGCTGGTAAGAGCTTTTCTGGCCTCCAGGCAGTATCCCAAGGCAGATGCATCCCTGGGAATAATGGAGGAGCAGTGGCCCGGGGATGAGAGAAACTGGCTCCTGCGCTTTAGATACTATGTGGAGACGGGTTCGGGACAAAAGATAAAGGATATGATACAGAGTGTCAGAGACAGCGGAGAGTATTACTCCAAGGACATCCGGGAGATCATCGAATTCTGGGACCGGGATGAAAGGCAGGCACCGGCATGAGGAAGAGAAGGTTTTCTACCCTTATCAGGGTCGCCATTGGCTTCATAGCGATGTTTGGTCTGCTTTTGTTCGAACGCATGGGTATCATGTATGGCAATGCAGAGGTGGATATCAGCATACTTCCCTACGATCAGGTTATGCAGGTCAAGGAGCTTAAGAGGGAAAAGACATGTCTTTTGCTCTACGAGTCAGGAAATGCCACATCTCTGCAGGCGGTTGAGATGTATGACCAAATCCTGACGGACATGAGGGTACCCTTCGAGAAAGTGGACCTGACTTCGGAGGGAATAGAGGGGCTTGGGGGAAAGTTGAAAAAATACAGGACCCTTATCATTGCCATGAGTGACCTGTCCTCCTTTGGGGAGGAGATACTGGAGATACCCAGATGGGTCGGGACCGGAGGAAGGGCGCTGTTTGGAATTCCGCCCTACAAGTCTGATATTTTTAACCTGATAAGCGGAAAGCTTGGTGTCATCAACGCGGACTACAACTACGGCGTGGTGGACACCTTTGTATCTGATGAGAACTACATGCTGGGGGCCTTCAAGACCTATCCTATAATGGATGCATACGAGTCAGCTCTCAAGGTGGAACTTGAGGGGGACTGCAGGATATATGCTTCGACTGAGGGTGGTGCAATACCCCTGGTTTGGAGCAGGGAATTTAAGGACGGAAGGTTTGTGATATGTAACTTCGGATATGTGGGAAAGGCCTACAGGGGCATTTTCTCAAGCGCATATACACTCCTTGAGGATATATGTGTATATCCGGTGATAAATGGGTCAACCTTCTATCTGGACGATTTCCCATCTCCGGTGCCCTCTGGCAACGGCGAGTACATAACAAGGGACTTCGGCGTCGGAGTTGCAGATTTCTATTCCTCTGTCTGGTGGCCTGATGTGCTGCAGCTGGGGGAAAAGCATAACATAAAATATACGGGCCTTGTGATAGAGACCTATGATGACAAGACCTACGGAGAGCTGGTCTCCAACGACAGCACCGCGGATTATTATTACTACGGAAACATGCTGCTGAACCAGGGCGGGGAGATCGGGTATCACGGCTACAATCACCAGCCCCTGTGCGGACCTGACTATGTCTACACTGAGGATCTGGGATATAACACCTGGGAGAGCATAGATACCATGTACAAGGGCTTTGAGGAGCTCACCAGGTTTACGGCCAGCATCTTCCCCAGCGCCGCCTCGGCTGTGTACGTGCCCCCCTCAGATGTCCTCTCGCCGGAGGGCAGGGCAATGCTGGGAGGAAGCTTTCCAAACGTGAGGTGTATTGCAAGTATTTATCTCAGCGGTGATGACGCCTATGAGCAGGAGTTTACCGTGGCGGATGACGGTATGATAGAGACTCCGAGAACTGTTTCCGGCGGTACCATGGATGACTACATGAAGATAACTGCCATGTCTGAGATGAACTTCCACTTTGTGGCCTCCCACTTCATGCATCCCGACGATCTTCTTGATGAGGACAGGGGAGCAAAGGAGGGGTGGAAGCCCTACAGGCAGTGCCTGGATGACTATATGACCTGGGTCGATGAGGCAGCGGTAAATAGTATTAGACATGTGACCGGCTCAGGGATGGCGGGGGCTGTACAGAGATATGTCAATCTGATTCCGGATACGACCTACGACTACAACTCCATGACCATAAATACAAAGGGGCTTATAGACAGTGCCTATTACATGATCCGCGTCAATGATGGCGTGCTTGGAAACGTATATGGCGGAGAGCTGGTTAAGCTCAATGAGACACTTTATCTCTTAAAGGTTCAGTCACCCAAGGTGGTGGTGGTCAGAAGAGAGTAAGGAGCCTGCTATGAGGATATGTCTTATCCTTGAGGGAAGCTACCCCTATACCTTTGGAGGTGTTTCTTCCTGGACCAACAACTACATAAAGGCTCTTCCCCAGCATGATTTCGTTCTTTGGGTGATTGGTGCCAAGGCCAAAGACAGGGGCAAGTTCAAGTATGAGCTTCCGGATAACGTAAAAGAGATCCATGAGGTCTTTCTGGATGATGCCCTGAAGGTGAGGGCCAACAGGAAGGATAAGTTTAAGCTGGACGAAGAGGAGAGGGAGAGCCTCAAAAGACTTATTGACTGCGACAGGCCCGACTGGAACGTGCTGTTTAGGATGTACCAGGAAAAGGACTACAATCCGGCCAGCTTCCTGATGAGCCAGGAATTCCTTGACGTTCTGACTGCCCTGTGCAAGGAGAAGTACCCCTATGTGGCGTTTGCCGAGACCTTCCACACCATAAGGTCAATGCTTTTGCCGGTACTGTACCTCATGAAGAGCAAGGTCCCTGAGGCAGAGGTATATCACACTATATGTACCGGATACGGAGGCCTTTTGGGAGTCCTTGGAAAATATAAGACGGGAAAGCCACTCATACTCTCGGAGCACGGTATTTACTCCAGGGAAAGGGAGGAGGAGATAATAAGGGCCCAGTGGGTAATACCGGCATTTAAAAAACAGTGGATCAAATTCTTTTACATGCTGTCGGATGCGGTGTACCAGAGGGCATCCTTTATCACGAGCCTGTTTGGAAATGCCAGCAGGATACAGCAGGACCTGGGGGCTGATCCCAAAAAGTGCAGGGTGATCCCAAATGGCATTCACTATGACAGATTCTGCGACATTCCCCTCAAGGAGGATGACGGCGTTATTGATATTGGTGCAGTCATAAGGCTGGCCCAGATCAAGGATGTAAAGACTCTTATATATGCCTTCTATGAGCTCAACAGCATGCGCAGGAATGTTAGACTCCACATCATGGGAGGCGTTGACGACGATGATTACGCCAATGAGTGCTATGAGCTGGTGTCACAGCTGGGACTTAAGAACCTGAAGTTTGTCGGGCAGGTTAACGTCATTGAATACATGGCCAAGCTGGATTTCACCGTGCTGACCAGCATCTCTGAGGGTCAGCCACTGTGTGTTCTGGAAT
>JAEEGL016557913.1_pt1 | contig 10023 bp, 9 predicted proteins | sample 9134231 | NCBI WGS metagenome assembly JAEEGL01 (sample SAMN16246548, study PRJNA631951) | gut metagenome | biome: gut microbiome; feature: rumen; material: fiber-attached | host: Bos | place: Iran: Karaj | collected 2018-10 | reverse complement strand
GTTTGCAAGGCGTGCGCCGGTTTTGCCGCAGCCGATGATGAGTATGTTCATGTTGAAACCTCCTGAGAGCGGTGATGGGGTGACAGGGGACAGGGAGTAGGGGATAGGGATTAGCCAGGGGTCAGAAGTCGGTTCTTTTGAAGGTGACTTCCACGCCACGGCTGCCGAAATCCAAAACAGCGTAGCGGCCGTCGCACAGCGCACCGGGATTGACGCAAAGCACATCGCCGACGAACTCCTGCCGCGGAATATGGGTGTGGCCGTATAGGGCGGTGTCCGCACGTACAGCCGAAGCCTTCTGCGCAAGATCGCGCAAGGTGTGCCGTACTGCGCAGCGGTGACCGTGGGTGGCAACGACGGTATGCCCCTCAACATATTTATAGGCAAAGTCTTCATATCTGCCCTCGGCGTTCCAATCGTTGTTGCCGTTCACGCAGACAAAGGTTTTGCCCGGAAAGTCGGCGCGCACCCGTTCAAGATCGCGCAGTCCGTCGCCGAGAAAGAACACGAGCGCGCAGTCGGTCTCCTGTTCCAGCACCGTCTTTAGACGGCGGAAAGAGCCGTGGCTGTCGCTGACCGACAACACTTTCATGCATAAACCTTCCTTCGGCGAATATAAATAGATTAGTTGATTTTTTAATATTTTACCATAAGTTCGGAGGCTTTGCAATGGATAATGAAACAAAACTTTCGCCGCAGCAGATCCAGTCGCTGCTTGCCGCCCTGCAATCGGAAAAAAGCGGCGAGACCGTGGACGTCAACGCTTTTGTCGGCGCCCATCTGACAGCCGAACAGGCCGACGCGGTACGGCGGCTGCTGCAAAACCCGACGCTGGTCAAGGCGCTGCTGAATTCCTCCAAGGCGAAAAAACTGATGGAACAGTTCGGAAAAGCGCCGTCTGACACATGAGCGGTCAGGGGCTTGATCTCGGCGCGCTGGGAGATATCCTCTCTTCACTGAGCGCCGAGGACGTTTCCGCGCTGCAGGGGATGGCGTCATCGCTGTTTTCCGGCGCGGGCCAGGAGGGGAGCGGACCCCGTCAGTCTTCGGGGCAGGGCGAAGCGGAAAACTTTTCGATGCCGGATTTTGAAAGCGTGGCAAAGATCGTGTCGCTGCTGGAGCTTTTGAAGACCGACCGCAACGATCCGCGGGCCGCGCTTTTGCTTGCGCTGCGCCCGCTTTTGAGTGAACAGCGCCGCCCGAAGGTCGACCAGGCCGTGCGGATGCTCCAGCTGTTTTCGCTGCTGCCGAAGATCAAGGGGCTGATGTGAGACAATGTGGAATGTGAAATGTGGAATGAAAATGATTCGGAATTCGGAATTGAGGTCGCGAGGTAAGCACATACAGCCTTTATGATTTGTCCGCAAAAGAACCTGTATCCCGTTTTTCAAATCCGATGATTTTAAAGGCGCTGACCAACAATTCCACATTTCACATTCCACATTTTGATTGGTTCTGCACGAAAGTGTTCCGTCAAGCTTTGCGTATCCGCGTGAATCAGCGGTTACCTGACGGTTCAATCAAACAATGGGGTGGTGAGTCAAACGGCCGACGATTTTCAATCCATGCAAAAGAAGGCGATCGCCCAAATGAAAGAGATGCAGACCAAGGCTTTGCCGCCGGAGCCGCCAGCCTTGCCGAAACCGCTGCCGAGTGAACCTCCGCGCCGGACGCCGAAGCCAAGCGGCCTTCTTTCGCGGTTTTTGCATATGGAAAACGACACGGCGCTGATTTTGCCGCTGCTGCTGTTGCTTTCGCGTGAGGGGGCGGACGATGCGCTTTTGCTCGCACTGCTCTATATCATGAGCTGAACGGCTGAAAACAATGCATAAAAAATGAATAAAACAACATTTCTATGCATATAAATAAAAATTTTAAGAAAAATATGCAAAGGCTATTGACAAATATACACTGCAAGGGTATAATAGCGTCCGTAATGTTTCGCCGCATACGGCAACGGAGGTACTAAAATGAATAAGGAAACCATCAAAAAAGTTGTGCTCGCCTATTCCGGCGGTCTGGATACGTCCATCATCATTCCCTGGCTGAAGGAAAACTACAACAACTGCGAAGTGATCGCGGTGTCCGGCAACGTCGGCCAGGCGGACGAGCTGGAGGGGCTGGAAGAAAAGGCGCTGAAAACCGGCGCGTCGAAATTGTATGTGCTGGATCTGACGGACGAATATGTGGACGAGTACATCATCCCCACGCTCAAGGCCGGCGCGATCTATGAGGAATATCTGCTCGGCACAAGCACCGCCCGTCCCTGCATCGCCAAGGGTCTGGTCGACATCGCCGTCAAAGAGGGCGCAGACGCCATTTGCCACGGCTGCACCGGCAAGGGCAACGACCAGGTGCGTTTTGAGCTTGCAATCAAGCACTTCGCCCCGAATATGCCGATCATCGCTCCGTGGCGCGAATGGGATCTCAAATCGCGCGATGAGGAGATCGACTATGCCGAAGCGCACAACATCCCGCTCAAGATCAACCGCGAAACGAACTATTCCAAGGACAAGAACCTGTGGCATCTGTCGCACGAAGGTCTTGATCTTGAAAACCCGGGAAACGAACCGACCTATGAGAAGCCGGGCTTCCTTGAAATGAGTGTTTCTCCGCTGCAGGCGCCGGACGAGCCGACCTATATCACTCTTGAATTTGAACAGGGCGCGCCCGTTGCGCTGAACGGCGAAAAAATGAGCGCCAAGGACATCATCCTCAAGCTTAACGAGATCGGCGGCAAAAACGGCATCGGCCTGCTCGATATTGTGGAAAACCGTTTGGTCGGCATGAAGAGCCGCGGCCTTTATGAGACTCCGGGCGGCACGATCCTCTATAAAGCGCACAGCGTGCTTGAAACGATCTGCCTTGACAAGATGACCATGCACGAAAAGCAGAAGCTGGCCATCACCTTTGCCGAGCTGGTCTACAACGGCCAGTGGTTCACCCCGCTGCGTGAAGCGCTTTCCGCCTTTGTTGACAAGACCCAGGAGCGCGTGAGCGGCAAAGTGCGCTTGAAGCTCTATAAAGGCAACATGATCAACGCAGGCGTGTGGAGCCCGTTCTCGCTTTACAGCGAAGACCTTGCCTCCTTCGGCGAAAGCGACTATGACCAGACCGATTCCCGCGGCTTCATCAACCTTTACGGTCTGCCGATCAAGGTACAGGCGATCTTGGACGCAAAAAACAAATAACCAGTTAGCTGTTAGCGGTTAGCAGTTAGCCGATAGCTTCTCTGTAAGATGAATAAAGGAACGTGGAATATGGAATCCACGTTCTTTTTCTTGTTTGAGTATTTACCTGTGAGCACCCGTTTATTTGTGTTTCTTCTGTTTTGCTTTTCCGTGCTCGCTTCCCATCTTCCGCAGTTTTTTCTTCAACACTTCGGAGCCTCCGGCGGGGCAATTCTTTCTCTTTCTCTTGTGAAAGAGAAAGAACCGCCGAAGAAAGAGAAATCGCTTGGGCTTCGGATACGGCGAAAGAAGACGGCCGTTTGGCCGTATACGACCAAGCCGGACCGTCATTTCGCCTACCGCCAAACACGGTAAAGTCAAGGAAAAAGGTTTTATCGCAGAAGTACAAGAAACAACAAACTCCCTATGATTCGCGTTCTTTTGCCCTTGGATCCCTCAACCCCTCAACCCCTTATTCCCTTAATCGCTAACAGCTAACAGCTAACCGCTGCGGCGCTTCGCGCCGCCCTCCCTTTTTTTCACAAACAGTTGCAAAACGCGGCGGCATCGTGTATAATAGATTGAATCCACATGCGGAAGGGAATGTTCGCTGTTGAACGACCGTTATTACAGAACCTATGCCCAGATCGACCTTGATGCGATTTCGGAAAACTTTGACGCGCTGCGTGCGCTGCTGCCGCCGCAGGTCAAGGTGCTTTCCATTGTGAAGGCCGACGCTTACGGCCACGGCGCCGTTGCCGTTGCACGCTGTTTGGAAGCGAGCACGGATTTCTTTGCCGTTTCTGCGGTGGATGAGGGCGTGGAGCTGCGTCAGGCGGGCATCACCAAGCCGATTCTGATCCTTTCCTACAGCGACCCGCAGGAATATGAAACGCTGCTTATAAACGACATTCGCCCCACGCTTTACAATGTGGACGAGGCAAAGCTCCTTTCCGAAAAAGCGCTGTCGTTGGGCAAACGCGCCGCGGTGCACATCGCCGTGGACACGGGCATGGGCCGCATCGGTTTCCCTGTATGCGAGGAGGCCGCCGATTCCGTGAAAGCGATCGCCGCGCTGCCGGGGCTGGAGCTTGAGGGCGTGTTCAGCCATTACGCCACGGCCGACTGCGCCGACAAAACAGAAGCGAACAAACAGACCGAACGCTTTGACGCCTTCCTCAAAATGCTGGAGCGCCGCGGGGTCAGCGTTCCCATTCGCCACATCTGCAACAGCGCGGGCGCCATGGAGTTCAGCCGCTGCTACGACATGGTGCGGCTCGGCATCGCGCTTTACGGGCTGTACCCCTCCGACGAGGTGGACCAAACAAAGGTCAGGCTGCGTCCGGCAATGCAGGTGTTCAGCCACGTGATCCATGTGAAGACCGTGGAGCAGGGGACCGCCATTGGCTACGGACGCGCCTATATCGCCCCCGACCGCCGCAGAATCGCCACGGTCAGCATCGGTTACGCCGACGGGTTCAACCGCGCCTTCACCGGCTGCGGCAGCGTGCTCATCGGCGGAAAAGAGTGCCCCGTGACCGGAAAGGTCTGCATGGATCAGATCATGGTCGACGTGACAGAGGTGGAAAACGTGAAGCCCGGCGACCGCGTGGTCGTGCTTGGCACGGACGGCGATCTGACGCTCACGGCGGATGAGATCGGCGCAAGGATCGGCACGATCGGCTATGAGGTGATCTGTAATTTCATGCCGCGCGTCCACCGCATTTACACGGGCAGGAGCAATAATTCTTAATAAACAGGGCGAAACATTGGTGTTAATAAAAAATTAACGCGGCTTTCAAATTTTCAGCCGCGTTTTTTTATTACACAGGCTTGATTTTTCAATAAAAAGATGGTATGCTTTAAAAGCTAAAACTATGCTGGCGAATAGCCAGCAAAAAAGGAGAATGACCATGAAAAAGACATTGACGAAATCGCTGGCTTTGCTGTTGGCTGTGCTCATGCTCATGACGGCAATGCCCATGGGCGTGTTTGCCGAAGAAACCTGCACGCACTGGTTGACTTTGGAAACCCACGCAAAGAAAGATGCAACTGCGACCGAAGACGGAAACATTTCATATGCATTTTGCACCCATTGCCAGAAATATTTCCCGCTCGGGTCGAATGGTCCGGACTTTACAAAGGTGCTGAACGATGAAGATGTGATTCTTCATTTCTTCCCTGATAACCAGCATTATGATTTGGGCGTTCCTGGAAACGACGGCAAGAAAAAAGAAGATGCGACGTGCAAATCAGGTAATATCTATTATAAAAAGTGTGCGAACTGTGACGTCTACAGCGAAACTTTGACCTATGAGGATGACGATAGAGCACCTTGCACTCCTGCTGATGAATGGACAGTTCCTGCGGGTGCAGATTGCACGGAAAAGGGCTTTACCAAAAAGCTTTTGTGCACAGTCTGCAAAAAATCGGTCAGAGAGGTTCAAGTCCCGAAGGGCAACCACGTTGAAGAAAACAAAGATATCATCGAAGCCACCTGCCAGAAGGTAGGCCACAAGGGCGGCGTTTACTGCAATAACTGCTGCAAATATCTTCAGGGCGGCGAGATCATTGAAAAGAAGGCTCATGAGATCACGACGCTTGAAAAGCGCGTTGAACCGACTTGCACAGAGCCCGGAAGCGAAGAAATGAAGGATTGCAAGATGTGCCACGGCAAGGAAACGCTTGTCGGCGGACGCTATATCAACAACCAACCTGTTGCAAACGTGATCCCGAAGCTTGGCCATAACCTGATTGATGTTACCAAGAGAGACAAGACTTGTTTGGAAGACGGCTACACAAGCGATGGCAGAATTTGCTCCCGCTGCAAATATGTTTTTACTCCGAAGGGTGCGGATATCATCGACCCGGCTCCCGGCAGCCACAATCCCATCATCCATCATGCTTATAGAGCTGCAACAACTTCCAGAGAAGGCAATGAAGAGTATTGGGAATGCAGCCGCGAAAATTGTAAAGCTGTATTTGTTCAAAAGAAGGATGCTGCTGGTATCGGTGAAGTGAATCCCAGCACCGGAAAACCGATTCTCGAAGAGACCACAATTGACAAAGTGACCATCCCCATCGTGGATCACACCCACAAGCTGTACAAGGACACCACGCTCAGCAAGGACAAGAAATGTCTTACTGACGGCCGTCTGGTCATGAGATGCGACATCTGCAACCAGATCATCCAGGACGAAGTTCTGAAAGCGACCGGCCACGATTGGAAATGGGTGGAAGGCAAAAAGGCGACCTGCTACTCCACCGGCACCACATTTGAACAGTGCTCAGTCTGCAAAGAAAAGCGCGGTGAGCTTCAAATCACCGAAAAGCTTCCGCACACATGGAAACTCAAAGAACCGGCCGATTGCACCAAGGGCGGCAAAGCAGTCTATGAATGTGAAGTCTGTCATGAGACCGAAGAAAGAGACGTTGTACCGCAGGGCAACCATGTTGACGCCGACGACAACGGTGTGTGCGATGTTTGCGAAACCAAGTTCTGCTCCTGCATTTGCCACAACCAGGCATGGTACGGCAAGATCCTGCTGTTCTTCGTGCAGGTATGGTGGCAGTTCCTCGGCATCCGTCAGACCTGCGCCTGCGGCAAGGTCCACTATGTCAAGGCTGCGACCCAGGATGTTCCCAGCGTGACCTGACGCACGGACAAAACCGAAAAAAACAGATCGATCCTCCGCTTCGGACATTTCGTCCGGGGCGGATTTTTTGTGCTCGCCGAAAAAAGCGGGGCAGTTTTGCCGCCGAAAATCGGTTTTTTTCATTCTTTTTTTGCCCGGCGCGGCAAACGTCGAATGTTGTCGCCTTTGCGCGAACAGCCGAAAACCCCGCAGAGAAAACATATATATAATAGTATTACAAAATCGCTGACCGCCCGAACGGAAATCCAAAACTTTTCACACAGGCCCTATATATAATAGTATGACAAAACGCCCTGTTTTTCCCGCGAAAAAGCGGGGGAGACACCGCGTGTTCCAAAAAAGAAAACAAAGAAAAACCGTGCGCGTTTTACAGCAAAGCGTGCACGGCTGTTTTTTGTGGATCATTTCAAATATAACAAAAAATGTGTATTGAATTTTACAATATTCACAAGAATACTGTGAAAACCTACTAAAATCAGCCGGTCAACAGCGACCGGGGAAGCGCGGACTATGACCGAAAACGCCCTTTTGAAAAAAGGTGCTTCTCGCTGTATAAACCGCCCCCCGCCCGGGCAATACTCTTTTCGGCTGCGGGTCGCGTTTTTGCGTGCCTTCGGCGCCAAAACCGGGGCGCGTCAAAGCGGGCGATTTTTGACATTTCGACGGGCGGAGAAGCGGGGAATGGAAAACCGCAAGGCATATGTCGAAACCTGCGATTCAGGGCAAAAACGGCGCTGAAAACGGCGTCTGAAAAATTTGGGGGTTGACAAATTTGGGAAAACTTGCTATAATAACCTGCGCTGTGTTCAACATGCACAAAAACTACCCCTGCCATCTGTTCAAAAAGACGAGGCGATTTCGCCTTCCAACCATAAACTTTCCCGAAAGCAGCCCTTTTCGGCCGCAATCAAAAAAGCGAGGTGATGACATGAAAAAGGCAGGCAGATCTTTGGCGATCCTCACACTTTTTCTGTTTCTTACTCTCATAGCTGTGATGTCTTGCGCAACTCCGGCAGCCGCAGCAGGTGACACGTCCAAAAAGTCGCAGGTGTTCTCCTATCTGACAAAAGAGCTCGGTTTCAACCCCGCAGCTTCCTGCGGAATCATGAGCAACATCGAGCACGAATCGGAATTCAACCCCCGTCTTGTGATCATCGACTGCAACGGACGTCCCTCCGGCGGACTTTGCCAATGGAACGGCGGACGTTTCAGCAACCTGATGAGCTACTGCAGCGCCAACGGCCTCGACTATCTCAGCATTCAGGGCCAGCTGGCATACCTCAAACACGAGCTGCAAAAAAGCGATTTCAAGCACATTTACGACTATATGAAAAATGTGCCCAACACAAAGGAAGGCGCCTATAACGCCGGTTACTTCTGGTGCTATTATTTTGAAGTGCCCTCCAACCGCGCAAGCCGCGCAAACGCAAGAGGCTCGGCCGCAGTGAGCAGCTATTGGCCGGTGTTCTGCGTCAACAACATTTCATCGATCAAGCCCGTTTCCAAGGCCGACGACAAAACGCTCGATCTCGATCGCAGCATCAACATCGGCTGGGACAAGGCCACGGGCAACTTCACCGGCTATGTCGCCTATATCGCGCAGAAGGTCGGCGACGAATTCGATTGGGCCAACGCGAAGCAGATCTCGTTTGGCAAAGACGACCGCCGCGTCACGCTGGATCTTTCCAAGCTCGGCATCGGCCGTTTTGCCGTGCGCGTGTTTGCGCAAAACAACATCAACGGCTTCAAGGGCGACTGTGACAACACGGTCAAGTTCAATGTGGATTGCCTTGCCCACCGTTTCGCGCTCAAAAAGCGTGTGGAGCCGACGTTCACAACCGAGGGCAAAAAGGTGCTTTCCTGCGAAAAATGCGGCGAAAAGCAAACCGTGACCCTTTCCAAGCTGTCTCAGACTGAGTTTGAAAACGGCGAGATCACCGGTTTTGAAGTGACCGGCCGCACCGCCGAAAGTGTTTCTTTGGCGTGGAATGCGTTCCGCGGCGCCGAAGGCTACCGCATTTATCAGCTGACCGACGGCGAATGGGTCAAGCTGCGCCGCATGGAAGCGGATGAGCTGACCTGCACCGTCAAGAATCTTCGGCCCGGCACACGCTACACCTTCAAAGTTGCCGCCTTTGCGAAACAGGGCGACGACGCGGTCTACTGCAAGGGCGGCGAGCTGTCTGTCTTCACCCGTCCGACCGGCGTCAAGCTGACCCAGGCCGAGCTCGGCAAGGGCAAGATCTGGCTGCAATGGAACGCAAGCAAAAAGGCCGAGGGCTATTCCGTGTTCGCTTCCAAAAACCCCGAAACCGGGTTTGAAGAGGTCCGTACCGTGAAGGCCGGAACCACCAAAACCGGCGTCGGCAGCCTGACGAGCGGGGTGCGCTATTATTTCTATGTGTGCACCTACATAACGAACGCCAAGGGCAACAAGATCTATTCCGAACCGTCCAACGTTCTGGAAGCCGAGATCCGGTAACGAACAAGAAAAACAATGCCACCCCGCAAAAGTTGCGAGGTGGCTTTTTGTATGGCTTCGTTATACGCCAGCAAGGATGTTGAGATTGCGCACTTCGGAGTCTGCGATGCGGTCGTTGACGGAATAGGCGTGCTTTTCAAGGTCGCCGCAGCTCTGCGTTGTGAGCGCTTGGGTGTGCAGTTCGCCGAGCACCGCCGCGCAGACCGCTTCGATCTCCGTTTGCGGATCCTCCGCTTTGCCGGTGAGAAGCTTTACCAGTACCGGTTCGAGTTCTTTCAGCCGCGGAAGATTTCGCATTGCACGGAACTGCCATTTGTAGAAGGGCAGATATGTCCGGTTGAGCAAAAAGACCGCATGCATTGCCGCGCCGATGAATTCGTTCAGCGCAAGCCCGGCCGCGCCGGGTTCGCCGTGGGCAAGGCAGCGCGCGTAGTTATATTGGCCGCTTTGCGCCATCAGCAGGAGCGAGCCCGCAAGCTTTTTCAGCCGCACGTCCTCCGGCATGGAGCTCAGCCGTTCGCGCACGGCGGAGAACGCGCCGCAGTCGTCGCGGAACACTTCTCCGTTGGTCGCTTCGGCAAGGTAGAACTCCGGCACGGTCAGCCACTGCTCAGTCGACAGTCTGCCGTCGGGCACGCCGACCTTGGAACGGAAAAAATCGTCCATGCGCAAAACGCAGTGGAGGTTGCCGCCGACAGGGGAGAGGGGCGCGCGG
>JAEEGL016481235.1_pt1 | contig 10023 bp, 8 predicted proteins | sample 9134231 | NCBI WGS metagenome assembly JAEEGL01 (sample SAMN16246548, study PRJNA631951) | gut metagenome | biome: gut microbiome; feature: rumen; material: fiber-attached | host: Bos | place: Iran: Karaj | collected 2018-10 | reverse complement strand
GAAGAAGGTATATTGATGACTATGAATTTGGTGATGCCCTTGTAAGAAATCCACACTTCTTCTCTGCTTGGGCAGGGGGCTCATGGTATTCTACTTCAATGCCTTTTGATTCTGAAGGCAATGTAAGGGTACTCAGGGTTTACTGGAAGTCAAACAGAAAGATAAAGAAGGTAAAGAGCTATGATCCAATTACAGGTGAAGAAGTATTTCATTTTTATCCTGAGACTTATGTAATTGATAAGACCAGAGGCGAGGAAGAGGAAATCTTCTGGGTAAATGAAGCTTGGGAAGGCACTAAGATTGGTACTGAGATTTATGTTAATATAAGACCTAGACCTATTCAGTATAATTCTATGAGCAACCCATCAAGGTGTCACTTTGGTATCATTGGTCAGATATACAATATAGGATACTCCAACTCTCCTTCCTTAGTAGATATACTTAAGCCTTATTCTTATCTCTATGATGCTGTGTTTGACAAGACTTATAAGCTGATTGAATCTAATCTTGGTAAGCTTACTGTATTTGATACCGCATCAATTCCTGATACTTGGGATGTAAGCAAGTGGCTTTATTTTGCTAAGATAAATCATATTGCCATCAAGAATTCATTTAATGAGGGCAAGAAGGGAGCTACTCTTGGTAAGGTGTATGGAGCCATGAATACAAACTCTACAGGAGTGATTGATGCTTCAGTAGGTAATGAGATTCAGTACAACATACAGCTTCTTGAGTGGATTACCAAGGAGATGAGTGAAGCTTGTGGTATCTCACCACAGAGAGAAGGTCAGGTATCTAACAGGGAAACTGTTGGTGGTGTTGAAAGGGCTACTCTTCAGTCTTCTCATATTACTGAGTGGCTTTTTGCCCAGCATGACAATCTCAAGAAGAGAGTATATGAATGCTTTATTGAGACAGCAAAGATAGCTCTGAAGGGAAGAAAGAAGAAGTTTGAGTATATCACTTCAAATGGTTCTAGGCAGCTTATGGAGATTGACGGAGACCAGTTTGCAGAATGTGATTATGGTGTAGTTGTAGATAACTCTCCAGGTACTATTGCATTGGCTCAGAAGCTTGAATCTCTTGCTCAGGCAGGTCTGCAGAATCAGATGTTCAACTTCTCTACTATGATGAAACTCTTTGGTTCAGAATCTATTCCTGAGAAGATTAAGATTATGGAGAATGCTGAGAGGAAAGCAGAAGAGAGGAATCAACAGATGCAACAGCAGCAGATGCAGTTACAGCAACAGCAGATGCAGCAGCAGGCTGAGATTGAACAGGCTAAGCTTGACAGAGAGTATCAGATGCATCAGGAAGACAATGAAACCAAGATTCTTGTGGCACAGATTAATTCTGAGGCCGAGGCACAAAGGTTTGCTATGATGAATCATGATAATGAGGAAGCCAATGTGTTTACTCAGAAAGAACTTGATGAGAAGATAAGGCAGTTTGATGAGAAGATGAAGCAAGATAAAGCTAAACTGGATCTTGACAAACAGAAGCATAAAGATGATGTAAGATTGAAAGAGAAACAGATTAACAAGGCTTCTGCAAGAAAATAAAAACACCTCTTGCATCACTGCAAAAGGTGTCTAACATGTTAAAGTTAGAAAATCAAACTTGTTAAAGTCATCATTTCTGTGATTGCGAAATTAATATTATTATAATAAGAAGATAAGAAAGTAATGTTAAACAAAGTTAATATACAGAAAATATTCATTTTATATGCAATAAATGTATGAAGAATGAATAAATATGCAATTTGATATGACGCTTTCATGGGTTTACATTTTTAGTTAGTAAGATGTTCTTACTGTTTTTTGGTTGAACAAATCTTTCTAGTTTTTTACTATTTAGGTGTTCCCCTATTGTCTGTGAAGATGGTAGGGGATTTTTATATGCTTGAAACTGAAAAGTGTAAGTAAATTTATAACTGATTTGAGTTTGGTTTTAGTGATAAATACTTTTGCAGATAAATAAACATAATTAGGAAGAAAATATGGAAGGAATTGGTTTAGACAATATGCTTGGGGCAGAGCAGGTTGAGAAGCTGTTCAGCAATCCAAGCAAGGAAATTACTCCTGAGGAAGCTCAGGAGGATAAAGAGCCAAAAGCTCAAGAACATATTGAAGACAATAATGAAACTGCTGAGATTGATTTCTCGGACTTACTGGGAAATAAATCGGAGGAAGTAGGCAGTGAGAGAGATACAGAGGGAAATGGGGAGACACCTGAGTCTAAGAATGACATTGGTGCTCCTAATTCAAATCTCTTCTCTTCCATTGCCAAGGCATTAAGAGATGAAGGTGTTTTCCCTGACCTTTCTGATGATACTCTGAATGATATTAAGGATGCGGCTGCATTCAGGAAACTGTTTGATGATGAGATTGCAAACTCACTTACTGAGAGACAAAAGAGAATTGAGCAAGCAATTCATGGGGGAGCTACAAAGGAAGAGGTTCAAGGCTACAACAATGATATGTCTGTAGTTGAATTCCTTGAAGCAAAAGAGACCCTTGAGAAGCTTGAGAATGATTCTGAAGAAGGTGAGACTCTGAGAAAGCAGATTATGTATCAGGACTATATCAACAGGGGCTTTAAGCCTGAGAGAGCACAGAAGCTTGTGCAGAAAAGTGTTGATGATGGTAATGACATAGATGATGCAAGAGAGGCATTGCAATCCTGCAAAGAGTTTTATAAGCAGCGCATTGAAGATTATCAGGAAGAGTTTAAAAGCAGGCAAGAGAGCCACAAGAAAGAAGAAGAGAAGCAGTATAATAATCTGAAGAAGCAGATTGTAGATACTGAAGAATTCTTTGGTGGTGTAAAGGTAGACAAGAATACAAGGCAGAAAGCCTATGACTGTCTGACTAAGCCTACTTATAAGGATGAGAATGGTAATTACTTGACAGCATTGCAGAGATATCAGAGAGAAAACCCATTTGAGTTTATGAAGAATGTGGCTCTTATGTATTCTCTTACAGACGGCTTCAAGAATGTAGACAAGCTTACCAGAAGTAAGGTGAATGCAGGATTGAAGAAAGGCTTTGCAGAGCTTGAAAGTACTCTCAACAATACCCGAAGGAATTTTGATGGTACACTGAATTTTGCAAACAGTGCACCTGATGATGAAGAGAGGGAGAAATGGACTTTGGCAATTTGATTTAAAGTTAGATATAACAGGGAAAACATTTTTTTAATCGCTTAAATTAATATTTATTATGGCAGGACAATTAGGTAAGTTCACTATGCAGCACTTTAAGGCTTGGGCTCCGAATATTACAAAGAAGACCCATATTTCTTCTATTTTCGGCACTCAGACTCAGAAGGTGCCTGGCATGATGGTGCAACTGATGGCTTTCATGAATGGAAAGAACCTTGAGACTATGTTGAACAAGCTCCCAGTTAAGGAGTTCCCTAATGGTGAAGATTATGTATGGGATGTAATTGGTTCTACTGAAAGGACTATTCCACTGATTGAGTGTAGGGATGAGAATGGTGTAGTTGTTGACGCTTCTCATACTGCTAATGTAGGTGCTGGTACTCAGCCTTTCTATTTGGTATTTGGTGAACACTGGTTCTTTGATGGTGAGATCATTGAAGGTAACTTGGGCAACAAGTATCCATTGCGAGTTCTTGGTGATGCAAGGGAAGAAGGCACTAACTATGTATATAAGGTAGAGACTATGGCTGGTATTACTGACGGTGTACCTTATGAGAGGTTGCTGCCAAATGAGAAGTTCAGCTAAGGTGCTGCTTTTGTAGAAGGTGGTCTTTCTAGGAAGGTTGGTGGTATTCGCCATGCAATTCCTGTATCAATGAGGAATGAGTGGTCACATATCAGGATTCATCACAAGGTTTCTGGTGACATGATGGATGACAAGTTGGCTATTGCTGTTCCTGTAAATGAGCCTACTAATGATGGCTACAAGGTAAGGATGGTGAACACTTGGATGCTGAATGTTGACTATGAGTTTGAGAAGGAATTCAGGAACTACAAGAATTATGCTTATGCATGGGCACGCAGTAACCGCAATAAGAATGGTGAGTACACTAACTTTGGTAAGTCTGGTGATGTAATCAGGGTTGGTGCTGGTCTTTATGAGCAGGTTGAAGCAGGTAACCTCATTTGGTACAATGACTTCTCTCTGAAGCTTATTGAGAATGCTCTCTATGACATGTTTGCTGGTAAGGTAGACTTCAAAGACAGGAAGGTTACTATCAGGACTGGTGAGAAGGGTGGTATGCTGTTCCAGAAGGCTGCTTTAGCTGATGGTTCTGGTTGGAAGTCAATGTTTGAGTTTGATGCAAATGCTGCTGGTCTGATTTCTAAGACCACTAATGCAGCTGCTCCATTTGGAGGTGCTCTTAGGATGGCAGTTCCTCAGGTAACTGAGTTTATTGCTCCTATGGGTGTTGCAATCACTTTGGATATTGACCAGAGCTATGACAACACTAATGTAAGTGGTTACAAGATTACTCATCCACTGGGAGGCCCTGCAAGCTCTTATATCTTTGATATTCTTGACTTGGGTTCTTCTGTAAGTCCTAACATCCAGAGGTGTAAGATTCAGGGACATCCAGATGAGTGGCGTGGCTATGAGGCTGGTTTCCGTAATCCATTCACAGGTGCTTGGAACAATGACCACATGAGCAATGATGAAGATGCAGCTGTTTTGCATAAGATGGCTGACATTGGTATTGTAGTTTGGGATCCAACCCGCACTATGAGAATCATGCCTGACATTCTTGAGGCCTAAATTTAAGAAAGTAGGGAGGAGTAATCTTCCCTACTTCTTTACTTTGAAAATGTTTTAACTAGGAGATAAAATGGGAAGAAGAGGAAAAACAAATGTAAACGATGCCCCAGAGATGGGGAACTTCGATGTTGATGAAATTAATTTGGATGCTGTAAGTGCAGAGCCTGAGAAGGTGGTTTATACACCTGACAACTCTTATGAAGAGCACCCATATGTAAGAGGAAAAAGAGCTGTGGAAGAAAGCGGTATTGTGAATTGTCTCAGAAATGAGAAAGTTATTGTAAGAAAACTCCCAAGGAGAACTGGTTTGGTAAAGGATTCAAACCATGTGCTTGGTGATGGAATGCATGATGATGCCTTCAGGGTATTCTGTGTTCCAAAGCTTCAGAGGAGCAATAACTTCGTCAATGTGCTTACTAATGCAGAGAAAGAATGTCTTGAGATGGCTATGGGTTTAGAGCCTAATGCACTTTCAATTTACAGACAACCTGCAGAAGCTAATTTCTGGAGCAATGCCAATCCTGCTGGACTCAGCACAGTAAGACTAGGCAAGAGAGACAATGTGTTCAATCTTGCATCCCCTACTGATTATATATCTGTAAAGATACTTCTGTCAAACAAGGATAAAATCTGTCCTTCTATGGAAGAGTATCAGGCAAGGCCTAAAGAGACTTATGAATATGTAATTATCAGGGAAGGAGAAGAAAACAAGAATGCTCAGAGTGGTACTGATGCTACAATACAGGCCTTTATGAAGCTTGGCAAGATCAATGATGACAAGGATGTATTGAGGCTTGTAGTAGAAACCATGATGGGTAAGAAATATGCTGACAGTACTTCTATTGAATGGTTGCAGACTCAGGCATCAGACTTGATTAAGAGCAATGCAAAGAATGCCAAGCTCTTCCTCAATGTGGTGAATGATGAATCACTTGACAATAAGGTACTGATTAGAAAATGTATAACAAAGGGTATCATCGCTGACAGGGGTGGATTCCTGTATATAAAGGATACAAATACTCCTATGTGTGGTGATGGTGAAGACCCAACATTGAAGATGGCAGCTAAGTGGCTGAGCAAACCTCAGAATCAGGAAATACTGTTTAGTCTTCAGGCAAAGGTAAGGGAATAACAATTAATTAAAAGGAGATTTAGGATGAATGCACCAGAGATGTCAGATTTGATGGATGTTCTCTATAATAATATAACATCTAATCAAGCCCCTGGATTAACTGAATACGAGAAATCCATATTACTCACTAAGGGACAGGATGAACTGCTGAAGAATTATTTCAATCCTTCTGGCAATAAGTATCAGTCAGGCTTTGATGATAATCCAAAAAGGCAGATTGACTTTTCAACAATCACCAGTATAAGCACAGTAAGCACATTTGATGTTTCAAATTATGATAAGAGAAGCAACTCAAAGAGTGCAAGTTTGCCTACAGATATTTGGATGATTATCAATGAGAAGGTAAATGTGACTAGGGATGGTAGTTCAATTGGGCTTATAGTAAGGCCTATCTCCTTTGAAGAGTATGACAGGTTGATGTCAAAGCCATATAAGAGACCATTAAAATATCAGGCTTGGAGACTTATCAATAATGTTACAGCAAATAAGGCAGACCTCATTGTAGGTCCTAATGATGTTGTTGCATCATATGATATAAGGTATGTCAGAAAGCCAAAGCCTGTTATTGTTGGTCCTTTGGATGGCTTGACCATTGATGGCTATTGCTTTACTGGAGATGGAACTGCAGGAGCAACTGCAACTGAGGGATGTGAATTAGACCCAATACTTCATGAGGAGATTGTACAGAGGGCTGTGGAGCTTGCAAAAATAGCTTGGACAGCTACTGGACAGGATAACTCAAATATGATGATACAGGCAGGTCAGAGAAGTGAGTAATTAAATTTGAAGTACTATGAACCTTGAAGATTTTTCACATGCTTTTGACACACAGGTAAACAGCTATGCCTTTAGTCCTCAGTTTGGAGATGAAGCTACAAGACAGACTCTCACATTTGATGAATATGAGAAATCCTTGTGGCTTACTAAGGCAGAAAGAGAAGTAGTTCTCTCTCTCTATAATGGCAAGAATACTTATGGGGAAAGCTTTGAAGAGACTGAGGAACAGAGAAGATACCTCTCTAATTTGATAAGGGAAGCCAAATTGGACCCTATAGAGAATTCTTCAGAAGTCCCACTTGGAATTGACAGTATGTCAAATTTCTTTACTCTGCCTGAAGATGTATGGTTTATCACCTATGAAGCTATAGATTATTCTGGTGGCAAATGTGGTGGTATAAGGTCTATGGAGGTTGTACCAGCAACACAGGATGAATATCATAGGATGAAGAAGAATCCATTCAGGGGAGCCAATGACAGAAGGGCTTTGAGGCTTGATTTGGCTGATGGTGTCATTGAGATAATATGTAAGTACAATGTAGAGAACTATTATCTCAGATACTTGAAGAAAGTTGACCCTATAGTGCTCATTGATTTACCTGATAACCTGACTGTTGATGGTGTACAGATAGCCACTGAGTGTGAAGTTCATGAGGGGCTTCATAACAGGATTCTTGATATGGCAGTTGCAATGGCTGTACAGAGCAAGAATTTCAATATGCTTAGTAATTGATTGTTAATAATAAATCCGAGGGGAGAACCCAAGGACATTGTGTAATTTAATTTTTGAAACTTATGTTTACAGAGAATCAAGTAAGACAGTTTTATGTTTGCAGCAACCCAGTTGCTCCTAGTGGTTCTGACCCTACAAATGCAAGCAACACAGGTGCAATGAAATTCCTGGTAAAGGGTGATGAAGCTTATTTCTTGTATAAGGGCCCATCTGAGGATGGTCTGCAGAGGACTGACCTCATTAAGAAGGCCAATGTAATGGATGTAAGGCTGACTGATGCAGCTGACCTCCTGCATATCAAGAAGAAAGTAGAAGTTACTCTGGCTACCCTGAATGGTAGTGCTGCTCCTATTGTTGGTGAGGATTATGTACTTCATGTACAGATTCTGAACTATGTGGCTAATGGTGATGACTCTACTCTTGAGAAGTATGGTGTAGCTAAGGCTACCTCTAGTACTGCTTCTGATTTGTATAAGAACTTGGCTATCAGCTTGGCTAAGAACTTTGCAAGGGAGTCTGTTAAGATGATTAAGATTACCCTGAAGGGTGATGCTGGTCACACTGAGATTACAAACAAGACTAAGTTTGCTGACTTGTCTGCAATCACTGCTACTGGTATTGAGATTGAAGAGGCTGAGCAGCCTTGGAGAAGGGGTGCAGCTCCATTTGAGACAGTTAACTTTGAGGTTAATGCTTCAACTGTATATGTTGCTGCTTTGAATGATGATTTGGTTTGGGGTACAGTAACTGATATTACTGCTTCTAATACCTCTAACTACATTCCTAATTCTAAGAAGGTAGCTGACATGGAGTGGTTCTTCATGAAGGAAAGGGCTGAGAAGTATTACAATGAGAGCTTCCCTTACAATGTAGAGACTACTTATCAGGTAGATCCTGCTAATGCAAGTGGCTACAGCTTCTGTGATATCCACTTCTACTTTGAAGGCAACTGCCACAATGTAGGTCACAGTGAGAAGACTTTGACCATTGTAGGTACTAAGGCTAACCTGAAGACTCTGGTAGGTGATCCTGCAGATGATGGTACAGTATCTGGTACTGCAGCAGCTGCAACTGGCCTGTATGCTTTCTTGGATGGTACTGGTGTAACTATCAAGGAATCAACTAGCTGGTAAAAAGTTTTTCTTCATTTTTATAATTTACCTGGGGGATGGAGGAAGATAATTCCCCTATCCCCCTTTCTTTAACCAATACAGCAATGGAAGTGCCAAAGTATAATGAACTCTATAATATAGATGTCCTTGAAAAGAACATAGAGGACAGAATCATGAGAAACTATGAGCTAATGGCCAATAGGTCTAAAATCGGATATACAGCTACTGAGTGCTTTTGGACAAGGCAGATACTTGCTGATGGTATCATGGAGGCATTGCCTTTCACACAGTATTTCAATCCTGAATTATACGAGGAACTTTATAGCTTGTATCTTAAACTTAGTACAGAGTAATGGCAGATAAGACTTATAATCGTGTATATACAAAGCGTGATTGTAAATGCCTGAATGAAATAAACCCTGAGGTAGTGTATATGATGATACCTGCTGATTGGGCTTGCATTTACCAGAAACTGCTTGTAGCAATGGCTGACTTCGGGGAGCAGATGCTTAATGACTGCAAGGCTTCTTGTAAGGATGTAAATAAGAACATCATCAACTGCTGGCACATGTTTGTATCTGCCATAGCAGCTCATCAGCTTGGGAAGGACAAGCTGGCAGAAACCCTTATTAAGTACATCAAGGCACAGTTGAAGTTGATTTATAGAAACTCAAAATGTGTTGAATTTGACAGTATGATTCCACTCCCAATCAGTGATGATGGTAGGGTAAGGGCTTTATTGGGGTGTGATAATGACACCAAGTTCTATGTAGACCTTGAAACTGGAGAACTCTATGAGGAATGGAAGAATAGAAAAGAGGATAACCATAGAACCTTTGCAATAGAAGATAATAATTTAAACTACTGATAATATGGAGGTTGGATGCAATAAATATAACAGGACCTCAGGAGCTATTCTTGAGACTTATAAAAGAATCCTGGGTAAGGTAGTTCCAACTATGGATGGAAAACATGACAGGTTTAAGGCCTATGACTATCTTTCATTAGTATATGATGAAGATACTCTGGTGGCTTATATATCCAAGAAATGTGTTCCAGAAGGAGTTGAAATTACAAACAGGGAGTTTTGGCAACCAATGAATGTTGCTGGTTATGCTGATGACAATGTCATAATTCTTACAGACAGAGATCATACAGGACAGTTTATAACCTATACCCTTGAAGAAGCTGTAAAGAGTGTTGCTGAGGTATCAAGGAAACCAGGAGCCCTACTCTCTTTTCTTACTCAGGATGAAGAAGGTGCTGTACATTGGGAGATATGGCAGTACAATAATATCAATAACTATGAGTGGGAAAATCTTGAGCACTGGAGAAGTGTTTACAATGATGTCAGCAAGTTCATAGGATGGTACAATAACCTTGATGAGCTTCTTAAGGTATATGTTGGTACTTATACAGGCAAGTATGCCATTGTTGGTGAGGAACTCAGGGATGCAGTAATCTATGAAGGAAGGTCTGATGGCTGGTATAAGCTTGATGACAATCCTT
>JAEEGL015179384.1_pt1 | contig 10023 bp, 4 predicted proteins | sample 9134231 | NCBI WGS metagenome assembly JAEEGL01 (sample SAMN16246548, study PRJNA631951) | gut metagenome | biome: gut microbiome; feature: rumen; material: fiber-attached | host: Bos | place: Iran: Karaj | collected 2018-10 | reverse complement strand
TATAGTCGTAGCCCTTTTCAAGCGTGAAATAGGAGCCCTTGTATTTGATTCGGGTGGTGCTGAGAATCTCTCCCTTGAGGTTCCAGGCGTCGTAGAGGAAATTGCCCCATTTGTTGTAGGTAAAGGGTTCCTTGTCGTCGCCGCCCGGGGCGCAGAAATCCACGAAATCGCCGTAATTGGAGTAGGAGGCCCTGTTCCGGTCGGGGCCGTAGGCGCTCACCGAAAGGACTTTGTCGTAGATGCAGATGGGGTCGTAGTCGATGTTCTCGTTGCCGGAGGCGAAGAAGACCACGCCCCCCTTCATGGGCGAGTCGGGCAGTTGGTTGCCGTTCGCATCACAGCCGGCGTATTTGACAAAATAGTCGATGCCGTCCTTGACGTAGGCATAGTCGGAATCGTAGATGCTGGTAGCCTTGAAGGCGGCCAGTTCGTCGGCAGAAACCACGTAGTCGTCGTTCTCGTCGGCATAGGGGCCCCAACTGTTCTGACAGATGACGGCGCCGTGGTCGGCCCCCCATTTGAGGGCCCGGCAGGTGGCGGCGTCGCTGGCCTCGTCATTGGTGGTAAAAATCTGGCAGCTCAGAAGGCTTACCCCTTTCTGCGTCTGCGCCGCATCTCCGCCCGCAATGCCGGCAATACCCACGCCGTTGTTACGTACAGCGGCTATGGCGCCCGCCACGTGGGTCCCGTGGTCTTCACCGGTAATGTTCGCGCTGTCGTCCACGAAATTCCAGCTCCCGTTATCTCCGCCCGGGATGAGGTTGCCCTGCAGATCGGGGTGATTGGGGTCTACGCCGCCGTCCACGACGGCCACGATGACATCGGGCTTGCCTGTGGTATAATTCTCCCAGACGGGCTCCACATTGAGGTCACAGCCGTTCACGAAGCCGTTTCCCAGCGTGCCGTTGTTGCGGAGCGCCCACTGCTGGTCGTAGTACGTGTCGTTGGGTTTGCTCCTTTTCCTGATGCGGTGCGGGGCGGTCTGGATCTTGGCCCCATCAAGGGCCTGCAGGCCGTTTTCGTTGCCCGCGCGGGTCTTGAGGTACGACACCAGATACCAGCGGTGCAGGCCTTCGGCACGGGTGCGCGCTTCATATACCCCGTCGTTCGGGAAGAGGCGTTCCATGGCGCACACGCCCTGGTCGGCGAAGAGGGCCGGAGCATGGGCCCCGGCGGCCTCGATGCGCTCCGTGACGGCCTCGGAGAAAAAGACGATGGCGGTTCCGTTCAGTTCGGGCAGCGGCTCCTGCGGCTGCGAAGGCTGTTCGGGACCGTTTACGGTACAGGCGGCGAGCATCGCCGGCAGGATGAGCAGCAATTGGGAAAGATATCTCATAAAGGTTCAGTCCAGAATAATCAGTACGGGTGCGGGGTGGTTGAAGTGCAGGACAATCTGGTCCTGCGCGGCGCGGTTGAGGCTGGCTTTCCACCAGTTGTCGAAGACCACCGCGTCGGTGGGCCATTGAAGGCCTTCGGAGCGGATCTGCAGGCTGGCGTCGGGGGAGAAGAGCGAAACCTTGCGGCCCTCGCCCACCTGGAGCGTGACGGAATCGCCCACGGCAAAGGCCGTGCTGTAGTCGGAGATCATCTGCACGTCGTAGCCGTCGCGGCTCAGGCCGTAGCGGCGCTCCCATTCCATGAGGTAGGAGAGATTCCCAACGGTATGGTCTTCGGCTTTGCCCGTGGCGCCGAAAATGCGGATGATGCGGGCCTCCGGGCAGCGTTCGCGCAGCAGGCGGAAGGCCTTGTCCAGGTCGTTGAACTCCTGCTCGGGGTTGGGGACCACCAGGTCTTCGCAGCGTTTGCGCAGGGCCTGCGGGAGCGAATCCATGTCGCCCGTTACCCAGCGGGGCTGAAGTCCGTGGCGCAGGGCAGCGGAAAGAGCCCCGTCGCAACAGACCAGCACATCCGCCTGCCGGAGCAGGTGGAGGGGGTAGGGCTTCCGCGGAAAACTGCCCGCGGCCAGGATTGCGGCGCTTTGTTCCATCCCTTTATAATAAGAAGTGCAAGTTACGACTTTTTTCGTAATTTTGCGAAAACCGGAAACCACTAGCGTTATGAAGATCCGCCTGCTGAAACTCCTTTTTGCCTTCTTTCTCCTTGGCCTGCAAAGCCTTCCGCTTGCCGCCCAGGCCGGGCCCCTTAGCTACGAATACGCCAAGCCGGGCGTGGCCGCGTCCTTCAAACCGGGTGGTGCGTGGCTCGACCTCCCGCCTTATAACGACCGGGCAGCCTGGCAGCAGCTCCTGGGCGAGCGCTATGCCGAGAAGCTTATCAAAGATGGGGAAAAGTACCTCAAATACAACTGGCGGCACATCCCTGCCTCGGCTTATCTGGAATTCGAGCGTTCGGGCAACCGCGACGTGATGCAGGGGCCGGACGGACGCAACTACACGGCTCTGAGCAAACTGATGTTCGCCGAGCTGGCCGAAGGCAAGGGCCGTTTCCTCGACAAGATCGCGGACGGCATGTTCTTCTTCACCTGGTCGCCCTCCTGGGTCACGTCGGCCCATATGATCCGGCAGCAGAGCAAGCGTGCGCTGCCCAGCGGCGAGCAACTCATCGACCTGGGTTCCGGCCGCATCGGGGCCATCATGAGCTACTGCTGGTTCTTCTTCCACGAAGCCGTGGACGCCATCGACCCCAGCATCTCGGCCAATGCCCGGGAGGCCATCCGCCGCAACATCCTGCGTCCCTTCCTCGACGATAAGGAAAACGAGGCCAACTGGTGGCTGGGCTTCAATCCCAAGCGGCATCTCAACAACTGGACGCCCTGGTGCAACGCCAATGTGATCCTCTGCTACCTGCTGGTGGAAGATGATCCCTATCTGCTCGACCGGGCCCTGCTGCGCTCGGTGCGCTCGGTAGACCGTTTCCTCACTTTCGTGCATCCCGACGGTGCCTGCGAGGAGGGACCCAGTTACTGGAACCACGCCGCGGGCAAGTACTACGACTACCTGCAGATGCTCTACGACGCCTCAGGCGGTGCCTTCAACCTGCTGGGTGACCCGCTCCTGCGGCGCATGGGTGAGTATGAGTCGAGGGCCGACATCGGCGCCGAATACACCGTGAACTTCGCCGACGCCGTGGGTAAGAGCTCGGCCTCGGCGGCCCTCGTCTGGCGTTACGGGAATGCGGTGCAGAGTCCGGAACTGCGCGCTTATGCCGGCTATCGCCTGGCCAGTTACTCCAAGAAGCGTTTCTCCACGCCGCCGCTTCCCACGGGGAACGACGCTTACCGCGATTTTGAACTCATGCGCTGCCGCAAGGCCCTCTCTGCCTATATCGACACGCTCAACACGGAAGTGGGCAAGAGCAGTTTCGAGGAGGTCTGCGCGGGTCTTCGCCGTGAGGTGCCCGCCGACAGCTGGTATCCGCAGACGCAGCATGTCTTCGTACGCAGCCGCGACGGCTGGTTCCTGGGCGCCAAGGGCGGTCACAACGGCGAGAGCCACAACCACAACGACGTGGGGAACTTCATCCTCTACATCGCCGACACGCCCATCATCGTGGACGCCGGTGCGGTGACCTATACCCGTCAGACCTTCAGCAATGAGCGTTACGACATCTGGGTGATGCAGAGCGGCTGGCACAACACGCCTGTCATCAACGGCTCGGAGCAGATGCACGGCAGCGAGTACAAGGCGAGCGACGTGGCTTTCGGCACCAAGGACGGCAAGCACCTCTTCACGCTCGACCTGCACGGGGCCTATTCCGACAGCCTGGCGGCCTGCAAGAGCTGGAAACGGACGCTGCTGCTGGAGGAGTCGGAATACGGCACCAGCCTCACCCTGCGCGATACCTGGCAGCTCAGCCGCCGCCTGGGGGCCGATGCGGAGACTTTCCTGGTGCGGGGCAAGGTCTACCTGCCCGGCGAGCACTACAAGGGCCGCAGCATCAAACTGGGAGAGGCTGTGCTGGAGAACGGCCCGGTGGCCGTGCTGGTGAATTATCCCAAGTCGCTGGAGGCTTCGGTAGAGGTGCGGGTGCTCGACGACCCCAAGATGAGCAGGGTCTGGGGCGACTCGCTCTCGCGCCTGCGGCTCACTTCAACGCCCGACGCCTCGCTCAAGGGGAACTGCCAGATCCGCTTTACACGGCTTCAGCAGTAGGGCGCACCACTTTCACGCCCCTGGGGGCGCGTACCCGAACTTTCATTGTTCCGCCGCGCTGGCGTACCCGCACCGTGAGCGGGCCTTTCACCGTCTTGATACGCATGACGGCCCGTTTGAGCGGACCCGGCTGCGGATCCACGAGTACCGAGGCAAAGCCCGGTTCGAGGGGCCGTATGCCCATGAGCCGGAAGGGGATGAGGTTGCCCGGGGCGGCGCCCCAGATGTGGTTCCAGTCCTGGTTGGGCTTGAACGAATCGTCCCAGGCCTCAAGGCTGATGGTGGAACCCACCCGGATCATATTGTACCAGCTGCGCAGCGCGCCCGACGTGAGCAGCGAGAAGGCGTAGTCCGATTCGCGCGCCTCGTAGAGCGCGTCGAGCAGGAACTGGGCGCCGTAGACGCTGCAGGCCATGCCGCGCGAGCGGATGAAGCGCACCACGCCCGGCACCCGCTCCTGCGGAACCAGCCCGAAGAGCAGGGCGAACATGTTGCCGTGCAGGGAGGCGTGCTCCGTTTCGATTCCGTCCTTGTAGCGCTCGTTTTCCGCATCGTAGAGCAGCTGGTCGAAAGCGTCCCTCGCGGCCGCCGCGGCCGCCGCAAACAGGGCGCGGTCTTCTTCCTCTCCCAGATGGGCTGCAATCTGCTCCATGAGGGTGAGGGCGTGGTAGTACCAGGCGTTCACCACCGTGTTGCAGGCAGTGTAGACGAAGCCGTCGTCCTCGCCGCCCTCGCCGGGTTTCAGGCCGAGGCTGCCGCTGTGCGGCCAGTCCACGATGTCGCGGAGCGGGGCGCTGCGCGCAATGGAAGCGAGCAGTTCCGGGCTCTGGCGGCCCGTGGTTGTGCTGATGAGTCCGCAGGGCTCCCGCAGGTCCAGCAGGCAGTGTGCCTTGAGTTGGGGGTAGTGAGCACGCAGGAATGCGTCGTCGCCCGAGAAGAGATAGTCGTTCCAGGCCACGGGGATGCATTGCAGGATCCATTCGGTGGGCCAGGTGGGGTGCTCGAGCAGGTGGGCGAGGGTTCGGCGGGCCATGGTGAATTCGCAATCGGCCGCGTAGTGGCAGAGCTGCCCGATGAGGGCGTCGGCCTCGTAGGGGATGCGCTCCCGGTCCCCGTCCACGTAATAGCCCGTGAAGGAAGTGGCTTTCACCGAATAGCGGCAGAGTTCCCAGATCCGGTTGAGGGTGTCGTTGTCGCAGCGGAAGCGGGCGGCGCCGTCGTCGAAGCGGTGGTGCACGTTCCAGCGGGTGAAGGCGCGGCGGGGGGTAGGTCCGGAATAGCCTTCCAGTTCGCAGTAGCGGAAAGGCAGCACCTCCCCGATTTCGGACGGCATCTTGATGGCATCGGGTCCCGTGTTGCGCTTGTCGGGCCTGATGCGGACGCTGTAGTCGTGCGTGCCCCGGCGGAGCACGAGGGTGTCGAGCCGGTAGCGGACCGAACCGCCCGGGTTCCGGGCCACCCGCCCTTCGGACAGACGTTCACCCAGATGCACGAGCACGGTGTCGCCGTCCCTGTCGGAGCGCAGGCGCAGGCTCATCTGCGCAAAGGCGTCGCGACCGAAATCGGCCAGCACGGCCCCGTCTTCAAAACGGCTGATGCGTTCGGGTTTCTGGGCTTCGCGCACCAGTTCGGGCGGGGGAACGGCCGCGCCCGGGAGCGGCAGGCTGAGCGCCGCTGCAAGAAGCAATATCTTCATATATAAGGTTCTATTCTGCGTGGAAGGAGCTGCTGTCGCGGAAGCCCGCAAGGAAGTCGCGAACCGCGAGGCGCTTCTTTCCGGCGAGTTGCAGGTCGGTGAGTTCGAGGGCGCCGTCGGAAGTGGCCACGGCGAGGTAGCTCTTCCCGTCCGAGAAGAGGGTGCCGGGTGCTGCCGGGCCGTAGGTCTCGGCCGGGACGGGACGGCCGAAATAAATCTTCAGCGGAAGCCGTTCGCCGTTTTCGTGCACCAGCTCCGTCCAGGCGGCGGGGTAGGGGCTCAGGCCGCGCACCAGATTGAACACCGTGCGCGAAGGCTGGTTCCAGTCGATGCGGCAGGTCTCCTTGCTGAGTTTGGGCGCCGGTTTGAGCACTTCGGAACCCTGGATGAACGAGCGTTGCACCCGGGTTTCCACATTGTGCTGGATGAGACCTTCCACCGTCTCTACCACCAGATTGGACCCCAGTTCCATGAGGCGGTCGTGCACTTCGCCCGCCGTGTCTTCCGGCCCTATGAGGCTCTCCTGACGGAGGATGATGCCGCCCGTGTCGATGTCCTTGTCGATCATGAAGGTGGTCACGCCCGTGAGGCGTTCCCCGTTGATGACCGCCCAGTTGATGGGCGCGGCGCCCCGGTACTGCGGCAGCAGGGCGGCGTGCAGGTTGAAGGTGCCCAGGCGCGGCATCCGCCACACTTCCTCGGGCAGCATCCGGAAGGCCACCACCACGAAGAGGTCGGCCTTCCAGGCGCGCAGGGCGTCGAGGAACTCCGGATCCTTGAGTTTGAGCGGCTGCAGCACGGGGATTCCGTTCGCCACCGCATACTGTTTCACGGCGCTTTCATTCATCTTGAGGCCGCGTCCGCTGGGCTTGTCGGCCATCGTCACCACGCCCACGACCTTGTAGCCGTTCTTGCGGAGGGCGTCGAGCGGCGCCACGGCGAATTCGGGCGTACCCATGTAGACGATGCGCGTGGGCCGGACGAGCTGCACCAGCTTGCTGGTGACTTTCCGGAACCATGAGGCCATGGTGTCGTTCCCGAACAGCGATGCGTCTTTTACGGCCTTCCAGGTGAGGAAGGCGCCGATGGGGGCCAGGACGAAGGCCGATATGAAGGTGCCGGCACGGGCGGCCACCGCTCCGTCGCGGGCCAGTTTGGTGCCCGAGATGTCCACTACCCAGTAGAGGACGAAGAAGAGCACCGAGACGATGGCACTGGTGCCGAGGCCGCCCTTGCGGATGAGGGCGCCGAGCGGAGCCCCGATGAAGAAGAGCAGCAGACAGGCGAGGGCCTGGGCGAACTTCTTGAAGAACTCGATGTCGGTCCGGCGCAGGTAGTAGATGGGTTCATAGAGGTCGTGGCCGTAGTTGTTGAGGTCGCCGGCCATGCGGGTTGCGTCTTCGGCCGCCCGTCCCGTGGCGCTGATCTCATCTTTCAGGCTTTTCCATTTGCAGAAGCCCTCGTCGCTGAACGGGGGACGCTCTTTCAGGGCGTTGCGCGCCGTGTCGAGCTGGTCGCCCAGGAAGAAGGTGGAACCGTGCCGGATCTCCGCACAATAGCGTTTGTGGGCGTCGGTGGTGGTCTGCCGCAGCGAGTCGCGCTGGTGGCTCAGGTCGCCCAGGCGCATGGCCTTGGCCTGGCTGCCGAAACGGCTCGAATCGGATTTCTCGAAGGCGTAGTTCTTGAGCGGGATGATGAGGGTCTGCCGGTCGAAGTTGACGTGCTGCAGTTCCAGGGTGGTGTCGCGGTAGGCCCGGGTGTTGTTCTCCTGATAGTTGGTGCCGTGGTAGAGGGTGAAGGTGAGGTAGTCCTTGGCCTTCGAGAGCTTCATCTGGGCTGAGTCGGCGATGGTGAGGGCGGTGTTGGCCTTACCGGAAGTGTGGTCGTAGACCATCACCGAGTACATCATGCCTTCCTTGTTCTGGTCTTCCACGCGCAGGATATAACCCTCGATCCCGTCGTAGAAAGTACCCGAGGGAATCTTGATCTCCTCCTTGGTGCGTCCGATGTCGTCGCGCAGGGTGAAGATCTCGTTGAAGGCCTTGGGAACCAGGTCGTTGCCGGTAAAGAAAGCGGCTATGCTCACCACCACGGCCGCCGCTCCGAGCGGGAGCAGGACGCGCCCCAGGGAGATGCCGGCCGACTTGATGGCCATGAGTTCGTTGTGCTCGGCCATCTGCCCGATGGTCATCATGGAGGCCAGCAGGGTGGCGAGCGGAAGGGCGAGGGGGAGGATGGTGCAGCCGCCCCAGAACATGAATTCCAGGACCACGCCGAGTCCGAGTCCCTTGCCCACCAGTTCATCGATGTACAGCCACAGGAACTGCATCATCAGGATGAAGACGACAATCAGCAGGATCGCGGCAAACGGACCCAGGAACGCCTTCAGTATGAACCGGTCGAGTTTCTTCAAATCTTTTCAAGCATTTTGGCGAGCGCCGCGTCGAGCCCTGCAAGTTCCTTGCCGCCCGCCGTGGCGAGCCCGGGCTGGCCGCCTCCGCCGCCCTGGATGCATTTGGCGGCTTCGCGGATATCGGCGCCCGCGTTGCGGCCGGCCTTCACCAGGTCGTCGGAATACATGAGCAGGAGCTGCGGTTTCCCGTCGGCCGTGTAGGCGGCGGCAAGCACTGTGTTGCTGAGTTCTTTCTGGAGTGCGAGGGCGGCGTTGCGCAGCATGGCCGGATCGGCCTCGATGCTGTGTGCCGGGCTGATACTGATCAGCTTCACCCCGTTTTTCTCTACGGCGGACTCTTCGAGTTTTCTCGCGAGTTGGGCGGCCTTGGCCTTGGCGAACTCCTCTGCCTGTTTCTTGAAGCTGGCGTTGTCTTCCACCAGTTTGCGGATGGCGCCTTCCAGGTCGGGGACGTTGTTGAAGAAGGAACGGGCGGTCTTGAGGATGTTCTGGATGCCCAGCACATAGGCTTCTGCCTCAGCTCCGGTGACGGCTTCGATACGGCGCACGCCCGCTGCGATGGCAGACTCGCTCACAATCTTGAAGAACCCGATGTTGCCGGTGGCGGAAGTGTGGCAGCCGCCGCAGAGTTCCACGCTGGGGCCGAAACGCACCACGCGCACGCTGTCGCCGTATTTCTCTCCGAAGAGGGCCATGGCGCCCAGGGCCTGGGCTTCGGCCATGGTGGCGTCGCGTTTCTCGCTGAGCGGGAAATTGCTGCGGATGAGTTCGTTCACGCGCTGCTCCACGGCCGCGATCTGTTCGTCGGACAGCTTCTCGAAATGGGAGAAGTCGAAGCGGAAGCCCTTGTCGTGCACGTAGGAGCCTTTCTGCTCCACATGGGTGCCCAGGATTTCGCGCAGGGCCCGGTGCATGAGGTGGGTGCAGCTGTGGTTGTTGGCAATCCGCTGCCGGCGCTCCGCGTCCACGCTGAGGGTGAAGGCTCCGCTGCAGTCGGCGGGCAGGCGTTCCGCAATGTGCACGGTGAGTTCGTTCTCCTTCACCGTATCGAGGATGCGGATGCTTTCGCCGGAGGCCGAACGGAGGGTGCCGCTGTCACCCACTTCACCGCCCATCTCCCCGTAGAAGGGGGTGCGGTCGAAGACCAGCTGCAGCATTTCCTTGTTTTTCTGCACCACGGTGCGGCTCTTCAGGAGCAGGGCTCCTTCCACCTCGGTGCGGTCGTAGCCTTCGAAGACCACGTCCTCGCCTTCGTGGTAGACGGTCCAGTCGCCGAAGGAATTGGCGGTGGCGTTGCGGGCGCGCTCCTTCTGCTTCTGCAGCTCGGCCTGGAAGCCGTCCATGTCTACGTCGAAGCCGTTCTCGCCGGCGATGAGGGCGGTGAGGTCGATGGGGAAGCCGTAGGTGTCGTAGAGCACGAAGGCGTCCGCACCGGCGATCCGTTTGCTGCCGGAGGCCTTGGCCATGTAGTCGTCGAGCATGCGGATGCCACGGTCGAGCGTGCGCAGGAAGGCGAGTTCCTCTTCGCGGATCACGTTTTCGATGAGTTTCTGCTGGGCCGCGATCTCGGGATAGGCCTCGCCCATCTCGGAGACGAGCTGCGGGACGAGCCGGCAGAGGAAGGGCTCGGTGAAGCCCAGGAAGGTGTAGCCGTAGCGGACGGCGCGGCGCAGGATGCGGCGGATTACATAGCCCGCCTTCACGTTGGAGGGAAGCTGCCCGTCGGCGATCGAGAAGGAGATGGCGCGGATGTGGTCGGCGATCACGCGCATGGCCACCTCGGTCTTCGCCGATTCGTGGTA
>JAEEGL014445188.1_pt1 | contig 10023 bp, 12 predicted proteins | sample 9134231 | NCBI WGS metagenome assembly JAEEGL01 (sample SAMN16246548, study PRJNA631951) | gut metagenome | biome: gut microbiome; feature: rumen; material: fiber-attached | host: Bos | place: Iran: Karaj | collected 2018-10 | reverse complement strand
CAACGGATACGACATCGTGAAGAACGGCGGGCATGGTTCGTTTCAAGGGATGGATGTGGAAATGGAGGGCATTGGGCTGACCTTTCGTTGTCGGGGCGAGCCTAGCAGGGGGCCCAAAGGGGTGCAAGCGATTAGTGGGGGGAGTGCGCACAGGCGGGCCGGACAAAAGAGGCCCCTGGTGGATTTCCAGCCGCGTTTGCCGAGCATTTCGAGCTGGTCGATATTTTCGAAATGCTCGATTTTGTCAACAACAAAACTCCTGGCACCCTTTCTCGCTCATACTCATTCTCCCTCCACCTTCTCGAACCACTCCCACATCACATCGCCATCGTCCCACGTATGCTTCATCCCGTCCGGCTGCAACAAGAATACCACGCCAGGGTCCTCCGTAGACCCCGGCAAAACCCGCCACACTTCCCCCGCTCGGTGCACCTTCCCCGTCGGCCGTCCATCCATATAACGGCAAACAAGGTCCTTCCGCAGCCGCACCCAATCCCCCGCCTTCGCCCCACACTGGTAAGTCTCAACATCGAACGACATCACCAACTTCCACTTCGCTTTTTTCTCCGGCCGCTTCTTCTCGCCGCCACGCGATTTTTTCGCCTTCATCGCACTCTCCCATGTTCACAATCCCCCCTCCCGCTCATCGCCCGCCCGCCTTCTCGCCGTCCGGCGGAGGGACCTCTAACCACTTCCTCGCCCGCCGCGCCAGGGACGCGAGAGCATACCATTGCGCCGAACCGAACAAAACGTGGCAAATACCGGGCACGACCACGATCCAAAACAATGCCGACCGCTCCATCAGATGCTGCCAGACCCGTTCCAGGGCATCCGAAAGCATTTCCGCCGCCATCCACATAAACGGACCTTCCGCAAACAAGTAGGGGAAATAAAACTCCCCCGCTTCCGCCGTCGCGGGGACATAAATCCGCAACACTCCCGCTGCCCCCAAAAGGATGACCAGCAACGCGGAAGTCGCCGCGACCTTCCACGGCGTCACTTTCCGCCATCCTGTCGCCACCCAGGCCACCGCGAACGCCAGCGCAAACCAGGCCGCTCCCGCCGCCACGAAAAACCATCCACCATGCAACCCGATCATCGCACTAACCTCCCGCCCATGGAAAAGAACTCCTGGTCCCTTTTTCTCAGCGACCGTTTTTCGTGAAATGCCGGATTACGAGCGGAAAAACCGCCATCGCGAAGAACGTGGTGATGAAATAGGCGACGAAGTTGCCCCAATGGCCGCCGAGGGGGCTGACGACGAGTGGCTTCAAAAGGTAGCATTTCCACGCGAAAAGGAGGCCCGCGCCGATGACGGTCAGCAGCGGCAGATTCGGATGCCCCGAGGGAACTTCGTAGCGGATGAAATGGCGGTCGAGCCAGAGGCCGATCAAAAGCGCCAGAAAACTGCCGCAGATCTTGAAGCCGTCGTTCATCAGCTTCGAAGGGTCCGCCAGCAGCTTTCCATCCACGTAATCCATCGGATAGGGCTTGAACCGGATGTAGACGAGGGCCGCGCCCACGAACGCGACTCCCGCAAGCGTCAGGGCGTCGGCCAGCTTTTCCCGGCCCTTGAGCGCGGCCCGCAGTTTTCCGACGCCCAAAATCGCCAGGACGCCGACAAGGAAGCCGACCACGACATCCTGCGGCGTATGCACGCCCAGATAGTTGCGGGAAAAGCCCACCAGCACGATGCCGATGACGCACAGGACCGCAAGCCACCGCCGCCGTCCGCGCTGCCAGACCGCCGTCGTTCCCAGGACTGATGTCGCGCGGTTGGTGTGTCCGCTCGGGAACGAATAGCCGGTGGCGGCGACCTTCGAATCGCCCGCCGGATGGATCAGGTCGGAGCGAATCCACGGCCGATAGGCGCAGACCGTGAGCTTGATCAGGGCGTTGACGAGTTCGGAACCGTGCATCACGCAGACGAACCGCTTGCCCCATTCCTTGTCGATGGCCCAATAGACGATGAACGGCACGAAGACCAGCACATCCACCGCGAGCTTGGAAATTCCGTTGAAAAACGAGTCGAAGATGCCGCCCGTCATCTCCCGGAGGTCTTGCAGCCACAGCAAATACTGGAGGTCCGGTGTCATCATTCGAGGTCCCCGTGATTTCTAGCTGGTCTAGATGATCTAGATGATCTAGAAAATCTAGAAAAAAGGGCCCGTGTTCCGCCCTACTCGTCCACCGCGGGGGGCATGTAGAACGCCTTGTCGTCGGGGAGGCGGAGGCCGGTCGGGTTGGCAATGGGGGGCAGGGAGGCCTTTTCGGCGATTTCGTTGTAGGTGGATTCGGCCTGGGGGATCAGCTTGCGGCCGACGACGGAGTCGTAGAGGATGGCCCGCTGCATCGGGGCCCACGGCACCAGCGAAAGGATATGCATCAGCAGGACGGCCAGCAGCCCCCAGCGGAACGTGCCCGCCAGCGCGCCGCCCACCCGTTCGATGGCCCCCTTGAACGCAAACGACATGATCCCGCCGAACACCTTCACCACGCCCCACATCACCACCGCCACCACCGCCAGCAGCACCAGCACCGACACCAGCCGCAGCGTGGACGGCGAAAGTTCCACCATCCGCCCCAGCCAGTCCGCCACCGGCTCGTAGGCCACGCGCGTCACGGCCACGGCCACCGCGTAGGACAGCAGCACCGCCAGCTCGTGCGACAGCCCCCGGAAGATGCCGGCCACGCATCCGTAGGCCACCACGGCCCAGAACGCCCAGTCCACGCAGTTCCAGCCCGCAAAAAGCCCCGTCAGCCAGTCCCAGCTCATTCCGACCTCTCCTTCGCCGCCGCGTTTGCCGCCGCGCCGGCCCTTCCGGCCTTGGCCGCGGCGGGCCCTTCGTAGTTGTCCGGCGTGACCGTCGCGGTCTTCGGAACCGTCAGGTACGGATCGTCCGCCGCGCGCTGTTCGACGCCCGCCCGGGCGCCTTCGATGTCCATCTCGCAGCCCACGAGGTTGCCTTCGTCGAAAAGGAACCGCCCCTCGAAGTAGCGCCCCTGGAGGATCAGCGGATACCAGATGCGGTCGTCGGCCCACATCTGCCCGTAGGGCATCTCCCGCTCGTCGACCCACAGCGGGATCGCCTCGGGGGTCTGCGACGGCGTCCCGTCGTAGTTGGCCGCGGTGAAGACGTGGCACCGCAGCGAGTAGCCCGACGTGAACTGGAAGTTGAGAATTCCGGCCTCCTTCACGTCGATCGCGCGGATCTGGAGCTCCTCCTCCGCCTCCCGGACCGCGCCCTCGGCCGGCGTCTCGCCGGGGTCCACGCGGCCGCCCGGACCGTTCAGAAGCCCTTTTCCCATCCCCTTCAGCTTGCGGATCAGCAGCACCATGCCATCCATCCGCACGAACATCAGCGTCGCCGTCTCCAGCGGCTTCCACGCCGACCAGTCAATCTCCGAAAATCTCATCGCCATCGCCGCCATCCTCTCGCGTGCCCCCCCCGTCGTCCCGGGACGACATCCCCCTTCCCGGAGGGGGGTCAATCAGGCCATTCGAAAATGTGAAAAATGGATATTGGTATTGGATATTTCCACATTTCCCCATTTTCACATTTTCACATTCCTACGCCCCCTCCGCCTCCTCGCGCACGTAGCGCTGGGCCAGCTTCGCCCCCTCGTAGATCGCCTCGTAGCCCGTGCAGCGGCAGTAATGCTTCGCGAGGGCGGAGCGGAGCTGCTCGTCCGACGCGTCGGGATTCTTCGTGAACAGCGCATACAGCTCCATCACGATGCCCGGGATGCAGTAGCCGCACTGCACCGCGCCGGCCTCGATCAGGGCCCGCTGGATCGGATGCAGCGAGCCATCCGATCGCCGCAGCCCCTCGATCGTCAGCACCTCGGCCCCCTCCAGCTTCGACGCCGGGAACACGCACGCCTTCTTCGCCTCGCCGTTCAGGACGATGGTGCAGGCGCCGCAGGTGCCGTCGTCGCAGCCATGCTTCGTGCCCGTAAGGTTCAGGTCCTCGCGCAGGACGTCGAGAATCTTCTCCCAGCCCTCGACCGCGACCATTTTCTGCCGTCCGTTCAACGTGAACGTGATCATCCGCGCCCCGCCCTCCGCCGGAGCCGTCGTTCCGCCTGCCTGCATGTTATCCGTCATCACTGCCTCCGTTCCTTCTGATTCTTCTCCGCGCCCGCAAAAAGATGCGCGCACGACCGGCACTCCGCCGCCGGGGCCGCCCGAATGGTCTCGAACGTCCCCGCCAGCGCATCATACAACAACAGCCGCCCCGTCATCAACTCCCCCTGCCCCGTCAGATACTTGATCGCCTCCCCCGCCTCCAGCGCGCCCAGCACGCCGGGGACCATGCCCATCGGACCGCTCCGGACGCCGCCCGCCGTCGGCTCCTCGCCCTCCTCCGCCGCCGCGTCGTCCTCGCCTGGCGCCACGCAGCGCAGGCACGCGCTACGCCCCGGGACCACCGTCAGCAGCTGCCCGCACCAGCCGCCCAGCCCCGCGTGCACGAACGGCTTCCGCATCGCGCAGCACACATCGTTGATCAGAAACTTCGTCGCGTAGTTGTCGCACGCATCCACCACGATGTCGTACGGGGCGAACACCGCGCGCGCGTTGTCCGTGCTGAGCCGAAGCGAGTAGCCCTCCAGGTGCACGTGCGGATTCAGCGCCCGCAGCCGCCCCTCCGCCGACGCCGTCTTCAGCCGTCCGATGTCCGCCGTCGAATGCAGCACCTGGCGCTGGAGGTTCGACACCTCCACCAGGTCCGAATCCACGAAGCCGATCCGCCCCACCCCCGCCGCCGCCAGATACGCCAGCGCTGCCGACCCCAGCCCGCCGCAGCCCACCACCAGCACGCGCCCCTCCCGCAGACGCTCCTGGCCCTGCGCGCCAAAGCCCGGCAGCGACAGCTGCCGCGCGTAGCGGCTCCGCTCCTCCGCCGACAGCACCGCTCAGCCCTCCCCCCCCGCCGCCGACGCCGCCCCGTCCGCCGCCGTCCGCAAAATCTCCGACAGCCCCGACAGCCCGCCCTCCGGGTAATACCCCGCCAGCATCGCCGCGAACACCAGCAGCACCAGCAGCAGCGCCAGCAGAATGCAGATGATCGCCGCCCAGCCCAGCCCCGCGAACACCCCGCGCAGGCGAATCAGCACCACCTCCGCGTCCGACGACACCGACGGCATCCTCTTCAGCGTCCCCGCCGCCTTCCACAGCCACCACGCCGCCACCCCCAGCGCGACCGCCACCGGCCAGAAGAACGGAACGAGCACGAGCTGCAGCGTCATCAGCCACAGAATCACCGAATCGAACCGCATCCAGCCCGCCAGCCGCCCCGGAACCCGCGCGCGCCCCTCCCCCAGCTCCGGGTCGTAGGCCAGGAACGCCTCGCCCGCCGGAATCCATTCCGCGATCCCCTCATGCCAGACCAGCGTATCCGGCCGGATCCCCCCGCTGACAAACAGCTCCCGGACCTCCCTTTCCTCGCAAGGCCCCACCTGCTCACGTGTCTTCGGATGCGCGTAATACCATCGGATCATCTGCCAGCTTCTCCTCTGCGCCCCCACCATACCCCACCGCCCCCCCCCTTTCAACCTCCATCTTTCCTCCCCACATCTTTCCTGCCCCCCTCCGGGAGGGGGGATGCCGCCGTCAGGCGGCAGCGGGGAGTACGCGCACCTCGACTGCAATCGACTGCAATCGACTGCAATCGTTTCACTCGTCACTCGTCACTCGTCTCTCGTCACTGCGCGGCTGCCGCGCACGCCCGTGCCACCACGCGCCCCACCGCCTCGAGCACCTTCGGCGCCATCCCCGCCCCGAACACCACAGGCGCCTCTCCCGGCGTCTCCAGACGGAGCCGCCAGCTGCGGCGCGGACGGAAGCCCCCCCGCCGCGGGTCCCGCCATACCCGCCGCTGCGGACCCTCCACCAGCCGAACCACCGTCTCCCGCCCATACCGGAACGTCCGCCAGCGCGGGAACAGCCGCCCCGACGACCACAACCGCCCCGTTCCCTTCGCCATCCGCAGCTCGAACGGACCCCGCAGCATCATGAAGTTCAGACAGATCATGTAGACCCCCACCAGCACGAACAAGACGAACACCGCCACGGCCGGCGCATTCTCCCACCGCCACGGCAGCCATAGCGACGGCGACGCCCGCAGCCACGCCACCAGCCCCCCCGCCCAGATCAGCGAAAACACCGCCAAAAACGTCTTCTCCAATGTCGAATACTGGCTCCTGAGCCGGAACTCCGTCCCGAAATCCGACGCCACCGTCTCCGCCGTCACCCCCCTCGGCAGCTCCGCCGGCAGCTCATCCTTCGGCGAAATGACCGACCGCACATACGACAGCTTCTCCTCCCGTCCGCACCGCCGACACCGCACCCATCCCTCCCTCTCATCGACATCTCCGTCTGTTATTCCCGCCCCGCAATGCGGACACCGCAGTATTTTCTTCATGTTCATCGCCCCCATCCTACCCCACCGCCCCGCCCCCCGCCACCCAAAAACTCCGCCCGGAAACTTTCGCCGTCATTTGCCCGTAATCTACCGTAAAACAGCAGCCTTTGCCCCCCTCCGGGAGGGACCGGGTTGCGTACAGCCGTTTCTTGTCCCGTTGCCCCTTCAGCTTCTGAGACCGCATCAGAAGGGCCTTTCCGGTAGGGCCCGACCGCCGGGCGGGCCGAGGCCATAGGACGCGACAGGGGCTCTCCAGGAGCGAGCCTTCGCACGGCCGCGACGAGGCGCGGCCCTCTCGGAAACGGCTACACTATTTCTAAAAATGCTCTAGAAAATGTTGCCAATTCCCAATGTTGCCAGTTTCAGTGTTACCAATTCCCAATTGGGGTGCCGCTTCCCAAACGCTTCCATTGGAAATTGGTATTGGCAACTGGCAACACTGGCAACTCTCAAAATTGGCGTAAGAGCGCCTTTTCGGTAGCCGCCGGGCGGGCCGAGCCCAAGGGATTCAGCCTTTGCCCCCCTCCGGGAGGGGGGATGTCGCCCCCGGCGACAGGGGGGAGTACGCGCGACAATAGGCTCACCCACAAATTACAAGCACACCCTGTCGTGTTTCTTCCCCACCTTTCGACTTCCTTTTTCCCTTCCCTGGTGTCAGACTCGGGTCGCGATGACCTCCCCCTCCGATGCTCCCGAAAAAGGCCATGCCGCCTCTGCCTCTGCCTCGCTGCTGATCCGTTTCCTCGGGCTCGCCCTGCCCGCCCGCTACGCCGAAGCCATCTGCCACTACTACCGCCTCGACACCCCCCTCGCCCCCTCCCAGAAATGCCCGGCTCTCCAGCGCGAAGTCGCCAAGCCCATGCGCATCAGCCGCGAACGCGCACGCCAGCTCATCGCCCGTTCCCATGGCATCCTTGCCGCCGCCTTCCAGTCCCCGCCCCCCCTCCTCCGCAGCATCATCGACGACTCCATCACCTACCTGAACGCCCTCGGCGGCACCCTGCGCCGCGACGCCGCCCTCTCCCTCCCCCCGCCCCCCGAATTCGGCGCGGCCTCCCCTTACGCCGTGCTCCTCCTGCTTTCCGAGTTCGTCCCTCAGATCACCGCATACCGCGACTTCCTCACCCTCGCCCCCCCCGCCACCGCCGAAGCCGCCGAACTCTTCCTCCTCGCCCGCCTCCGCGCCGCCACCTCCCTCCAGCCCATCGACGAGCTCGCCGACTCCGCGCCTTCCGAACTCGCCGCCGCCCTCCCCCCCGGCCATCTCCCCGCCCTCCTCAAGGCCCTGGCCCTCGTCCTCCCCGACATCACGCTGACCCACGACGGCCGGGTCGCCCTCACCGCCGTCGCCGGCCCCGAGCTCCTGGCCGAGCTCCTCTCCACGCGCCCCGACGCCACCCTCCCCGTCCTCCGCACCGCCTACAACCTCCTCGTCCCCCCCGAGGCCCAGATCGGACAAGGCCACCTCCTCGCCTTCATCCACGCCTCCGACGCCTTCGAAAAGACCACCCCAGGCCACTACCGCCTCCGACGCCCCCACCAGCCCCCGCTCCCCCGCTGACACCATGGACCTGGAATCCCTGAACACCCTCGTCCGGGACACGCAGCCGAACATCTGCCAGATCTCCGTCCTGCGCAACGGCGCCGAAATCTACGCCCACGGATGGAACGGCTACCGCAAGACGGACTGCGCACACGTCATGTCCGTCACCAAAAGCGTGATGGCCCTGCTCGTCGGCATCGCCAGCGACCAAGGCCGGATCGCCAGCGTGGACGACAAGGTGCTCGCCTACTTCCCGGATTACGCCGTGAAACGCGGCGAGAAAACCATCCACCACGTGACCCTCCGTCACCTCCTCACCATGCGTGCGCCCTACAAAGGCAAGGGCGATCCCTGGACGAAGGTCTGCGCCAGCCCCGACTGGACGACCGCCTCGCTGGATTTTCTCGGCGGACGCCAGGGCATCACCGACGCCTTTGACTATCGGACGGTCTGCCTGCACATCCTTTCCGGCATCCTCTACCGCGCGACGGGCCAGAAGCCCGTGGATTTCGCCAACCGAAACCTCTTCGCCCCCCTCGGCATCCCGGCGCATGAGAATTACTACGCGAAATCCGCCGAAGAACACAAGCAATTCACCATCGGGAAGCTCCCCAAGGGCAACATCTGGTTCGCCGATCCGCAGGGCCTCGGGACCCCTGGCTACGGCCTTTGCCTGAGCGCCGCCGACATGGCGAAAATCGGCCAGCTCTGCCTTCAGAACGGCGCATGGAATGGCCGCCAGATCGTTTCGCCGCGCTGGATCGCCCAGATGGTCACCCCCCGGAAGGTGGAAAGCCGATGGTTCCGGGGCATGGATTATGGCTTCCTGTGGTGGATTCCCCACCCCGGCCAAGACATCTACGCGGCCATCGGAAACAGCGGAAACGTCATCTATGTCCATCCCGGCGAAAACATCGTCGCCGCCGTTTCCTCCTATTTCAAGCCGACCATCTTCGACCGTGTGGATTTCATCGAAAACACCTTGCTCCCAGCCCTTTTATGACGAACCCAATGGACCTGCCATGACCGACGCCCCCTGCCTCTTCTGCACGCTCCCGACCGACCGCCTCATCGCCGCCACCCCCCTCCTCGTCGCCATCCGCGACGGCTTCCCCGTCTCCCCCGGCCACACCCTCGTCATCCCCCGCCGACACGTCGCATCGTTCCGCGACCTCACCCCCGACGAATGGGCCGACGCCCACCTCCTCATCCGCCGCCTCTCCGCCGACCTCCAGGCCGCCGACCCCTCCATCACCGGCTTCAACCTCGGCATCAACGACGGCGCCGATGCCGGCCAATCCATCTTCCATTGCCACATCCACCTCATCCCCCGCCGCCACGGCGACCATCCCGCCCCACGCGGCGGCGTCCGCGGCGTCCTCCCCCACCGCCAGAACTACCCCTGACGCCCCTTCCCATCCCAGCGTCCCAGCCCCCCTTCCCCTCCCTTCGCGCGTCAGCGCGCCCCTTTTTCCCTTTTTGTTCTTTTGTGCTACCCCCCCTTTGCCCTCTCCCGCTCCAGCGCCCCTTCCTCGCCCTCCGCGCGTCAGCGCGCCCCATTCAGCATTCATCATTCAGCATTCAGCATTCTCACTCTCGCACCCCTGCGGCGGGTTCCACTCCGGCCGCCGCATGAGCCGGCAGCGCCGAGCAAACGCCCACCAGGGCCACCGCGATCGCCAGCGGTCCCGCCCACGTCCCCGCCGTAAACCGTAGCGGAACCGGCAGAACCTCCGCCAGCCAGCCCCGCAGAGCCAGCAGGCCCGCGCCCGCCACCAAGGCCGCGACAACCGCGAGCCCCACCGATTCCAGGAAAAACAGTCCGGCCACCTCCCCGCGGGTGGCCCCGAGGGCCCGTCGCAGACCGATCTCCGTCCGCCGCTCCCGCACCCCGAGCAGCTGGATGCACGCCAGCGTGACCGCCGCCAGCCCCAGCGCCAGGCCCGCCGCCAGTCCGCCGCCCCATCGGACCGTCCGCTGCCAGTGCCGCACCTCGCCCAGCACCACGTCCGGCGTCAGCCACAGACACTCCGCCTCCCGGCCGTCCTCGTCCAT
>JAEEGL012581472.1_pt1 | contig 10023 bp, 4 predicted proteins | sample 9134231 | NCBI WGS metagenome assembly JAEEGL01 (sample SAMN16246548, study PRJNA631951) | gut metagenome | biome: gut microbiome; feature: rumen; material: fiber-attached | host: Bos | place: Iran: Karaj | collected 2018-10 | reverse complement strand
CAAAAAATTCTAAAGTTTCAAATATTAAATCTATTTCTGGTTCTAATAGTTATCAAATTAAAGAATTAACAAAAAAAATAGATAAAGGAAAATATACTGATTTTTATGAAGATTATCTTAGTATTAATAAATAAAAAAAATATTAAAATATTATTAATTTAATAATTTATTATAAATAATAAAATAATTAAAATTATATTATATTTAAAACAAAAAAATAAACAGCGGACATAAAAATAAATAAATAAGCTAAAATTCGTATCAACAAATTTATTATTTTTTATATAATTTTAATTTAAAACAATTTATTTACATAAATTAAAATATATATATCAATTTTTCAATTGGAAAAATGTCAATATCATCGGTGGTTGATTTAAATTTATTGAAATCTCATTATATATCAAAGAATAGAATAGTAATCTCAAATATTCCAAATGACATTTATTTAAGAGATATTCTTTGTCAGAAAAAATATTTTGGACAATATGGACATATTATTCAAATTTTTTTCGATAATAATATAAATGGAAATAAAGTCATAATAGAATTTGATACAAATAATCAAGCTGCTCTGGCTATACTTTTCCTTTATAAATTAAAAATTTCAAAAGATCAAAAATTAAATGTAAATTATTTCATAACGAAATATTGTAATTATTTTTTAAAAAATGAAATATGTATTAATAAAAGATGTTTTTATTTACATGATTTGAATATTAATCAATATTTATTTTGTAAAGTTAATAATTATATTGATTTTGATTGTTTTCAATTTGCGTTAAATATTTTAAATTTACATTCATCAGTTATAAATATAATTAAATTAAAAGTACTTGGGAATGATTATTATATAATAAATAAAAAGTTTCCAAAAATTACTTTAAAGAAATTAAAAAATAAAGAATATGTAAAAAAAATATTATTACTTGAAAAAAATAATGAAAAAAAAAATGAGATAATTAAATCACTACAAATTCCTTTAGATTATAGTTTAAATATCTCAAATAGTTCTTATAATGTTTTAAATCATCCGAATTGGATTATTAAAAGGAAAAAAAGTTCAAGATTTAATTTTGTTAAGGTAAAAGAAAATAATAATTATTCCCCTGTTTTTGTTCCAGAATTTGTTTTAGATTTAATAGATAAAACAATTTTGGATTTAACTGAAAAAAAAAAAAATTATTGTGATAATAAGTATTATATAAATGATTTTAATTATAATTGGTCGTATATGGAGTGATAAAGTATTATTTTTTGAATTTCCTCATTTATTGAGATTATATATTTTGTATTATTTTTGTAAATAAAAGTATAAATAATAACTTCATATATATTATAAAAAATGTTGTTAAATTATTATATATTATAGAATTAAATTATTATTTATTTTAAGTTGAATTTTAAATGTTACTTATCAAATTAAAAAATAATATATATGAATATAAATAATAATTAATTAAAAAATGTCAAATAAATATAAATCAAGAAGTGAATTTATTGCAAAATTTCAAGAAAAAAATAAAATAAATATAGATAATGAAAATATAAAAAAAAAAGGAAGATGGGATTTACTTTATCATCAAGGAAAAATAATGAAAATGAAAGAAGATAAATATAGAGAAGAAATGTTAGAATTAAGAAATAAAGAAGAATTTAAAGAATGTACATTCTCTCCTAAAAAATATACTTATTATAAAACTGAAAATATAGAAAATCCAATAAAAAATTATAAAAATAATAATATAAAAAATTTTATCAAAAGACAAAATAAATGGTTAGAAAAAAGAGCTTTATCAATTGAAGGCTTAAAAGAAAGAACAAATAATAAAGATACAGAAGAATGTTATTTTGAACCAATTATGGTAAAAAATATATTTTGTAAATTTTAGTTTGATAAAATAAGTAATAAAAAAGTTATAAAAGATCATACAAGTCAAATTTTAGAAGATTCTGAATCATATAATCAATATATTAAAAGATTAGTAAAGAAAAGAGAAGCAATAATTAAGAAACAAAAGTTAGACAAGAAAATTCCTGGAAGTGGTTATTTATGGAATAATAAACCTAAAAAATATAATTTAAATTATGATTATACTAAACATTTAATTTCCAATAATTTAATATATCAAATTAGGAATAATAATTCAGATTATATTAAAAAAAAATCAAAATCTAGAACTAATTTTGATTGTAATTTTCTTAAAATTCAAAATTTAAAAAAACAACATAGTAACTTAGATAAAATATATAATGATTTATATATAAATAAATCAAAAAAAAATAATACAGAAAAAATAGAAAATAATATAAATGAAAAAAAAGATTTAATAGTAATTCCTCAAAAAATACAATTTGGAAATGCACTTGATATATTACATAATGAATTATATTCATTTGATATAAATGAATAAAAATTTGATTTTTGAAAATTTTAAATAAATGTTTTTTTATTAATTTAATAAAATAAAATATAAAAGAAAATATTATCCTAAAGTTATATTACTTGATAAATTTGACCATACATCAATACTATCTGTAACACAAGTTTGAAGAGAATTAGAAAATTCTTTTAAATTATTTATATAACCTTCTTCAAAATCATTTAACAAATTATTAAAATTAGTATTATTTTGATAATAATAATATTGAATAAATCCTCTTATTTTATTTAATTCATCAGTTTCTTTATAACACATTTTTTCCATTGCATATTTTTTATCTCTAAATAATAAAGCAGTATCAATATTTTCTAGTGGATTCATATCAAAATTTTTCATATCCATTTTTTGCCAAAGTGTTTCTTTTTTTAAATTTAGTTTATTTATTCTAGATACATAATCATCTTTCATTGTTTCTTGTTTAGTAATTAAAGTTGAAAAATATTCACATTTCCCTTTTACTTCTTTTAAATATGTTTTTAATACATCTTTAAATACTAAAGATTCATTGAATAAAATTCTTCTCCAATTTTTAAAAAAAGTTTCATATTGATTAAACACATTTAAAATATTTTCACTTAATTTAACTTTTTCACATAAATTACTTAATTTATTAAATCCTCTTTCAACTTCATCTAAATCAATACAAGCTAAAGTAAGATTATAATTAAATTTATGTAAATTTTTTTGTATCCCTTCAATTATTTCATTTTGACATTTAAAAAAATGATTTATATTATTAAAGTAATTAATTGAATTTTGTATATTTTCAAAATGTAATAATTTTAATTTACCATCCATTGATCTAACTTGATTAATTGTAGGGGCAGTTAAAACATTAGTATTTAAAACTTTCATTTCTTGTTCAAAAAAATTTCTATCACTACAAGATAAAAAAACAGTTAAACTTTCACAAGATTTTAAATTTTCATTTTGTAAAACTTCATCTAAAAATTTTTGTAAACCTTTTGCTCTTTTTTCTATAAAATCTTTTTCAAATCTTTTATTACTTATTTTTTTCTTTGGTAATAAAGGTAAAATTTCCATCGGAAAAATTGCTTGTAAAGTATCTTTTAACCAAATAAAATCAGAATATCTTCTTGAAACAATCCAATTTAAAGGTTCTGTTATAATATCATATAAAACATATGATGGTTTAATATATGAATCATTTATAATTCTTGGATTTTGAATTTTACAATTAATATTAGTATTATTTAATTTTGATTTTTGAATTGTATTACAATTTATTTCAGAAATACTATTTTTTGTTTCTTCTTCAAAATTTTTTGTATTTAATTCTGTTAATGTTGTTTTTAAATCAATTAAATTTACATTTTGTTGATTTGTTGTTGGCGTTTTTAATTTAAAATAATCTAAAACTCCTGATGCAGTTGCATTTATTTTTTCTATAAATGATTGTTGTTGTTGAGGATAAATTTGGTTATTTTGTTGTTGAATATTTTGAGGATAATATTGATTTAGATTATATTGATTTGTATTATATTGATTTTGATAATTTTGATTTGTATTATATTGATTTTGATAATTTTGATTTATGTTATATTGATTTTGATAATATAGAAATTGATTTTGATTTTGATTTTGAGAATTTATTTGAATATTATTTTGATTTTGAGGATTAAGTAATGGATTATTTATATTTGGGGAATATGTTTGAGATTTTGGAATTGGATCACCAAAAAAATTTCCTGTTGACATTGGTTGTTGAGTATTGTTTGTATTGGATTGATTTTCCATTTTAATAATATTTATTATTATATTTATTTTAATATAATTTTTTTGATTATTTTTTTTTTAATTTTTTAAATCATATATCTTTTGGAATATAGATTTTTATTTTTTTATGAAAAATTAAGAGAATTATAACATATTTTTTTTAATTTTTTTGACTTAATTTTTATTTAAAATTGAATTATTTCTTTTAATTCTAATTAATGAATTTAAATTCTTATATTTTTTTATTGTAATATGGGGATTTATTTATTTTTATTAATTGTAATTTCCCTTAGTTTTATATATTTAAAAATGTTATTTTAAATATTTTTACTTTTTGATTACTTATTAATAAATCTTGTATTCGATTATTAATTATTAAATTTATTTTATATTTTAAAATTATTATTTTATATATATATTTAAATATAATATTTTAATTAAATTTAAATTTCAATTTAATTTTCTATTTTTCAAAATCTAAATTTAATCATTTGAAAATAAGTTTTATTCATTCATTATTATTCATTTGAATTAATTTTTTTCTCCTTCATTGTTTTTTTCTTCTTTATTTTCATTATTATTTATTTCTGAGTTTTCAATAATATATTTTTTATTATTTTCTTCATCTTTAATTTGATTTTGATTTTCTGTATTTTTATTATTTTTGTTTTCTTCTTTTCCATTTTCATTTTTATTATCTTGGATGTTTTCATTGTCATTTTCTTTTTTATTATCTTGAATATTTTCATTTTCTTTTTTTACTTCTATTTGACTATTAATTTTGATTTCATTAATTTCTTCAATTTTAGTATCTTCTTTGAATTCATTTTCTGATTTATTTTCAATGTTTTTATCTTTTATTTCATTTTTATTTTCATCATCATCATTTTCTTTTTTTTCCAATTTATTTACATTATTTTCTTTTTTAATATCAGAATTTGTATCATTTTCTTTTTTATTTTCTGAATCATTTTCTTTTTTAATATCAGAATTTGTATCATTTTCTTTTTTATTTTCTGAATCATTTTCTTTTTTATTATCTGAATTTGTATCATTTTCTTTTTTATTTTCTGAATCATTTTCTTTTTTATTATCTGAATTTGTATCTTTATTATTATCTAAATTTATATCAATTTCTTTTTTAATATCTGAATTTGTGTCATTTTCATTTTTATTTTCTAAATTTATATCATTTTCTTTTTTATTATCTGAATTTATATCATTTATTGTATTTATATCATTTATTTTTTTCTCTTCCTCTTCATTTATAATGTTAGTTTTTTTCCCCTCATTATTATTATCATTTTCATTTTTTTCATTATTTTTATTATTTTCTTTTTCTTCATTATTATTATTTTTTACTATATTGTTTTCTTCTTTTAAATCATTTTCATCTTCGGTTTTTTCTTTATCTTCTTTTTGTTCTCCAATTTTATTTTCATTATTATTATTTTCATCATTATTTTCTTTTTTTTCTTCTAACATATCGAAATTTATTATATTATCATTATTATTATCTTCTTTTTCCTTAATATTAATATTTACAATGTCATTGTTACCTATTTTATTAATATCAATAATTTCATTACCAATATCTTCAAAACTTAATTCCATTAATTTATCTTCTTTTTTTTCTTCATTTTCTTTATCTTTTTTTTTAGAACCTAACATTAATAATTTATCCATATTTGCTTTTTTATAATCACCACCATTTAAATAAACATTATATATTTTTATATCTTCTTCAACTAATTCTTCTAAAGTTGAATTACTTGTAGGAATTTCTACATCAAAATCAAAATTTGTAACATCCATATAAAGTAATTTTTGATCAAAAAAATTTTTAATATGATAAACAAAAACTTCATTAATTACTTTTAAATTTATTGGTATTATTGATGTTAAATAGATATTTTCACTTTTAAATATATATGTTATTAATTGAATATTATTTGCAAAAAAACTACTAAATGATTTTCTATTATTTGTAAATTGGAAATTTAAATTATTTAATAAATTGTCTATTAAAGAGTCGAATAAATTTTTGTGAGTTTGTTCTAATATTTCATTAAAGAAAGCTTCTATTAATATTTGAGGGGAATTTTTATTTGCAATAATTTCCATAATTTGATTATATAATGTTTGATATAAATTATTTATTTCATATTTAAAATATAAATCACTAATCATACTAAATATTTTTTTGTTTTTTGCACATAAAATTAATTCTTCAATTTCTTCTTTACAAATTCCTTTTGCATATGAATTTACAAAAATATCAATATTAGTTCTAAAATATTCAACTTTAGTTAATTTTTTTATTCCTAATCTTTCTTGTTCTTTTCCAAAAGTTGAAATAAATAATAAGTTTTGATATAAATTTAAATCACTTAGGAAAATAAATTCATTTTTTTTTAATATTTTAAATAATAAAGTTAACATTTTTTTTTGTGATTCAAGTTTATTTAAATTAATTACAATAGAATCATTATCAAAATTATTGTTATTTGAAAGAAATATACTCATTGGATCTTCTTGAATTAAATTTGGAGTAACTAAATTATCAAAATTAGATAATATATTTTCATTTATTTTTATCATTAATGATATAACTGAACATAATTTTTTTTCATCTTTTAAATATAAACCATTAAAAAGAAGATTAATTAATCTTTCTTCAGACATTAAAAAATTAAAAAAATATTGTTTTGAAATAGCATTTTTTATAGTTTCACATATATATTCTATTTTAATTTCAGGATTATTATCATTTAATTCTTGTAATAATTTTTCACAAAAATTGAATTGTAAATCAGTTAAATCTTCTTCAGTCTTTTCATTAAAAGTTAATATTAAATTAATACATTCTGAAATTGCTTTTTTATTTAAACAAATTATTAATTGTTCTAAAAAATCTATTTTTTCTTTAAATAAATATGAGATTATTATAGTTCCTTTTGTTTGAATTAAATGTTTAAATATTTTGTAGAAATATCCGATTAATACTTCATTTTCAACTGAAGATGTTTTTATAAAAGATAAGAAATAATCTAAATTTTCATACACCATTTTTGTTATTTTCTTATTATTTATTATTTCTTCTTGTTCTATATTATTATTTATATCATTTTCATTTTCTTTATTTTTATTATTTATACTTTGATTTTCTTCAATTATTCCTTCTTCTTCTTCTTCTTTTTTTTCTTCTTCTTTCATTTCCTTTTTTTCTTCTTCTTTCTTTTCTTCATTCTTTCCTTCTTCTTTGTTTTCTTCTTTTATTTCTTCTTCTTTGTTTTCTTCATTTTTTTCTTCTTCTATGTTTTCTTCATTTTTTTCTTCTTCTTTCTTTTCTTCATTTTTTTCTTCTTCATTTTTTGATTCTTCTTTTTTTTCTTCATTCTTTCCTTCTTCATTTATTACTTCTTCTTTTTTTTCTTCTTCTTTGTTTTCTTCTTTTTTTTTTTCTTTATTTTTTGCTTCTTCTTTCTTTTCTTCATTCTTTTCTTCTTCTTTATTTACATCTTCTTTTTTTTCTTCTTTCTTTTCTTCTTCTTTTTTTTCTTCATTTTTTGCTTCTTTTTTCTTTTCTTCTTCTTTATCTACTTCTTCTTTTTTTAATTTATCAATATCTACATCAATGTTTGTTTCTTTTTCATTTATATTATCATCAATAACAACTTGATTTTCAGTAAGAAAAATATTAGTAATTTCTCCATTATCACAACATAATATTTCAGTTGAATTAAAAGGAAATTTATGTCCTGTTCTATTATCATCTATTTCAGGCATTTTAATAGAATAATCAATTAATTTTTTAAAAATTTCATTCGATAAAAAAGGGATAAATACAGAACTTGAATTTGTTTTTATTTCTTGAATTAATTCTTCATTATCAAGAATATCTTCTATTGTTAATTCATTGTTTTTCATTTTTTCATGATATTGTTCTATTAATTTTGGATTGAATGAACGATTAAAAAAAAACATTTTTTTAAATAGTTAAAATTTAAAAATTGAAAAAAAAAAAAAATATTAAAATAGATAATATTCATTTTATATTATATTTTATAAATTTAAAATATAACATATTTTTTAATATGAAGAATTCATTACAACAAAAAAAAACTAAACTTTTTAATGTATCAAAAATAACAAATCCAAATTTAACTCCCAAATTCATTAATGATAAACAAAATTTTTCACCTTTATTAAATTCAAGAGAAAAATTATCTAAAATAGTAAAAAAAAACCAGAAAACATTACAAAAACCTATTGTTAAAAAAACAAATTTATTTAATGAGGATAAAAATATATTAAAAAGATTTGAAATTGAAGAAAATAAATTAAAATCACATAAAACTCCTTTAATATGGACAAAAAAATCATTAATAAAAAATAAAAAAGATGAATTAATTATATCAGAAATGAAATATTTAAAAACTGATTTTAATTCAAATAAAAATGAATTAGAAAATAAAGAAAATTTAAGTCCTATGAATAATAGAAAATATATGAATAAATCTTTTTCAAAAGAACTTTATACTTCAAAATCAAATAACAATCCTTTGTCAATGAAATTAATATATATTCATAGAAAAGAAAATTCAAATCATGATTTGAAAAATAAAAAAGATTTTCAAAAAGAATTTATTAAAAAAAGAGAAAAATCAGTAAGAGTTAAATCATCATGTAGTCCAAAATTATTTAATAAAGATTTTTCAACATTAAAAGAAAATAATTATGCATTAATACATAAAAAAGTAAGTCAATCAAGAAAAAATTCAACAATTAATTCAAATATAAATATAAACAATACAAACAATTCAAATATAAATATAACAAATACAAATACAAATACAAATATAAATAAAAATCGTAAAAATTCAATTAATTTAAATAATAATAATAACACAAATTCAAATATAAAATCAAAAAATACATCAACAAAAAACATAAAAAAAACAAACACATTTCAAAAAACTAAAAAAATAAATTTGAATCACTCAAACTATAGTAGTAATAATACAATAGAATCAATAAACTTAATAAATTATTCATCAAATTATTCACCAAAAACAGATACTTCAGATTTGTTTGAATATGAAAAAGATAAACCAAAATATTTAACAAATGAAGAAAAATTAATATATGGAAATAGAGAGCCAAAAGGATATAAAAAAATAAGATTATTAGGAAAAGGAGGATGTGGAATAGTTTGGTTATGTATAAATTCAAAAGGAAATGAATTTGCAGTAAAACAAATTTCAAAAAAAATAAAAAATAAAGACTCATTTGATAAAATAATAAATAAAAATAATAAAGAAATGAATCATAGTAGTCAAATGGCAAAAAGAGAAATAGAAATAATAAATTATCTTCAGTTAAATTGTAAAAGTGAATTAATGATTTATTTATATGAATCAATTGAAGATAATAATGATATATGGTTTATTTTTGAAAAAGGAGGACATAATTTATCTGATTTGATTTTTAAATTAAAAGGTGAATTTTTAGGAACAGAAAGAATTTATTCTATTAAAAAAGGACATTTTTTAATGAAATTAACATCAGATATTTCTCAATTAAAATTATTTATTAAAACTATGTTAAAATTTATTTATAATATAAGTAAATATAATATAGTTCATGGTGATATAAAACCAGATAATATTTTAATAGAATATAATAATGAAGATTATTCAATTAAAAAAATAAAAATTATTGATTTTGGAAGTTCATTTTTTTTAAATAATCCAAATAATTTTTCATCAAATACACCAGAATATATTTCACCTGAAATAACAGAATTATTAGAAAATTCAAATAATACAAAAGAAATAAT
>JAEEGL011951560.1_pt1 | contig 10023 bp, 4 predicted proteins | sample 9134231 | NCBI WGS metagenome assembly JAEEGL01 (sample SAMN16246548, study PRJNA631951) | gut metagenome | biome: gut microbiome; feature: rumen; material: fiber-attached | host: Bos | place: Iran: Karaj | collected 2018-10 | reverse complement strand
GAAAAAAGATCTGCGCAATCCCGGGAAAGAAGGATTCCGTCAAAACCTGCAGCATCGGCAGTCCGGATGATGGTACCAACATTTCCGGGATCCTGCACGGCATCAAGCGCCAGAAGATGATTTCCGGCAAGCGCACGAACATGACGGGACAAAACAGCGGCAATACCCTGAGGGGTTTTCGTGTCACAGACAGAGGCAAAAAGCTGTTCGGGAAGCATACAAACCGGGATGTTTTCCGGAAGGGAAAAAGGCGGATCAAAGCCTTCCCGGAGCAGAATTGTCTGAATTTCGAAACCGGAATCAAGAGATTCATGAACCATTTTAACGCCTTCCACCAGGAAGGCATCCAGCGCATCCCTGCCTTTTCGGTCTTTCAGGGACCGCCATGAGAGGACACGGGGATTTCGGGCGGAAGTAATCTGTTCCATAGCCTTTCTCCTTTCAGGAATTCACAAGTTCAAGAAGATTCGGAAGAAAAGAGGCAAGGGAATCATACGGACGCGGGGTTTCCTGCGGAGGAAAGGAAAGCTTAATCGCCTGATCGATCAGAAGAGAACCGCGCGGCATGAACGGATGTGCAGCATCACCGGAGAAGACGCCGGGAAAAAGAAGGTTCGCGGAGGACGGGAAAGTATGGTAAAAACGCAGCAGAAACTCCGGCAGCAGCTCAGAAGGACGTACCGCAATGGAAGCCGGTACGGCAGAAACCGGCGGAAGGCCGGAATACACATCCTGCAAAAGGGAAAGACCGACAGGGATTTCCATTTTTTTCTCGGCAGAAAACAGCATGGAAAGGGAGGAAACGCGGTTATTACGGAACATGGTCAGGAAACGCCACAGGGCAATCTTTAACGGCTGCGGAAGCACTTCAAACAGGGAAGCCCCACGACCGGAAATGCACAGCGCCATTCTTTCCGGCAGAAAATCATTCCTGCTCGGATCGGAAGCGAGCTGCAGCAAAACGAGGCCGGAAAGCATCATTAGGAAAGCAAGATAGAGCAGCAACAGGGCTCCGATACGGGAAAAAGAACCGGCGGAAGACATCTGAAGCAGCATGGATACCATCAAAGGCAGATGATCCGAAATGAAAAAATCCAAAGCAACGCGGGCACGGCGCAAAGCAACAGGATCCGTACGGGCATCACGAAGCGCTTTGGTTAAAAGGGACAGATCCTGCCTGAATGGGTTGAGTGCCAGGTAAGCATCGAAGGAAGGATCAGAACAAAACGAAAAATCTTTTGCAATCAGATCCGGATCCCGCATCAGAGCAGGAAGAAGCATATACTGGATTCCCAGCGGAAGCTGGCAGGTGCGGACTGCCTGCTCACGGCCTCTGAGGAAAAGGGAAATATCCGCTATGCAGGCCCCCAGATCCAGAACCATAAAACCGCCCCGCGTTTCTTCCGGAGAACAGAAACGGAAATAAGCCCCAAGGGCGGAACTGTCGGAGGCAAAGGACACGGGGAAACCTTCCGGCGGCAGGGAATATCCGCTTTCTTTCTGAACAGACACGCTTAAGGAAAGGAAGAGGTTCATAAGCGCTTCACGGCCTTCTTTTGCCATTTCATCCGGAAGGGAGAAACGCCATGAAAGCTCAGATGCGCCATCAGAACGGGCCTGCAAAGCCGCAATCAGCATGACCTGATGCAGGCAAAGAAAACCGGAGCGCCCCTTTTCTCCCTCCCATTTAAGAGAGGTATAGATTGCTTCCGAAGGGGTTGAAAGAAGATCCTCGAGCGTGGAGGACATCAGAACAATTCCATCAATAAACGGAATGGGCTCGGCTCCGGGAACATTGCGAAACAGGCGGGAAACCGTCGGAAGAAGCGCTGAAACTGGGACTGCCGGAAGGAACTCCCTGCGAAGAAGATCCCTGGAGGCAGCCGGATTGTTGAGAAGCGTACGAACCATGACAGGCCCCTGCATGGGTTTGCGATAACGACCGGAGGAAAATACTACGGAAATTCCGGAAGAACCAAAGTCAATATTGACGGTCTGCGGGCCTGAAGCATCCAGCTTCGGCTCCGGAAGAAGATTCGGCAGACATCCCAGGGTGACATCGTTTGATGAGAGCGCAAAACAAACCGGAAAGGAAGGAAGGGAAGCGGCAAAGCGTCCGGGGGACGTGGCCGTCAGCGGAATGAAGTCACCTTCTTCCTGGAGGACGGACAAAGTAAAAGGATCAGTAACATTCGCATAGACATAATAGGCATTCCAGTCAGCGGGACGGAAAGGCATGGAAGGCCAAAGCGCCAGGGTGGGAATATCGTGGGAATAGAGACTGATGATTTCATCCGGCGCGTATTCGCGGATGAGCCGGATCGGAAATGCTCCGTCCAGCGTCAGAATGACCCGGAGGCAAGGATCCTGCATGTTTTCCGTTCTATACCGTTCAAAGGAGACCAGAGAGGGCTTCATCATTGTACGGCCTTCCGGCGTCGAGCAAAGTGCACGGGCAAAGGAAGGCGAAAAAGGCGGAAGCACGGCATCCGGAACCGGAACGGACGAATCCTGAGATTCGGAGGTATGCTCCGGGAACACGATGCACATGGATGCCAAAAGCGAATCACCGATTACATCGCTTCCCCGGGCAGGAAACACGACGACACGGTCCGAGAATGGGGAAAGCACATCGGAGGGAAAAGCGTCTCCGAGGCATTCACGCAGAACCGTCAGCATGGAGGGTGAATTCGGATCCCATGGCCAGGTAAAGGCCAGATCCCGTTTTTCCAGGGGTTCGCCGGCCTGGTGCATGAGATCAAGAGCGACACTGCGGGCAGAAGGAAACGCATCCGGATATTTATTCAGAAACTCCCGAAGGTTGCGCAGCATTGCATCGCGATAATCATCTGAAGATTCGTTCAGCAGCTTACATTCAGAGGAAAGATGGGAAAGGATATAGCTTTCCTCAGAAACGAAAGAGCTTTCCAGGAGCCCGCGGGAGTTTTCCCGTGCAAAAGGGATTCCTTTCCACAGATAGAGAATTTCATCAGGAAGACCTGAACAGGCGGAAGCCTGGAAATCGTCCCGGCCGGTAAAACAGCTTCCGAGCAGATCAGAGGACAGAAAATGTTCATAAAAACCAATGGTTTTACTCAGATAAGGACTGTATGCCGGAAGAGTAAGAAGGCCGCATACAGCCTGAAGCCGTGTCGGCAGGTGAGAATCGGGTGCATCAGAATCGGGAGAAACTGACAGATCCTGCAGATATGAGCACAGAAAACCATACAGAGGCTGGGTTTCCATTGCATTTTTTTTCAGAGATTCCGTATAGGCTGCCAGCTGGGAAATAAGCAGCGCACGGTCTCCTTCTCCCAGCACAGAACATGGATCGGAAAAAATGTCCTTGTCACGGTCGTACCAGACGACAAAGGAAGGAACTATCTTTCTGTGGGCTGCAGTGCGACGGGCCGGAATCAATTCCGTCCCGGGAAGAATCAAAGCAAAAGGCAGGGAGGAAGCTGCGTCTTCAAGAGAAAGGAGGAAAGCCTGATCCGTATGATGTGCATTCAGCCAGTACCGAAGGACGGGAGAAGCACCCGGAACGAGGGTTGCACAGGTGAGGCCGGCTTCGGACGCAGTACGTCGACGGTACTGACGGAGTAAAAGCATAGCGATCAGACCTCGCTTTTCGCTTTCACCGGACGCCGGTATCGTGTCTGCAGGGAATAAGGCCAGAAGATCCTCCAAAGCTTCCGGAGGCCGGTCAGGAATCAGATCCGGCAGAAGCGGCAGAGGCGGCATTACGCCGGAGGAAAGAAAACGGCAGGGAGAAAGTTCTTCCCGGCATACGTCCAGAACTCTGGAGAAAAGGAAAGAAAGCGGATCCGCAGGAACCGTATCCTTGCAGATTCCCCAAAGGGATTTAAGACGAGCCTTCGGATCCGTTTCCGGAAAGCCTTCACTGAGAGGGGGAATTCGCAGAGGCACTTCACTGTCTGTTCCGATCAGAAGCTTTTCCAAAGCACCGCAGGCGTCGGAGGAAAAGATTGAACCGGTCCAGGGATCCTTTTCCGACGAAGATGCTGCATGAGCGGAAACGGAAGCGCAAATGGCAGAGGGATCCAATTCGGCTTCACAACGGGCTACGGCTGCCTCCAGGAGGCGGATCCGGCGTTCCTGTTTCAGAACGGCAAGATGATCCATGTCCGGCGGAATGACTTTTATTTTGGCATCGTGCAGAGCAGAACGACAGCGCTGAAGACAATCCAGCTGTACCTGCAGTGCCCGGTAACCGCCGAGTGAACCAAGAATCTTTTCTCTTTTGCGGTTTTCATCCTGCAGCTGAAGTTCCATATCTTTCAGCCGACGAAGAAGCTGCTCTTCTTCAGTATCATCAAGAGAGTCCCGATGGACCGGACGAACGGTATCCAGACCTGACTCATGGGCTTCAGCAACAGCAGCATCAAGCTCTGCTGCGACTGTAATATACCGGCCGCAGGCATTCACAGCATCCTGCCACAGAGATGTATTTTCGGGCGAGATCCGCAATGCTTCCGGAACGGAACGGATTGAACGAAGGATTTCCCCCAAAAGGATTCTGACAGTTCTTTCAAGTGTCGAAAGAGAGGAAAGAAGCCGGTCATCCACCCGGGCAGACGAAAAAAGGTGGCGGAAAATTGTATTCCGGACATTCGGGGCCAATGAACGCAAACGGGCCGGGTGAGACAGGTATCCTTTTAATGAAGGAACGAGATCAGCCAGGAGAAAGGCAGCAGCTTCCACAAAGGAAATGAAAGGCAGCGCCTGATCTCCCAGAGAAGCCAGGGAGAGGGTCCCGTCCGTTTCCAGGGTGCGGAAACCTTTGGACAAAGGTTCAGGATTGTTATGTATCTTTCCGATCAGGCGGGCTGCGGCCACGGCAACCAGGCAGAAAGAATCCCCGGAACTGACGATGGACGAAGGCAGGGAAAGAAGATAAACAGCATCTGCGTTTTCTGTATTTTTGAGGGAGGAAGACAAAGCGGGAAAAAACGAATCAGGGCCGGAAGAAAAAGTATCTGCCAATGCCAGAAGCGTCACATGAATGCTTTTTCCATGCGCGAGAGAAGGCAGATTTCTCAGGAAGGCCAGAGAAACTCCCGCCGCAAAAGGATCCGTCAGATCTGCGAGCAGAAACAGCCTGGAAGGATGTTCCGGATCGGAATCATTCTGCAATGCCTCAAGCCAGTCGAACAGATTGCAGACAGAGGGATCGTCAGGGCGGGACAGCAGATCCGCAAAGCACCATTCCACTGCTTCCCTGTCCGTTTGAAGGGACAAAGGAAGACCTTTTCCGCGAAGGGCAGAAAAAAGAAGAGAAGCGTCCGGATCCTCAGAAAGACTGCGGACGGAACGGAACGAGGGAACGCAGCCCTGAAAACAGAACTCGGTCTGAAAAAGGCTTTTTTCACCGGCTTCTGCCATCAGACGATGACAAAAGGAAAGCGAATCCGCCAGCGAGGCTGCTTCCGGATGGGAAGAACGCGAGGAAACGACAGAAAAAACGCGCAGCGTATCCACCGGCTGCGCGGCACCGCAGGAAAACGCGGTCATAACAGTGGTCAGGAGTTTTTCAGCTCCTGCGCCGATACTAAGCAGATAAGAAGACAAATTGATCACTCCAGAAAAGCAGGAAAACGCGGCGCATCAGAGCGCAGGCGGATAGCTTCCGTTGTCGTGAAGCTTTTTCAGTTCCCCGGCTACATATTCCTTATCTTCCTTGTACGTAACTCCGAACCAGACGGCGTGGGTGGAGAGGACTTCCACCTGCAGGCCGTTTTTATGCATCAGTGTATCAACCAATGCCGGAAGGAGACATTCTTTTTTCAGAGGATCTCCGGAAGGATCCTTCAGGAAGGAGTCCAGATATTTTACGCCTTCATCGAAGAAGGAAGGAGCAAAGCCCCAGAGATTCATGGATACCAGAGCGTCAGGATCCAGGATGATTCCGTCCGGATTGTCGTGGATATCACGGATTGTACCGTCCGGGAAGGGAAGGATACTGTAGGTTTCCACAACTTTGACCAGATGACCGGCAGCGTCGGTTGAGCAGACCCCGCGGGTAACATGTCCGTTTTTGGAAACAGTGTTTTTCAGATAATATGCGACCATGGAAGCTTTGTTGGATTCGTTCCGAAGTCGCTTCAGCGATTCCGCCATGGCAGAAAATGCATCCTTGCCGTAATAATCGTCGGCATTGATGACGGCAAAAGGTTCATGAATCAGATCTTTTGCGCAGACCACCGCATGTACGGTGCCGTAAGGTTTGGTGCGGTCTGCCGGGGGGACGAATCCGCCGGGAAGGGAATCATATTCCTGGTAAGCATAAGCTACTTCGACTTTTTTAGCGATCTTATTGCCGATGACTTCGCGGAACATTTCATCCATACTGCGGCGGATGACAAAAACGACTTTGTTAAAACCGGCTTCCACTGCATCGTGAATGGAGTATTCCATCAGTATTTCGCCATTTGGACCGATACGATCCACCTGCTTGTTTCCACCGTAACGGGACCCCAGACCGGCAGCCATGATCAGAAGCGTGGTATTCATTGCAAAAGATCTCCTTCATACCTATATATTACAGGATAAACCATTAAAATTTTACCACAGCGGAAAGAAGGATGTCAATCGACCGAAAACCCTTGAAGGGGAACAAAAATAGTTTACAAACTATTACATAAATGATAAAATTTATTAGTTGTTCTGTCTTATGAACGACTGCACGGAACGCCGATACGGCGGAAAGGGAAGGCAATGAATCAGAACGGATATTATCCTCAGGGAGCACAGGGCTACCCGCCTCAGGGCCAGGGCTATCCGTCTCAGGGGCAGGGGTACCCGCCTACGGGACAGGGTTATCCGCCTCAGGGCCAGGGTTACCCTCAACCTGCGGCAGGAGGATATACCGCCCCTCGGGTAATCGGGTATAACGGACCGCAGGCGGCGAATGCGCCCGTGACGGAGCCGGGATATCCCGGGCCGCAAAACAGCGGAAGCTATATTCCTCAAACCCCGTACAGCCCCGGATATACAAGCCCCGGATATCAGCAGCCAAACGGCGGAAGCTTCATTCCTCAAACTCCATACAGTCCGGGATACACAAGCCCCGGATATCAGCCTCCGCAAAACGGATATCAGGCCCCTTCAGGGAGTTATCAGTCCCCGATGAACGGTTATCCGCAACCGGGCAGATATACTCCGGGTTCGACGGATGGTTACAGTCCATATGCACAGATGGGAAGAATTCCTCCGCAGGGAGTGGACCCCAATCAGTTCAGCAACAGCATTCCGCTGAACGGAGGAGGATATGTTCCGCAAAAGATCCCCGTAAAAAAGCGTCCATTTGCGATGAAGGAATGGTATCTGATCGCAATAGGAGCGGTGCTTGTTGCGCTGTTTGTGGCGGCAGTCATTATCACAAGGAATTCTCTGCTGAAGGCAATACTGATTCTTCTCTCAGCCGGCAGCGCCGGAATTCTGTGGGTTAAGCCGATGGTCGCAGAAAACAGGCGGCTGACATTTACCATTCTCGCGCTGGCGCTGTGTGTACTGACCATCGTCAGTTTCCTTCTTCCGAGGTCCGGGGATGCAACAAAAAGGGCAGCGGAAGATCCGAAGGATACTGTTCAGCAATCCATCGGATCCGGCAACAACGGTGTTCCGGAAATTCCGCTTTCCGGTTCTTTGCAGGACACGAACAATAACACCCCCGAACCGGAAATAAAGGATACCACCCTGATTGAAAGACTGATTACATTTTTCAGGCTGTGGTATGAAAACCGGCAGGATGAAATGCTGGCTCTTTGTGCCCCCAGCTGGCGTGACAAACAGGAAAATGCCCGGGCCAGCCTGTTCCTTCTTGTAGGCAATCGGAAACCGACGGAGTTTACTTCGGAAAGCATTACCGGTACGGACGCAGACACCTCCCGGAAAGTTACGCTGACGGTGAAAATTGACCGCAATGACGGAAAAACACCTTTAAAATACCGTATGACGGTTTTGATGGTGAAGGAAAGCAATGAATGGTTCCTGGATCCCCTCAGCCTGCAAAGCTATGAAAATGCAGAGACTCCGGATCCGAATATCACGCCTACCCCGGCGCCGACACCGGAACCGGTCGTGTACAGCAGTACAACGCTGTATTACAATCCGAACAAGGGCGAATATTACCATGCGGATCCGAACTGCCCAAACGTCGGAGACAAATACAAACCGCTGCAGGGCGTGTTTACCTACGGGGAACTGAACAATGAACCCTACAGCAAACTGAAACCGTGCAATGTTTGCGCGGCACCTTTGCGGCAATGATCTGCACGGAAATGCCGAAGGGGAGATGCCTGGCCGGGTTTTCCGGCGGCGCTGACAGCACAGCACTGATGATTCTGCTGACACAGGCCCGTGATGCCGGACAGACAATGCCGGAAGCCATTCACGTCAACCATGGCCTGCGCGGGACTGAAAGCGACGGAGACGAGCAGTATTGCCGGGAGTTTTGCGCCGAAAGAGGAATAACGCTTCACGTGATTCATCCGCAGCTGCACGGCAGATCCGATGAAAACACATGCCGGGAGGCGAGGTTTCAGTGTTTTCGGGAGACGATGAAAGCAACAGGCATTCATCAGCTTGTGCTTGCCCACAATCGGGATGACCTTTCGGAAACATTCATGATGCGACTGATCCGGGGCACAGGGGCTGAAGGGCTAGCCTGCATGAACCGTGTTGATCGGCAGGAGGACTTCCTGATCTGCAGGCCTCTTCTGAACGTCGGGCGGAAGGAAATCCGGGATTATCTTCGGGAGGCTGGAATTGCCTGGCGGGAAGATTCATCCAACCGGGACAATGCTTATCTTCGGAACCGGATCAGGAACCAGCTGATTCCTTTGATGGAGGAAATGTGCGGGGGCGCCGCACGCCGGATTGCCCGCACGGCGATGATTCTTTCAGAGGAAAACGAAATTCTGAGCCGGAATGCAGCAGAATACGTTGAAAAATACGGTGCCTGCCGATTCCTGGACACAAAGCCGCTGACCGAATTGCCAAAGGCTATGCGGAGAAGAATCCTGCGGGAGTGGTGGAAAGAAAACACCCCGGAATTGCAGGAGCATGCGCTGAATTCAAGACAGACGGAGGAGATTGCGGATCTCAGCCTGTCTGAACGGGGCAAGATGAATCTTCCTGGCGGTCTGTATGCCGTTAAAAGCAGGCATGGTTTATATATGACCGGCTTTCGGGAGAAAACGCCGGAACCCGTTCCTTACCAGGAAGGCGAAATCCTGTTTGGAGATGTGAAACTGATTACGGAAGAATCTGAAGGAAACCCGGGAAACGGAATACTTGAACAGGAAATTCCCGCTGAGTTTCTGAAAGGATGTGTAATCAGAACCCGGAAACCGGGAGACAGGATCCGGCCTTTCGGAATGTCCGGAAGCAGAAAACTGCAGGATTATCTGACCGACAAAGGGATTGATGAGCCGCTGCGGGACAGGATTCCGCTTCTTTGCCGGGAACAGGAGGTTCTTCTGGCCGCCGGGGTCGGCGCAGGAGGCTTGCCGGAATGGCGGAGAGAAGCTGAAAACGTACGCTTGAAATGGCAGGGTTATTTACCCTGGTGCATGAAGAAAGAAAGGGAATGAGATCCATGGAACAGGATGCCTTACTGTATAAGGATCTGGAAAAAGTATTGATTACCAAGGAAGAAATCAGCTTAAAAGTAAAGGAACTTGGGAGGCGGATCTCTCAGGATTATGCCGGAAAAAGCCCGGTAATGGTTTGTATTCTTAAGGGAGCTGCCGTGTTTTTTTCGGATCTGATCCGTGAAATCGATCTGCCGCTGACGCTGGACTTCATGGCTATTTCCAGTTACGGAAGCGCAACAAAAACCAGCGGGGTTGTCCGGATCCTGAAAGATCTGGACAATGACATCCTGGGAAAGGATGTTATTGTTGTTGAAGATATTGTGGATTCAGGAATTACGCTGAACTATCTGCAGAAACTGCTTAAGCAGCGCGGCGCCAACAGCCTGCGGATTGCAACCCTTCT
>JAEEGL011765802.1_pt1 | contig 10023 bp, 9 predicted proteins | sample 9134231 | NCBI WGS metagenome assembly JAEEGL01 (sample SAMN16246548, study PRJNA631951) | gut metagenome | biome: gut microbiome; feature: rumen; material: fiber-attached | host: Bos | place: Iran: Karaj | collected 2018-10 | reverse complement strand
GTATTCCCTTTGGACTGCAATACCCGATCTGAGTATCTCCTCTTGCGCAAAACCTTTTTCGATAAGTGATCGGAAACAAGCATCCCTGCCTATTTCAGTCGATCCAAGACCGAAGCGTTTTATCGTCTGATCTGACAGACCTCTCTTATGCAGATACGATAGTGCTTCCGCACCGTCAGGCTTCCACAGAGCGTTATGAAAAAAGATCGCGGCTTCACGGTTGATCCGGAATATATTTTCCTTATCTTCGCGTGAATATGATGTCTGTTTGCTGGTCTGCGATCCCTTCGGAAGCTGCATGTGGACTCGTTCAGCGAGATCTGTTACTACATCGGAGAACTCCATACGGTCCATATCCATAATAAAGGTGAACACATTGCCGCCTTTATGGCAGCCAAAGCAGTAAAACATCTGTTGGGCAGGATCCACGCTGAAAGAAGGGGTTTTTTCGTTGTGAAAAGGGCAGCATGCCCAAAGCCTGTTTCCCTTCTGCTTCAGCGGGATGTAACTGCCAATGATGTCAACTATATCACATTTCGAACGTAGTTCATCGATCCACGCATCCGGAAAATACAAAATGCAGACCTCCAGCTTTTCTTCGTTTATAAATTTCGACGACAGATCCGAAAATCCTGTCTTGTCTGATTATTTAATAAAACGCATTGAAATACGGCTGGAACATGGATATCGAATCAAAAAGCCGGCTGCTTAACGGATAAAACTTTGATTTTCCGGAAAAAGACCGCCATCAGATAGATACAGGCGATCACCCATGCGAGAGTATCTCCTACATACAGACCTTTTTCGGCTATTACAAGCGTGAGCAGATATGTTACGACGGAACGCATAACGACCTGCAGTATACTTGAAAACAGAGTATGCCCTGCGATACCCATACCCTGAAGTGTTGAACGGAATATAAACAGAGAATACAGGAAAAACTCCATCGAGCATATCACTTTCAGAAAATCATAAGCGCAGTTGATTACTGATTCCGCATTGACATCTGACATATCGATAAAAAGGGTCAGCATGCGTTTGCCGAAGAGGAGCCCGGCTCCACTGCAGAAAAAGCACGTGGATAATGATATGATAAGAGCCTTTTTTACTCCGGATCTTATTCTGTCGATTCGTCCTGCGCCGAGGTTTTGACCTGCGTAAGTATGCATTGCGCTTCCGACAGAAAGCCCGCACATCTCAAGGAGTCCGCTGATCCTGGCAGCTGCAGAAATACCTGCCATGATTATTACGCCGAAGCTGTTAATGATCGATTGGAGGATAACACCGCCTATCGATACGATCGTATTCTGAGCTGCGATAGGCAGCGCGATCCTTGTGAGTTTTCCGACCGTTGGGAGTGAAACGGAAAAATCTTCTTTTGATAAAACGAGATGACTGGTCCTCAGTACAGCGGACATGCAGATTGCTGCTGAAACAAATTGTCCGCAAAGCGTTGCCGCAGCTGCGCCGGGGACTCCCCAATGAAACACGGCAACAAACAGAAGGTCAAAGCAAAGATTGATAAGAGCTGCGCTTACCATGGCGATCAGCGGCGTCCTGCTGTTCCCGACAGCGCGCAGCATACCAGCAAACAGATTATAAAACATTGTGATCGGTATCCCCATGAAAATAATGTAGAGATACTGTCGTGCCATATCGTAGGATTCCGCAGGGGTGTTCATTATTTTGAGGACAGTGCCGCAAAGAAGAACAGAAACCGAAGTTACCACGATGATACAGAACAAAGTAAGCAGTATCGACATCGCTGCTGCCTTTTTCATGCCGCTGATATCACCGGCACCGAATCTTTGAGAGATAAGGATAGAAAAACCTTGCGTCAGTCCCAGTATAAAACCGAGAACAAGCCAATCCAGCCAGCCGGCGGAGCCGACCGCGGCTAACGCGTTAACGCCGATGATCTTACCGACGATCGCTGTATCCACAATGGAATAGAGCTGCTGAAATACATTTCCTACCAGCAAAGGCAGAGCAAATGCGATGATATGTTTGCCGGGATCTCCCTTTGTCATGTCTCGGATGGTAGTCATATCTGCTCCCCAATCAGGACGTAACACGTATATCTTCGAATAAAAACAAAAACCTGTCATATGACAGGTTGATGGAGCTGATGACCGGATTTGAACCGGTGACCTCATCCTTACCAAGGATGCGCTCTACCGACTGAGCTACATCAGCACATTGGACTCGCGACTTCATAATTATATTACAACAGTTATCCTTTTGCAATAAAAAAATGTGTTAAGTTAAAATGAATATCTTCGACGCACTGTAACATACTTTTCCTGAGCATGGAAGATATGGGCAAAATATGATAGAATAATATAAGCGATGATGTTGGGAGGGATCTCTATGAGGAAGACTGCCGTTTCTATATTGATCATTATAAGTATATTGATCGCATCTATGCCATACAGCAGCGCGGAAGGAAGATACACGGGAGAAGAGATCAAGGCCAATCCCGAACAGATGTCGCGGGAGCATAGTGATTATGCGATCAATATCACAAAAGCGATCGCAAAATTCGCTGCAGATGCTGTTCCTGCAGCTGCAGCAGCCAAATTCATGGTAAAGGGATCGGAAGCTTTTGCGGCGATCAATGATTTTGACGGCGGCTGGTTCCCGTCATGTCAGAAAATCGGCTTTTCAAATGAGAGGGCAGAGAATTTCACCGGATATAACATAAATTCTTTTGATTGCGATGTTTTCATGGATTGTATCGTGAAATTCGATGCAAAAAAAATCAAAATATATGATATCGCATATCATTTAAAATTTGTTTGCGAAGACAATACAAGGACCGATGAAAAGCGATGGAAGGTATCTTCGTTTACCAATATAGATGTAGGGGCGGATGCGATAGATACTTTAAAGTATTCATCGATGGACGATGGTCTTGAACTCAGATCAGTGACAGGACAGCACTGTAAAGGTTTCATGCTCCTTGTTTCAGATCCATCCAGGATCATAGTCGGTACATGTAAACTTCCTTTTGATGAAAAAAAAGCAGGCTGGCAGCTGGATACGTTTTCGGACAAATACAATGCCGCTGCTGTAATCAACGGCGGAGGTTTTGCTGATCCGAACGGAATGGGCAAGGGAGGACAGGCAAATGGTATAGTCGTTTCCCAGGGACATCTTATCCAGAAACATATCGGAGGAAAACCATTTGGCACGATCATCGGTTTTGATACGAATGATAAACTTATCGTCCGAGACGATATTGCACGCGGAGATTCCGACAGTTTACATTTGAGAGATGCTGTAGCTTTCAATCCTGCACTGATCCAGGACGGAAAACGTACAAAAACGAGCTATGAATACAAGTATCTCTCTTGCAGGACGGCGATAGGACAAAGAGCAGACGGTACTGTCCTCATGCTTGTATTAGACGGCAGACAGCCTGATTCTCTCGGAGCAAACTTTAATGATCTTTGTGAGATCATGCTGGAGTTTGGTGCGGTAACGGCTGCAAATCTCGATGGAGGCACTTCAACTGCACTTGTTATGTTTGGCGACAAGATCAACGATGGAACGTCTCCTGACTACGTCTCAAGATATATGCCGACCGCTTTCATCGTAAAAAAGTGAGGATCTGCATCGCTGCAGATTTTCATGAGAAATAAGACGGCACCCCGTTATACAGGATAAATGCCTGATAACGGGGTGCCTGGTTTTACTTTGCTAGGCAGCGTTGAAATACTTTTATTGATCCAGATAGATACGGCGGAATTCCTTCAGGCTTTCGACAGGCTCCATAAGAGGCCCGTATTCTATGCCGCATGCGCCCTTATAACCGGCTTCATCAACTCTTTTGAAAACGAGTTTATAATCGATCTCGCCGGTCTGCAATTCATGCCTGCCGGGTGTGCCGGCGCAGTGCAGGTGAGCGATACAATCGAGATTGTCGATGATATTGTTGATGATGTTCCCCTCCATGATCTGCTGGTGATAGATATCATAGATGACTTTGACGTTCGGGGAATTGACTTCACGGATCATATTGAACGATTCGATCGAAGACCAGAGATAACAGTCCTTATGATTGTACAGTGTATTCAGCGGTTCTACCATCAATGTGATCCCATAGTCTTCGCATATCGGCTTACATGCCATCAAACCTGTGAGAATGCTGTCGTGCTGCTTCATGCGGTCCTCACCGGTATCTTTGCCTCCCTGCGTAATGAGGAAGCTGGCTCCGACTTTTTTAGCCGCTTCACAACTCTCTCTGAGACAATCGAGGTAATGCGGACGGTTCTCAGGTACGGTAAGTCCGAAGTCTGTGGTGCACATGCTGATGAGCTTTACGCCGGATTCCTCACATGCGGCTTTTACAGCCTCGAGATCAAGGGATTTCCAATTGTAGGTCTCGGCAGTATCAAAACCCAACTGACCGATCTGTCTGATAGCATCCGTAAACTCAACATTTCTGAAAAAACAGGGTACCGGTACACAAATCCTCATTGCGTTTCCTCCTCAAATCATAATATGAGTTAGGTTACATGATATATTTTATCAATATTCAATATTTCGTGCAATCCTTTTCTGAACGCATTTCATTCTTTATCATTATAGTACAGACCGAATAGATCAGTTAAATATACACAAAGAGATATGTCTTCTTTGTTCGGTGTTCCTTATTGTCGTGAAATATGGTATAATGAAATAAAAGGGAGGCGTATAACCTATGAGTGAAAACATACCGACAAATGTCGAGATGGATACAAACGGAAACGGAAGCGTCAGTTTTGCCGCCGAAGTAGTTGCTACGATAGCCGGTCTCGCGGCCACAGAAGTTGAGGGAGTTGCCACAATGGCCTCCAACACATCCGGCGGGATCGCGGATTTATTCTCCAAAAGAGCATCGACGGGGAAAAACCTCACGAAAGGCGTTAAGGTCGATGTACAGGAAGGAAAAGTCATAGTAAACGTAAACTTTATTGTCGAATATGGTTTCCCGGTGCCTGAGGTCGCCAAGAACATTCAGGAAAACGTGAAAAAAGCAATAGAGACGATGAGCGGCCTGAATGTTGAAGCGGTTGATGTCCATGTTTCAGGGGTAAGCTTTGAAAAGGAAAATCAGGCCGTCGCAGAGATTGAGCAGCAGCAGAGACTTCTCTTGCAAAAACAGCAGGAAGGAGAACGGAACAACAGGCTGAAGAGCGATCCGATAGCCCAGGCTGCTGTCGTTGAAAAAACGGTAAGTGAGACAGCCGAAGAGGCGCTTTCCTCTGAGGATGAGATCGATTCGGATACTGATGAGCTGACTGGAGAAATAGAGGAAACAGAGGAGACGGAAATCTCTGATGAAGAGATCATTCCGGAAGAAGATAACGATGAGGCGGGTTCCCGCTGATCAGTGTACCGGAAAGGCGGTGCAGATATGAAACTTCGTATAAGAGACAGAGTCATCCTGATCGTGTTTTCGATCATCGGCATTTGCATAGCGGCAGGCATCGGATTTGCTGCTTATCTATACTGGTTCCATGGAAGGTTATCCTCTTTGGCATTGTTTGATAACAGATTGTATACGTTTATCATTGCCTGTGCCGCGGCGGCCATACTTTTGATCCTGTCTATACGCGTTCTCGTCATGGCGTTTGTGCATGGCAAGCACAAGGATAAAAAAAGTGTGGCTGTACAGCAGTCCGGGCAGGGCAACGGAGAGGTACGCGTAAGCATGCAGGCTCTTGATGCCCTGGTCAAGCAATCTATCGCAGGGCATTCCGAAGGCGTTGCGGACATCCATACCCGTATCATCAATCACGAAGATTCGATCTCATTGCGTGCGGATATGTCACTCGAAGCAGATGTGCACATACCGGAAGCGACTATGCTTCTGCAGGATTCGATCAAAACCTATATAGAAGAGTATTCCGGCATCGCTGTGCGGGATATCTCAATAATGGTATCGACGATCGTTCCGAATGAAGAGCATCTCAAATTGCCCGGGAATACGAACGAAAGAATGGCAATCGAAGGAAACCATTCCCAGGTGCTGCCGGAAAGCATAGAGCCTATGCCTTCCGTTCCCGAGACAAATGTTTCGGAGGAACCTGCTGATCTGCAGCAAGAGGAAGCTGCCCCGGAAGGATCCGAACCGGCATATGATGATATCGCGATGCCTGAAACTGTTCAGGAATCGAACTCCGAGCCGAATGCTGAGGCTGCAGATACGGAACCTGCTGTTGAAACGGCTGAAGAACCTGAAACCTTATATGAAGGCATGAAAGCTTCTGAAACGGTTCTTGAACAGGACGCTGAAGAAAATGATCCGGATAAATCGGAATGATCATGATAATCCTCCTATAACATGTCTGCATCGAAAGGAACGGGACTATGCCTTCTATGTACACTAAGAGGATCATCGGAGCGCTTCTTGGAATAGCAGCAGCGCTTCTTATCTTGTTTATAGGCTTCTGGAAAACACTGCTTATATTCATTCTCGCGTATTTTGGCTGGTGGGTAACCGGTTCACGAAGATTGCCTCAGCCTGTTATGGAGCTTTTGAAGAAGGTCTTGCATCTTCACTGACCAATTTCTGTTGGGGGGATTTATTTTGAACAGATCTGAGGCCCGTGCGGCCGCATTAAAGCTTATCTATGAAAGGCGTATGGGCGGATCCGGCGGCACAGATACACGTGAAGGGCTGCTGGAGATACCACCCAAAGAAGGCAATGCAGATTATATGGAGAAGCTTTTTGAAGGCGTCTGCGATAACGAGGCCAAGATCGATGAGATCATATCCTCATTTCTCAGATCCGGATGGAAGCTTGAAAGACTGTCGCAAATCGATCTTATCGTCCTTGAGATAGCGGTATATGAGCTGGCAGTCGGAGAACTGCCCGGTGCCGTTGTGATAAATGAGGCCATTGAGCTTGCCGGTAAATACTCGAATCCGGATATATGTCCATTTATAAACGGCATCCTTGCCAGCATCTTACGCAGTGAAAGGTTAAAAGACGGATTGTAATGGGCGTACTGGGAATCGATACTAGCTGTTATACGACATCTGTTGCGTATGCGGATGGAGCGGCACTGCCCGCTCAGGAAAAAAAGGTATTGGAAGTACCCCTTGGTGACAGAGGGCTCATGCAATCCGGTGCCATTTTTCAGCACATCAAAAATCTGCCCGGTCTGCTGGAAAACCTATCAGAGAAACATACCGGGATGAGGTTAGATGCTGTCTGCGCGAGTACCAGACCGAGACCTGTTGAAGGAAGCTATATGCCTGTCTTTCTATGCTCCGAGAGCTTTGGAAGGTCCTTGGCATCGGTTTTGGATGTTCCTTTTTTTTCTACAAGCCATCAGCTGGGGCATCTGTATGCTGCCAGATACGGCAGCGGTCTTGAAACCGATGATTATCTTGCTGTTCATCTGTCAGGCGGAACGACAGAGCTTCTTAAGGTGACGGGACGATCCGATATTGAAATGATAGGCGGCACTGCTGATCTGAACGCTGGCCAATTTGTGGATAGGGTCGGTGTTGCATTGGGAATGGCGTTCCCCTCGGGTCCTGTGCTTGAAAAGCTCGCACGAGGTATGAAAGCGGAATCGATCCTCCCGCTTTCTCCGGAAGGCAATTATGTCCATTTTTCAGGGGCGGAGGCTCAGATCATGCGCGTGATCAGGGAGGGTGTTCTTGCTCCGGAACAGATAGCGATAGAGGTATACTCCTATATTTCAAGAGCGATAGCATATCTGATCATGAAAGGCTATGAATCGACCGGTATCATTCATGTGCTCGTTGCAGGCGGCGTTGCGTCATCCCGGATATTGCGTAAAATGCTGCCCGAAAGATTGCGAAAGAAGCATTCACCTGTAAAGATATACTGGGGAAGGCCTGAATACTCTTCTGATAATGCTGTCGGTGCAGCTCTGATAGGACTGGAAAAACTGAGAGAAAAGGGAGGCAGCTTATGTTAGCGGATGGAAAGGAATCGGCGAAAAAGGTTCGTATCGCTTTGAGAAAAAGAGTGTCACAGCTTGAAAAGAAGGGTATTAAAGTCAAGCTGGCCGTTATTCTGGCAGGAGACGATCCCTCTTCTCAAATATACGTCAGAAATAAGGAAAAGGCATGTGAAAAAGTTGGTATCGATTCCGTGACATATCGTCTGGAGAAAGATGTGACACAGAAGGATCTCATCTTCCTGATCGATCGGCTGAATAAGGATGAAAGCGTACACGGTATACTCTTGCAGCTGCCCGTTTATCGCCATCTTGATCCTACGGAAGCGATCGTGAAGATCTCTCCCGAGAAGGATGTCGATGGCTTTACTCCGATCAATACAGGGAAAATGTATATCGGAATGAAAAGCTTTATTCCATGTACGCCGAAGGGCTGCATTCACCTGCTGCACGAAGCCGGTATCCCTCTTGAAGGTAAACATGCCGTGGTGATCGGCAGAAGCAATATCGTAGGCAAGCCGCTGGCATATCTTTTGACAAAAGAAAACTGTACAGTGACCGTTTGCCATTCACGCACAAAGGATATATCTGCTTATACAAAAAATGCGGATATACTCGCTGTAGCCATCGGAAAGCCCGGCTTTATCACCGCCGACATGATCAAGGAAGGCGCTGTTATTCTCGATGTGGGCATCAACAGGCTCGAGGATGGCAGTATATGCGGAGACGTAAAAACGGATGAGTGCGCAGAAAAAGCCTCCTGGATCACACCTGTTCCGGGCGGCGTAGGTCCTATGACGATCGCCATGCTGCTTGAGAATACGGTTGAGGCAGCGGAGAACTATGGAATGGACGCTTAGTGTCACGCAGTTGAACGAATATGTGCGCAAACAGCTCGCTTCCGACCCTGTCTTGCGTTCCCTTCGCGTAAGCGGAGAGATATCCGGCATCAAGAAATACGCCTCCGGCCACTATTACTTTTCTTTGAAGGATGAAGGCGCGCGTGTTCAATGCGTGATGTTCCGGCAGAATGCCGCGGCATTAAGCTTTACCCCGGCAGACGGGATGCGTGTCATTGCAAAAGGCAGTGCTTCGGTGTACGTACGGGATGGAAGCTATCAGCTGTACGTAGAGGAGCTGCAAGCGGAAGGAATAGGGGATCTATACCGTCGCTTTTGTTTGCTGAGGGACAAGCTGGCTTCAGAAGGTCTCTTTGATCCTTCCATAAAGAGGCCGCTTCCCTTCATACCGAAAAAGATCGGTATCGTTACGAGCTTTCAAGGCTCAGTGCTGCACGATATCGTTACAGTCGGCTGGAACCGATATCCGAACATGCGTTTTATTCTCGCGCCTTGTGCCGTTCAGGGAGAAGGTGCGGCCGATGAGATATGTGCTTCCATCGAGGCACTTAACCGCTTGACGGATTGCGATGTGATCCTGTGTGGAAGAGGCGGTGGATCCCTGGAAGATCTTTGGGCCTTTAACGAAGAAAAGGTCGCAAGGGCTATCCGGGCAAGCAAGATACCGGTCATCAGCTGTGTGGGTCATGAAACCGACTTCACAATAGCGGATTTTGCCTCGGATTGCAGATGCGCGACACCCTCTGCCGCTTCCGAAACAGCGGTGCCTTTGAAGAAAGCTCTGCTGGAAGAGCTCGGACATTATGCCGAAAGGATCCGAACGAGCGCATCACGAAAGATAAATACGGAAGAAAAGATGTTGGAATTGTATCAGAACTCTCATGTTCTGAAGAACCTTTCTCAGGCATATGTTCAGCCGCGCGTGACAGAACTTGGTGAGCTTGCGAGAAGAACGAAGACCGCGGCGTTTAATATGATCCGCAATGCGTCTGTTGAACTTCAGGCATATTCAGCAAGACTTGGGGCATTAAAGCCGGACGCGCCTCTTGAGAGAGGATATGCATTGATAGAGCGGGACGGTGAGATAATAGACAGGATAAACGGACTTAAAAGCGGTGACCTGTTTCAATTGATCATGCATGATGGCAAGAGAAAAGCAGTGGCAGGTGAAAGATACGAAGATGGATGATCGTGATATGACATATGAGGAAGGGCTTGAAAAGCTGAAAGATATCGT
>JAEEGL011707448.1_pt1 | contig 10023 bp, 5 predicted proteins | sample 9134231 | NCBI WGS metagenome assembly JAEEGL01 (sample SAMN16246548, study PRJNA631951) | gut metagenome | biome: gut microbiome; feature: rumen; material: fiber-attached | host: Bos | place: Iran: Karaj | collected 2018-10 | reverse complement strand
CGATCAGCATCGTTCTCAGCCCGGTCATCGTGCGGCTGATCCGAATCGGAAGAAAAGACAGGGAGTGATTCCATGATCCTCGGCGTTGACGTCGGAAATACCAACATCGTGATCGGCTGCCTTGAGGAGGGCGTCGTGAAAAACACCGTGCGCGTACGCACTGAGCCGGGCATGACCGCCGCAGAGTGCGGCATCAAGCTGCGCCAGCTCTTCAGTTTCTTCGGCATCGACAGCCACGGCTTTGATGGAGCGATCGTCTCCTCCGTCGTTCCGCAGGTGACCGAGCCGCTCAAGCAGGCGATCGAATGGCTGACGGGCGTGAAGTGCCTGCTGGTCGGCCCCGGCATGAGGACCGGGATGAACGTGCGCATCGACGACCCGGGCACGCTCGGCTGCGACCTCGTCGTGGGCGGCGTCGCGGCCATCGAGGAGTACGGCACGCCGGTGATCGTGCTCGATCTCGGCACCGCGACCACGATCACGCTGATCGACGAAAACAAATGCTTCCGCGGCGGAGCGATCCTGCCGGGCATCAAGCTGAGCTATGCCGCGCTCGCCGCGGGCACCAGCCTCCTGCCGGATATCTCCATCACCCCGCCGAAAAAGTGCGTCGCCACCAACACCGTCGACTGCATGCGCTCCGGCGCCGTCTTCGGCACCGCGGCGACGATCGACGGCATGGTCGAGCGGATGGAGAACGAGCTCGGACAGCGCTGCAAGGTCGTGGCTACGGGCGGACTCGCGAGCAGCGTGACCCCCTACTGCCGCCGCGAGATCGTCTGCGACGACCAGCTGCTGCTCAAGGGTCTGTGGATCCTGTATAAGAAAAACGCCCAATAATCTCACAAGCCCGGCTCAGCGAGCCGGGCTTGTCTGCGTCCGTTGTAGTTTACATAATATTGTTGTCGTAATATTATTTACATATTATTATTTACATAATTTTCAGCCTCGCGGACGGTCTTTGTCAGGAAGCGGATCGCCTCGACGGGATAGAGGCCGACGGCGGTTTCGCCGGTGAGCATGACGGAGGACGCGCCGTCCAGCACGGCGTTGAAGACGTCGCTGAGCTCCGCGCGGGTCGGTACGGGGCTGCGCTCCATCGAGGCGAGCATCTGCGTGACGACCATGAAGGGCTTTTTTGCGCTGCGGCAGGCCGCGGCGATGCGTTTCTGCAGGGCGGGAAGCTCCCAGAGCGGGCCGCTGTTGCCGAGGTCGCCGCGCGCGACGACGATCTCGTCGGCGGCCGGCAGCAGCTCGTCCAAACGCGCCACGCCCTCGCGGTTCTCGATCTTGGCGAAGATGCGGATCGCCTCTCCCCCGCTCTCGTCCAGCGTATCGCGCAGCGCACGAAGGTCTTCCCGGCTGCGGACGAAGGGCTGCATGACCCCCGTCACGCCGAAGGACGGCGCGAGCGCGAGATTTCGGCGGTCGGCCTCGGTCAGCGGCGGGAGCTGCAGCTCGAGCCCGGGCAGGGCGACGCTTTTGCGCGAGCGGAGAAGACCTCCGCGGAGCACCTTGGCCCTGTCGCGGTCCGCGGCGCGGAGGAGCAGTTTGCCGTCGTCGAGCAGGATCTTCTGAGACGGCTCGATCATCCGGCGGATCGGCTCCGGCACGAAGGAGAGCGATACCTCGGCTCCCTCGCGCAGCTCCAGCGGCTCGGGCAGCGCCTTGACGCGCAGCTCCGGGCCCTGCATATCGATCAGCAGCTTCGGCTGCGCGCCGAAACGCTCGCCCGCCTCGCGCAGCGCCGCGATCATCGGCGCGGCCTCCGTCAGCGTGACGTGCGAAAGGTTCAGCCGCACCCCCGTCATGCCCTCGCGCAGCATCTCCTCCAGCGTATCCGCCGAGGCGCAGGCGGGGCCGAGGGTCCCGTACACGTCGACCATGGCCTATTTCCCGATCGCCGCGGCCTCTTCCGCGAGCCAGGCGCGCTCGTCCTCGTCCAGCCACGGGGACAGGCGCTCATAGACCTTCGCGTGATACTCGTTGAGCTGCGCGAGCTCCCGCTCGGTCAGCATGTCGGGCAGGATCGCGCGGCGCTCGTAGGGCACCATCGTGACCGGCTCGAAGCCCATGAACTGACCGTGCTCGGTCTGCCTCGTCCTGACGCAGAGCATCAGGTTCTCGATGCGGATGCCGTATTGACCGGCGAGGTAAAGGCCGGGCTCGTCCGAGGTCAGCATACCCTCCTCGAAGGGCGCGCCGCTGTTCTGATCGCGCAGACGCAGCCCCTGCGGGCCCTCGTGAACGTTCAGCAGATAGCCGACGCCGTGGCCGGTGCCGTGGTTGTAGTCCAGGCCCAGCTCCCAGAGCGGCATGCGGGCCAGCACGTCGAGGTTGACGCCGGTGCAGCCGTGCCTGAAGCAGGCGGCGGCCACGTCCAGATGCCCGCGGAGCACGGCCGTGTAGTGCCGCTTCTGCTCCTCGGACAGAGCGCCGATCGCAACGGTGCGCGTGATGTCGGTGCTGCCCTGGAGATAATGTCCGCCGGTGTCCACGAGCAGGAAGCTGTCCGGGCGAACGGGGGCGTTGGATTCCTCGGTCGCCTCATAGTGGACGATCGCGCCGTGCTCGCCGGCGGCGACGATCGGGGAAAAGCTCTGGTCAACGAAGCCCGGGCGCTCGCGGCGGAAGCCGAGCAGCTTTTCGCTGACGTCGAGCTCGGTGAGCTCGCCGCGCGCGATCGCCCCGCTCTTCTCCTCTTCCCGAAGCCAATGGATCATCTTCGTCACGGCCACGCCGTCCTGAACGTGAGCCAGGCGCTCGTTTTCCATCTCGACGGGGTTCTTCTCCGCCTTGGCGAGGGTGCTGGGGTTGGGCTTGTCGATCAGCTCCACGCCCGGAGGGACGGCGCCGATCAGCGCGACGTTCGTGCGCGCGCGGCTGAGCAGCAGCTTTTTCCCGCCGGGAAGCGCCTTCAGATCCTCATAGATCTGCAGATAGGGCCGGATCGTGACGCCGTCCGCTTCGAGCCTCGCGCGGAGCTCCGCGCCGAAGGCCTCCGGCGCGGCGTAGAGGATCGCATGATCCTCGCTCAAAAGCGTATAGGAGTAGAAAACCGGGCTGTAGGCCACGTCTCCCCCGCGCAGGTTGAAGAGCCAGGCGATATCGTCCAGCGAGGACAGCAGATGCCAGTCCGCGCCGAGCGCGGCCATCTTTTCGCGCAGAAAGCGGAGCTTGTCGGCGCGGCTGCGGCCCGCGAAGCGCTCCTCCAGCTCCCAGATCGGGTGCGCCGGGAAGGGCGGACGGTCGGTCCAGAGCTCGCCCACGAGGTCGAGCGTCTCGGCATAACGGATCTCGCGGCCGAAGAGCGCGGTGCGCAGCGTGCGGGCATAGGCGTCGGTGACGGTGCGGCCGTCGTAGCCGAGGCACTGGCCGTCCTTCAGGGTCTGTTTGAGGTATTCGGGGATGGTCGGTACGCCGGGCTCGCCCATCCTGCGCAGCTCGACGCCGGTGCCGCGAAGCTGCTCTGCGGCGGCGAGAAAATAGCGTCCGTCCGTCCAGAGACCGGCCTCGTCCGCGGTCACGACCAGCGTGCCCGCGCTGCCGCGAAAGCCAGAAAGCCATTTGCGGCATTTGAAATAGCGGTCAACGTATTCCGAAGCGTGGAAATCGTCCGTCAGCACCAGGTAGGCGTCGACGCCATGCCGGAGCATGCTCTCGCGCAGCGCGGCCAGGCGCGCGCGGATCACGGGGTTTTCGAAGTCGCTCATATTCAAAAGCTCCTTTCTGTTTTTCCGTGGTTATTGTATCACATCCGGGCGGCAAATGCCAGCCCCGCGGAGGCGGATTCTGACGGAAAGACCGCCGGAGCAAAGCTCCGGCGGTCTAAATGACCTATGGTTTTACTTGAACAGGGCGTAGCTGCTGTTTTCCGGGTAGACCTGTACGTGCTGGTAATAGTATAAGCCGGTTTCTTTCCAATAAATCGGGCAATCATCCAAGACTTTATCGTGAACATATGTGAACAGCTCGTTGAGCGTGATGGTCCCGTTGCCGTCGGCGTCGGCGGGCTTGTTTCCGGTCAAACCTTCAATTATATGGGTGCCAAAAAGGGTAAATCCCGGGTTGCCCAAATAGTCCTCATAGCCCCAGCTCATTTCCTGATGCATGGCCGCAGTCAGCACATAGAACTTGGGATCACGCAGCTCGCCGGTATTAGAAACGGGAAGAGCAGCTTCCGCTTCCGCGAAGGCGCGGATCACAGCCTCGTTGAAGGCCTCGGCGTCCAGTTCGTTTGCAGCCGTGCCTTCTCCGTTGCTCAAGATAGCCGCGCCGGAGCCGCAGGAGCCGAGAAAAACGATGATCTTACCCGGGACGTTGGACAAACATGCTGCCAACTCTTCAAAAGTCATAAACTCATCCGCTGTCTCACCGATCAGCAGCAGCTCCCCAGCATGAACTCCCGAAGCATAGTCAATCGCCCCGTGCGTCTGAATAAAGATGAGCGACACGTCGTTTTCATCGGCATCGGCAAAGGTAGTACTGATGGCATTTTCCAGACCGGCTTTGCTCAGGTCCTTTCTTACCGTACAGGTATAGTAGCCTCCCGTCGCGCCTCTGACGCTTTGCAGCATCGTACTCATGTTGTCCACGTCGTTGCCAAAGCGCGTCGCAGGATCCTCGGAATGGAAATTGACCTCGCCGACCAGCAGCGCGCGGTATCTGACATAGTTGGGCGTGACCGTCAGCGTGACCGTGTTGGAATACGCATAGTGCTCGCTGTTGGACACCTTGCAGCGGAACTGGTAGCCGTTCCAGCCTGCGCTGACGTTATCGTAGTAGATCGTTCGGGAGTTCACGCTTGAGATCTCGTTCCATGACGAGCTGCTGTTTTCCCGCCAGTACCAGGTATAGGCGTCCGCATATTTCGCGCTGAGGGTGAAGGTCGCGCGCGTGCCGGTCTCCACCGTCACGTTCTTCGGCTGGGTCATGATCACCGGGGTGGCGCGATTGGCGATGGTCAGCGTGGCATACGTGCTGCTGATGCTGCCGGCGCTGTTCGTCACCTTGCAGAAGAACTTGTAGCCGTTCCAGGAGTAGGGCACGTCGGTAAACTGCAGCGTAGACGAAGTCGAGGGGACAGAGGCGACCTTCACCCACTCGTTCGTGCTGGCCTTATACCAATACCACTGATAGCTGGCGGCATGCCTTGCGGTAACGCTGAAGGTTGCACTCTGACCCTCGGTGATCGAGACGCTTTTCGGGTTTGCCTTGATCGTCGGCGCGATCCGGCCGGAGACCGTCAGCATGACGTTGTCCGTCCAGGTATCGCCTGCGCCGTTGGAGACCAGGCAGCAGAAAAGATAGCCGTTCCAGTTGTAGTCGACGTCGGTGAAGCTCAGGGTCGCCGAGGTCGAGGGGGCGGAGGCGACCTTGACCCACTCGCTCGTCTTTTCTTTCCACCAGTACCACTGGTAGCTGTCCGCATACTCGGCGCCGACCGTAAAGCTCGCGGTCTGGCCCTCGGTAATCGTCACGTTCTTCGGCTGGGTCGTGATAAAGGGCGGGACCTCGACGACCGTCAGCGTGACGACGTTGGTATAGCGGTAGCCGCCAGAGCTGCTGTTATACAGGCGGCAGCGGTACTGGAAGCCGTTGCGCGCCATCGTCGCCGTGGTAGTCAGCGTCGCGCTGGTCGCGCTGCTCATCGTGCTCTTCTTCCACTCGCCGTCGCTCGTCTTGCGGTAATACCACTGGTAGCTCGTCGCGCCAACGGCCTTGACCTTGAAGTCCACGCCGCCGCCCTGCGTCGCCGTCGCGCTCTTGGGCTGCGACGTGATCACGGGCTTGTTCGTGACCGTCAGCGTGACCGCGTTGGTATAGACGTAGCCGCCAGAGCCGGAGACGCGGCAGCGGAACTGGAAGCCGTTGCGCGCATCGGTCGCCGTAACAGACAGCGTCGCACTCGTCGCGCTGTCCATCGTGCTCTTGTTCCACTCGCTGCTGCTCGTCTTGCGGTAATACCACTGGTACTTCGTCGCTCCCGACGCTTTGACCGTGAACTTCGCGGTATAGCCCTTCGTCATGGTCACGTTTTTCGGCTGGGTCGTGACGACGGGCTTGCTCGCCACCGTCAGAGTCACGGCCTTCGTGTACACGTGGCCGTAGCTGTTGGCTACCCGGCAGCAGAACTGGAAGCCATTGCGCGCCTCCGTCGCCGTGATCGAGAGCGTCGCGCTCGTCGCGCTGCTCATGCCGGACTTTTTCCATTCGCCGTCGCTCGTCTTGCGGTAGTACCACTGGTACTTCGTCGCTCCCGACGCTTTGACCGTAAACTTCGCCGTCTCACCCGCGCTTTTGGTCACGCTCGAGGGCTGCGTCGTGATCGTCGGCTTCGATCCCAGGGGATCGAGCTGATCCTCCGGCGGGGTCAGCAGATCCTCGTCGATCACGGCGATCTCGTCGTCGGGATCGAACTCGTCGGTCTCGTCGATGATCGGGATCAACTCAAGATCCTCGGCCGCAGCCGTGAAAGCCGGGAAAGCCGTACCCAGCATCAGCAGGCACAGCAAAAAGGCCAGGAGCCTCTTCCAATTCATTCGCATCGATCGTTCCTCCTTCGGCTTCAGCTTCTTTGTGCGCTTTTCTCCTATATTTACCCATTTAAATAATACAACACGCAGTCTCGGGATGTCAAGCAAAGCGCGTGAAAAAGCCCCGGAGGCTGCGCCTCCGGGGCTTTGCTGCACGGTTACTTGAACAGGGCGTAGGTGCTGCCCGAGGGGTACATCTGCGTATGCTGCCCGACCTCGTCGAGCGCAATATCGTAGATGTAATTGAACATCTCGACCATCGTGATCGTGCCGTTCCCGTTCGCGTCGGCGGGCTTGTCGCCCATCGCGCCCATCGCGAAGTAATACGGGAAGACGTTGTGGGGATTCGAGCCCTCGTAGCCATAGCTGCTCTCCTGATGCGCCGCGGCGGTCATCACGTAGAACTTGGAGCTACGCAGCTCGCCGGTGTTCGGAAGGATCTCGCTCTCATCCGCCGGGAGCTGCTCGTCAAGCTCGGAAAACGCGCGGATCGCCGCCTCGTTGAAGGCGTCGTCGCTCTCGCCGCTGAGGTCCGGCACGAAGCGCAGCTTCCCGTTCTGCACGATTGCAGCGCCGGAGCCGCAGGAGCCGAGCAGGACGATGACCTTGCCCGGGACGGCCTTCAGCGCTTCGGCCAGCTCGCCGAGCGTCATGTAGTCGTCGTAGTCCGCGCCGCCGTAGGTCACGAGCTCGCCGGCATATTCGCCGGATTCCACGTTCGTCACGCCGTGGGTCGCGATGAAGAAGAGCGAGACGTCGTCGGAGTCCGCGCCGGCAAAGGTGCTGCTGATGGCGTCCTTGATGCCCTGGGTGCTGAGGTCGTACTTGCAGGTGACCGAATACTTGCCGCCCTTCGGGCCCGTGACGGAATTGAGCATGTTCTTCAGGTAGGTCACGTCGCCGTTGTTGCGGTTCGCAGTCTCCCAGGAGAAGTGGATCTCGCCGACGAGCAGCGCGCGGTATTTCACGGATCCGATCGTCAGGGTGACGGTGTTGGTATACTTGTAGCCGCCGGTGTCGCTGTTGGAGACCTTGCAGCGGAACTGGAAGCCGTTGCGCGCGCTCGTCGCGCCGACGGAGAGCGTCGAGGTCGTCGCGCCGGTCGAACCGGACTTGTGCCAGCTGTCGCTCGAGTTTTTGCGGTAATACCACTGGTAATTCGTCGCGCCGCTGGCCTTGACCGTGAACTTCGCCGTATCGCCGACGGAGTAGGTGTCGCTCACCGGCTGGGTCGTAATGACAGGGTTCTTGGTAGTTGTCAGCTTCACCGACTTGGTGTATTTATGTCCGTCCGCATTGGAGACCTTGCAGCAGAACTGGAAGCCGTTGCGCGCCGCGGTCGAGGTGACGGTCAGGGTCGCGGTGGTGGCGCCGGTCGAGCCGGACTTCGTCCACGCGCTGTCGGCGTCCTTGCGGTAATACCACTGATAGCCGGTGGCGTAGCTGGCCTTGACGGTGAACTTGGCGGTGTAGCCGTAGGTCACGGTCGCGTTCTTCGGCTGGGTCGTGATCACGGGCGGCTGCTTGACGGTCAGCGTCACGGCGTTGCTGTACTTATAGCCGTAATCGTTCGTCACCTTGCAGCGGAACTGGAAGCCGTTGCGGGCTCTCGTGGCCTCGATGTACAGCGTGGGATCGTTGGCGTACGCAGAGGAGGACTTTTTCCAGCTGCCACTGCTCGAGGTGCGGTAGTACCACTGGTAGCTGAGCGTACCGTGGCCGAGGCCGTTCACGGAGAAGCTCGCCGTGCTTCCCGGCGCCGCCGTGATGCTCTCCGGCTGGCTGCCGATGCGCGGCGCGCCGTAATCCAGGGTCACGCCCAGGTAGGTCTTGACGAACTTGGCCAGCGTGGCAGGGCCGTATTCGCCGACGCGGTAATCCTGGATCTTGTTGTTGGCGTCGATAAAGACGATCACGGGATAACTGACGGAACCGTTGCAGCCCACGGCGCTGAGATAATCCCACATGGCGTTGTTCGCCGCGCCGGACTCATCGTAGCAGAAGGAGGCCGCGGCGCCGCCGACGTAGTTCCTGCAGGCAATGACGTCGTCCTTGCTGAAATAGCCGGTATCCACAACGACGACCTTCAGATCGCCGAGGCTGTAATCGAAGAAGTCTTTCAGCACCTCCGCCGTATAGCTGTACTGAGAGAGGTACCCGAAGATGAGCATCTTCGGCGTGCTGTTGTAGGCCTTGGAATAGGCTTTGCCATCCGTGACGGTATTGAAGGTGTAGGTCAGGTTGGCAAGATCCATCGCGCTGTCCTTGACCATCGGATAGGAGTTCCAGAAGGCGTCGGTGCAGTATTCGCTCTCGCGCTGGTGATCGTATTGGTTGAAGGCGCGCATGCCCTTGAGGTACCAGGTGTACAGGGTCGTGTCGTCCTGGCCGTCCCAGGTGGTGTCGATGTTGTAGTACACGCTGCCGATGCGCACGATGTTCCAGGCGTGGTCATAGCTCGTGACCACGCGGACGCCGAGGCCGGCCTCCTTCGCCATGCGGTAGAACAGCACCGCATAGCCCTGGCAGACGGCCTTTCCCTTGCACATGGCGGCGTAAGCCGAAAACTGGAGCGGATAATCGGCGCCCTGATCCACGTGCTCATAGTCGTAGTTGACGTTGTCGCAGATGTAGTCGTGGATCGAGCGGATCTTCTGCTTCTCGGTCTTGCCGTCGAGCGACAGAGAGCTCATGACGGAATCGACCTTCGTGGTCAGACTGTTCTCCTGAGTAGAGGTCGTCGTCCAGTCGAAGGTAAAGGTGACTTCATAACAATAGCAGTCCTGTGTTTCATTGTAGACCCAGGAAGAGCTGACACCCCAGCCGATGCTGCCCCAGCGGAGCGCGTCGCCCTGCTTGCCGGTAGTGCTGCTCGTATGTTCGACCGCCTTGTTGTACAAGGTATTGATGGGATCGTTATACTGATAGAACTCATCGGTCGGGATCTGGAAAACGACGGAGGAGCTGCGCTTGACCATCTGCGTTCTCATGTACGTGACCGCGGCCGAGAAGGTCGAGCAGAACTTGACCGAGTTCTCCGAGACGGACATGAGGTCTGCGCTCGCCCGCAGCGAACTGAGCCGCTCCGCCAGCTGCTCCTCGCTGATGACGCTGCGGTACAGCGGCTCGATGTGCAGTCCGTCAAAGCCGTAGGCGCTTCCCAGGTGCTCAAGGTCGCCCTCGAAGTCCTCAAGCTCAGGACGGGAGGCAGGGTCCTCCCCTTCCTCGTCGATGATCAGGATCTCGTCGTCATCCGTCTCGTCCAGGATCGCGATCAGATCCTCGTCGGTGATCTCCTCGAGCGTCAGATCGTCGTCCGCGCGGGCAAAGCCGCCGGGCAGGAGCGTGACGAGCATCAGCATGCAGAGCAAGACGGACAGCGCACGTTTCAGCCATTGATTCATATTCTTTTCCTCCGTATGATCATACTACAGGATTTTATAGTATTATACCCCTCCCCCGCGCCGACTGTCAACGGAAGCTTTCG
>JAEEGL010865539.1_pt1 | contig 10023 bp, 10 predicted proteins | sample 9134231 | NCBI WGS metagenome assembly JAEEGL01 (sample SAMN16246548, study PRJNA631951) | gut metagenome | biome: gut microbiome; feature: rumen; material: fiber-attached | host: Bos | place: Iran: Karaj | collected 2018-10 | reverse complement strand
TTTTAAATAAACAAAATTATACGTAAATATATTATCACTAAATATAGATATTTTGTACATTTTAAGCCTATTTTTAACATATTTTTAATATAACTTAAGTTATGTTACAATTGTAAATCAAAGTTTAAATTTATTTTACATTTTGCACTTTTTCCTTTATTTTTAATATATGTTGTATTAGAATATATGATGAAATAACTATTATACTAAAGAAAGGATCTTTTATGAGAAAAGCAAACGATATTGAAACAACTAAAAAAGATGAAAACATTGAATTAGCTCAAGGTGTCCCTACTAAAGTTAGGAAATCTAGATCTAAAAATAATATTATTAATATTATTAATAGTAATTTTGATTCTGTTGCAGAATCTAATTTCAGTTGTTTTTATTCAGGTGAAAAACGTGATAGCTTGATAATTGTTGATGCGAATGATTCTGAATACAAAATTGAATTTTATGAAGATAATTTTGCAAGCATTTCTATTCCAGATGAAGATTTTACTATTAATGCAAATATTAATAGTTTACAAATTGCTACAAATAACAAGAATAATGTTTTATATATTTGTAAACAAGAAAATAATGACTATAAAATTATTACAAATAATTATATAAAACTTCCTTATTTAACAATTTCAAACGGTAAAAAAACAAACGATTATGTAGAAACAATTGTAAAAGATAAAACAATTACTTTAGTATCAAAAAATAATGAAATAGAATTCTTAAATTCTAATTTTATTAAAGCATCAGAAGAACCTAAAATTGAGCCAGTTACTCCAGTTCATGATGAAGTTATTTCAAAAGAAATTGATGAATTAAACAATATTCAGCCTAAACCATTAGATGAATTGAATAAAGTATATAAACATATTGATGTTTTAGATAAAAATGATAAATATGAAAAATATGATAAATATGATAAATATGATTCAAATGAAGACGAAATTGATGGTATTACAGATAATAGAGAATTATATATATCAGCATCAAATAATAAAGTATTTTTACCATATACAGTTAAAGATCTTAACAAAAGAATGAAATTTAATAAAAAGTATAAATCTTTAGAAGATGTAATTAATTCTGAATATATAGTTTCACTTGATAATTATAGAAATCCTTCTAGAGCAAGATTTAAAGAAGCATACAATTTAATTAAACGTAAAGAACATGGAACAACTAAAGAAGCTTTAGATTTAGGTTTTGAATTATTATTCCAAAGAAATCTACATCCTGCTATTATTTCAGCTTGTAGGAATTTAGATGAATTAGATATATATTTAGATTGTTTAGATGATAATGATACAGATAATTATTCTTGCTTTAATATTAAATATGATATTCCACCACAATCAAAAGATAAATTATAAAATAAAAATCTCCAATTTCTTGGAGATTTTTTTATGTGTTATTTAAATCATATTCTGTTCTTTTTTCTTTTCTATAAATCTTTTTATAGATTTTTTTCTTTTTATAGAAATATATTAAAGCTAAAAATGATATAATTAGTAAAAATATATCTTTATTTCTTAATAATACTAATATGCTACCTACTTTTGGAATTTTGCCGAAAAATTTTCCTTCTACTTGAGAAAAATCTACTGTTTTAATATCAACTACTTTATTACTATCACCTTTAGTTACAAAGCTAATTTTTCCATTTTCAGTATTTATTTTTGAAATTCTATGTGTAATATATCCACTTTCTGTTTTAAATGTTATTACATCATTTTCATTTAAATCTTCTATATTACATGTTTTAACAAATGCTAAATCATTTACATTTAACATTGGAGCCATACTACTTGATATAATATCAAATGTTTTAATGCCAAACACATTAGGTACACTATTAGGTTTAATAATCGTTTGAACAACAATTATTAAGTTATATATAATAATTGGAATTAAAATTATATATAACAGCCTAATTAATATGTATTTCAAAAAATTATGTTTCATTAAATAATTGCTCCAATAGTTTTATTCAACATCAACAATTGTTTTACAATGAAGATAAAATTTAATATCTTCAAAAGAAATACTGCTCTTTTTAATATTATTATTAATACAAATAATATTGACATTATTAATTAAATTATCTATGTTTTCTTCTTCAAAATCTTCTTTTGTAACTGCTATATTAAATAGATTATATTTATCTTTAATAATAAGAGCTATATCTTTATCTTGATTTAATGTTGTATTATTAATTAAAGTATTGTCAGGATGATTAATAAACTTTCTAAATTCTTCAATTTTTAAAGAAATATCTTCTTGAACAATATCAGGATATTCTTTAATAATACTTTCAGCAATAAAATCATAGAAATATGAAACTAATGAAAAGACTTCATAAATAGTTGAATTAGTATTTAAATGTTTCTTGATCAAACTATTCATTTTATTTGTTTCTAGATTTTTATACTCTTGTTTTAAATCTAATATAATTTGATTTATATTATCATTTCCTGTTTCTAATTTATTGTTATTTTTATTAAATAGTTTAAATATTAATCCAAAATGTCTTTTTCTTTTATCATATTTTTTGTTAATTTTAAATAATTTAGATTCTAATTTTTTTATATTTTTAAAATTTTGATTATAAAGTGAATCATAATTATTACTATCATTTATAATTAAAACTATACTATCATAGATAAATTTATAATTTAGGTAATTCTTATATTCAAATAAATTATTTTGTAGTTTAAAAATATTAGAATAGAATTCATCCATATCAATTGATTCTAAATTTTTAAGCTTGTTTACTATTTTTTCTACACCTTGTGGTTCAAAATCTTTTATGTTATATGTATTATCTTTAAATTTTTCTAAGATAATAGAATCATCAGAATTAATATATTCTTGTAAATTATATGATAATAGATTATATCTTTTAAAAGCTTCTTCTTTTGATTTAACTTTTAAATCCTTTAATATTTCATTTTCAACATTTGAATAATACTTATCAATTTCTTTTTCGTATTTAAAATATATATATCTAAAATTTTGTTCTATATGCAAAAATATATCTGGACATTTCCAATAAATATTTTCAAATGACTCTTTTAAATCACCATCTATATCATGTTCTGAAAGAATTAATCTCATAAATTCTCTTGTATATGAACTATAGCAAAAATCATGAATAGATAAATTAATTCCTACATCTTCAAAACGGTTTAAACAATTATTTATATTTTCAATTAATAATTCTAAATTATTTTTATAAAAACGTCTAAATATATATAATAATTCATTTAGCTGCATTTTCTCAAATGAAGTTACATTATTATTTAATAGAATTAATTTATCATATTTTTGTAACTCTTCATTTAATTCATCTATTTTTGGATTCTTTTTAAAAGAATTAATTTTATTAATTCTTCTCTTCATTTCATGAATAATATTTAAATCAAAATTATCGTATATAAGTTTTATTTCGTTACATTTTTCTTTATATACGCCTAGATTCTTTTTATTATTCTTAGGCAAAATAGATAATACTTCTTTATCTATAGCTATTTGGTTATTTAATTTACTTAAAAATGTATCTTTTGTATCATTTTCCATTTTATTTCTTTTCTACCTCGCTTGTTTGAATTTGATTATCCAAATAAGAAATAAAATTTTTAGTTACATTATATACTTCTATTAATTCATCATAATCAAGATTACTTAGATTATTTCCATCTAATTCCATAAATTACCTCTTAAAACGATAATTTCATAAATTAAAAATGAAGTGAAAGACTATCCCTCCCGTCTTCCACTTCGTTATATTATTCTATAATTACATTGTCACTTTTATAAAGTTATACTTATGACATTTTTGGTTATTTTTACTCTGGTTTACGTAAGTTAAGTACTAAATCAAATTGTTTACCAGTTGAAGCTATGTCTAAGCAGTCAACGTCTTGTCCTTCAAGCCAAACATATACTCTCATTTTATGAATTTTATTTTGTCCTAATGTGAAATCTGTAGCTGTAGAACCTCTTTGATCTTGCAATGTTATAGCATCATCTGCAACAGAAGCTCCTGTTTGTATTGTAACTTGTTCATCACAATAATCTGCAATAGGTGCATTTGCTATAACAATATCTTCTTTATCTCCAGTAGCTGCAGCAACTAAACCATAAGTTGTAACTTCTTGATCATCTGCTGTAACTCTTCCTACGTTATTAACTATATAATTAATATGTTTTTTATAATTTGGCTCCCAAATCGCAACTTGACCAGCACCACCGATTGCTACAATATTTGCAGGTGTTTCTGTAAAGTTTTTAGATTCATTATATAATATAAAACCAACTCTGGCTGAATTCTCTAAACCTGTATTTGCAACTCCGTTTGTAGAGTTAATTTGAATTAAAGAACCTACATCTAATTGTAATAAATCTCCATCAGGTTCTGAAGATGAATTCTTTAAGTATAAATCGAATGCAATATATTTTCCACTTGTAACTCCTGCATCTGTAATTCCTGTTAAATCTTCTCCATTAGAACTTAATAGACCATATTTAAATGTTACTTCAGATCCATTCATTTCACCTATTGTTGAAACTGGTTCTAAAGCATCTGGCCAAGATAATTTTGTTCCTGTAGCTGTTTCACTTTGTCCTGCAGTTGCTAAAGTATCAGCTGTTACAGAAACAGATGAAGACCAGTGAGTAGCATCTAATGAAATTTGAAGACCTTCAGCTGCTACAACTTTTGCAGTGATGTCTGTAACCTCAACTTGTCTGTTAGTTGAGAACCATGCATAAGTTGACATTACTAATAATAAAAGTGTTAGTAATAAAACCAAAAATAATGATCTGATTTTTCTTCTTTGAGTTCTTTTTGACATTTGTAATCCTCCTAAATTTTATCCTAATTCTGTTCAATATGTTCTTCAGTAATGACCATGTGCATTTTCATTTCTCCACCTATAAGGTCATCTATACACTCTGGATCATTACCTTCAATCCATATAACAATAGTAAACTTATCTATATCTCCAGATTTAAACAATTCTCTTTTATTAAGTAATACTTTTTCAGTATCACGAAATTGAATTGTATTTGGCTCTGGCTCGCCTGTTCTTGAATTTAATTTAGCATAAACATTTTTGTTACCATTTTGATAAACAGCAACACGTATTGCTTCATCAACATTTTTAATTACATCATCTATATCTATTTGATACCAATAATGAATTGTTTCATCGCCTATATTTTCTATATAAAAAGTATAGGCAATATAATTGTCTCCGTTGTTTGGACCGCCTTGTGAACCCGAATCAATATCTTCTGGTATCCAATCACCGGAAATATTTGTAATAAAATCTTTTGAATCAGCTTTTAATTTTCTACGAGAAGTTCTTATTCCTTCACGTTCATACATAATTAATGCTGGTTCTGTTTCAGTCATATTATCTAATGTAACAGTAAATTGACCTGTTTCAAACAATACTCTTAAAACAAAATAAGCTATAATAAGAATTATAAGCATTAATAATAAAGCAATTTTTAGAATTTTAATCTTATGACCTGTGTCAAACAAATTATTAGATTGCTTTCTAGCTCTTTTTCTATTTCTAATATTGCCTGCAACATCGTTATTTGTTTGTTTTTGTTCTTTTTCTTGCTTCATTGCATATCTACCATTACTATATATTATAAAAACATATATATACTCATTTTTCTTATATATTATATTATAATACTATAGAAAATATAATCAATTACAAGTCAATTAAGTTTATTTAACAATTATAACATTTGTGTTACTTTTATATATTTTTTTGTATCTTTACATACTATTATGTTAAAATAAGTTTGAAAATTGATTTAAGGAATTAATATGAAAAGAAAAATACTCTTGCTATTAACTTCGATATGGTTAATATCATCAATTTTAATTATTCAAATTACATATTCTAAATATCTTACAACACTTTCTTCTAGTGGAACAATCGGAATTGCCTATTGGAATATAGTTGTAAATGAACAAGATATTAATAATAATCTAGATATTACAAATACAATTGAATTAAATATTCCTGAAACTGATTATTATACTAATGATGTTATGGTTCCAAATGCTGTTGGATATTTTGATTTAAATATCGATGCAACTAATGTACTAGTCGATTTTAAATATACAATTACAGTTAATTTTCCATCGGATAATGATGTTACTGATTTAAAGATTATAGGATATGATGAATATGATAATCATAATAATATAACTTATTTTTCTAATTCGTCTGTTAATCTTGAAAGAAATGTTTTAGCACAAACAAATTCTGTTATTCGTGTATACGTTAAATGGATAGATGACGATGGAGAAACATTAAATGATTATTCTCAAGTTTTAAATGATGTAGATGATACTATGGCTTCAGTTAATTCTGGAACAGCAAAAATTAATGCAAATATAAGATTTGAACAATTACAATAAAAAGCAATACAAATTATATGTATTGCTTTTATTTTTTATTATTAAGTTTCATCCTGAGTTACAATAACTTTTATAACTATTTCAACTGCTGGACTATCATTATTATTCTCATAATATGTATAAGCATTTATTCCATATTCAGTATCACTTTCATCTTGACCAGATTCATAATCCCATGAAAATCCGATATTAAAGTTTGATGATTCATTTGGTCCAACAGATTCTGTTAAATCAGAAAATGAAATTTCGAAAGGATAGGTATTTTGAATCATAGTTAATAAATTTGCTGAAGAATCAATAGTAGCACCTGTCGGAACTGTTTCTCCTTCATTAACTGATTCTTGAGACAAATAAATATCATCAAATATTCTTACTTTTCTTATTTCATATCGTATTTCTGCATTACGCTCACCATTATTATGAACAGTTAGAGTTTTAGTCACATCAAGCATTCCAGGATAAGCATGTTCAACATCAAATGTAAAGCTATGTTCAACAGGTTCTCCTTCAACTTCAAAAGTAACATGCCAAGAATCAACATGTGCAGATAATGTAGCTGTTACAGTGTTTGCATATAAAAACCATGCATAAGTATTGAAAATTAAAGTTATTGCGATAAGAAATAAAGTTCTAAAAGTAACTTTTCCTTTGATTTTTCTTTCACGTCTTCTTCTTAATCTTTCTCTGCGTCTTCTTCTCACAATAACCTCCTTTCCAATAAATATATGTTTTATTTACTCGGATTTATGCCTTCTTCTTTGGCGTCTTTTTTTAATTCTATTATCAATTGATTTTTGAATTAAACTTTCATCTTCTGTATCGTCATCGTTTTTAGTAATTTTATCTATTGTTTCTTTATTATCATCTTCATCTTCTTCATCGTCTTCATCTTTATTATTTTTTCTTCTTGATGATGTTCTTTTTTCATTTTTATCTTTTCTATCTACAACAAAATCCCAGAAAATAATTAAAGCCATTGGAACTACAATTATAAAATACATTCCATATAAATTTCCCATTATACTATTTAATTTTGAAATAGATTTAATTTTATATATTACTTGGCCATAAACTTGTGTTTGGTTTATTTCTGGATCAGCTTTTTCATTTGCTATACCTTTAGTTTGAATTATATAATTTCCTGCTTCATCTTTATTTATATTTATAATTCTGTGAGTAACAATTTTATCTTTAAATGAATCTTTTTCACCTTTATAAGTAATATCATCTCCAACTTTTAATTGTTCCATTGGAATTTGCTTTACCAAAATAGAATCTCCAACATTATAATCAGGCACCATACTTGGTGTTACAACATTAAATATTCTAAAGCCTGCAACAGATATTGTATTATCAGAAAGCCTTTGTGCTAATACTATAGCTAAAAGCGTTAGTAACGCAACCCATAATATTACCTTTATAATTGAAAATAATATTTTTAGTATACTTTTCATCTTATGTTCCTCATTTATTTATAAGTAATTTCTTTTTCAAAGAATTTATCAATATATCTTTTAAAAATTTTTTCAATATCGTTTTTAACAATATTTCTTCTTTGATGAGCTTTATCAAATTCAGCTCCTAATTTATCTTGAAGTTCTTTTTTTGTTAATTCAGGATTTAAATCAATAATTTTATCTAAGATTCTTGAAATTGTTTTTTCAGTAGATAATTTTAAATCTTTTCCTTCATTATTTAATGTTGAAATAGTTAAGTAATCTAAGAAGAAAGATTCATCAATAAATTTCTTTAAATCACCTTTATCTAAATAATTTTTATTCTTTTTCTTAGATTCATCTTTATCATTAATGTGTAAATTAATATAATTCCAAAGCTCCATAGCATATTGGAAATTAACATTTTTTAAAATTACGTTTGTCTTTTTAATAGGTGATGTAACAAATGCAACATCTTCTTTTTCAAGCGCTCTAAATAATTCAGTAAATTTAAGATCTTTGATTAAATTTTGAATATTTTGCAATCTTGTATAGAAATCTTTATCTAATTCTAACTTTGTATCTAAGTGAGTATTTAAGTTAATATTTACATTTACTTGTTCTTCACCAACTAATGTAGTACTTCTATATTCAATATTTTTATTATCTTTTAATTTTGGATCTTTAACTAAATTATCAAGCTTTATTCTAATGAATTCTTCCATTCTAAAAACTAAAGTGTAAACAAACCTATTTTCATAAGTATTAAATGTTTCCTCTTTATTTACATTTAATAGTTTTGAAGGAAGTACATCTCCAGTATCTTTATCAATATCTTGAATTAAATTTGTATGTTTTGATAAATGCTTTACAGTATCAACACCAACTCTTTTAGTTGATTCAATTTTTAAAATTTCTTCTTCTGTAATAATAAATCTTTTAGGATTTCTAAATATTTTTTCTAAATAAGGAAGAATTTTTTCAAAAACATTCAACCATGAAATATCGTTTTCGTCTTTATAATAATCAGTTTTAACTCTCATTTGAGATTCTAACTTATCATTAAAAGTATTTACTACTTTCTCATCAGCATTATCATATAAATTAAAAACTTCAAGTTCTTTCATTTATCCTCCTATGCCATCTTCTTTAATCTTAATAAGTATTCAATACATTCTGCCATAACATTTTTACCAAATGTATCATCTAAAAATTTAATATATTCGTCTATTTCATCTCTAATTAAAGCCATATTTAATTGTTCAAATTTTCTTAATATTTTTTTAGCTATAAAGTAATCTACACCTTCTAATTCATCTCCACCACAAGCTACATATACAGGTACAAATTTCTTTAGATGGGCAACAATACGGTTACCAAAAGCAACTCTAAAATGTTTAATAACAAAATTATCCATTTTTTCAATTTTATCTAATGTATCTTTAGATATTTCATAATTTTGCATTGCATCTAAGAATAGTTGATCTAAATATGAATAATTAATATGTTCTGCATCTGTATCTATTGGTTCAAAAGGTTCTCCTTTATCGTTAATATCTATTGGCATTGCTCTATCGTAAACCTTATCAGTAACAGCAAATGTAGAATCATCATTATTAATTGTTCCAATGTACCACATATTTGGCGGAACTTGAATTTTACCATTCATTAATTTCTTTGGATCTGTATCCCAAACATTAGGAACAATTTCTATAATCCACTCTTTTTTGTTTGGCATTTCCAAAATAGATAACATTTCAGCAAAATAATACTCAACACGTGATAAATTCATCTCATCAAGAATTACAGTGTATACATCATCAGTATAATTTGCTTCATACATTTCTTTTAATAAATCTGTTTCATTAAATTTCTTAGTGAATTCATTGAAGTAGCCAAATAAATCTGTTCTATCTCTCCAAGAAGGTTGAACTGATGCAATACATGAATCTTGCATCATAAATTTACCCCAAGCATAAGCAAGAGATGTTTTACCAGTACCAGAGATACCTTGTAAAATAACAAGTCTTGTTGATGCTAAACCTGAAATAAATACTCTTATCATTTTTTCTTTATAATATAAACCTAGTTTTGAAGCAGCAAAGTTTCTAAAATTATCACATAATTGAGGTAAAT
>JAEEGL010689266.1_pt1 | contig 10023 bp, 4 predicted proteins | sample 9134231 | NCBI WGS metagenome assembly JAEEGL01 (sample SAMN16246548, study PRJNA631951) | gut metagenome | biome: gut microbiome; feature: rumen; material: fiber-attached | host: Bos | place: Iran: Karaj | collected 2018-10 | reverse complement strand
TCAGCGGTTCCGCCGCCGACATTCTTAACGGTAACCGTGTATGTGGGTTCGGGAATCCTTTCAAATATCGCCTTTACTTCAACATTCTGTCTGCCGATCGTGAAGCTGTTATTGGCGATGGTCACTCCACCGGAAACAACCTGCCATTCCTTAAACTTAAATCCTTTGTTGGGAACGGATACCAGAGTGACTTTTGTGCCTGATATTCCAGATGTCGGTGTCGCATGACCCTGACCGTTTCCGTCAGTTGATACAGTCACGGTATATTCTACGGGAACCTCCGCAAACACCGCTTTGATCCTTACGTTGCCCTCGGGCATCGCGAACCTGTTATCGGTAATATCCGCATTTTCCGTCAATACTTCCCATTTATCAAACTTATAGCCCTTATCAGGCGTTGCTTTAAGAGTCACTTCCGTACCCGCTTCGCCCGATGCAGGGTCGGCGGATGCATGGCCGTGCCCGTCGGTGGTGACGTTGACGGAGTAGATCTGTTCAGTGTTCTTTGTTACATTAAAGGTTACCTTGGCAGTTGCAGTAATCCTGCCTGCACTGTCCATGAATTCAAGCGTTGCCTTGTGTGTTCCGACAGGCAGGCCGCTCCTGGGAAGTATCCAGCCCAGGTTTACGGTCACGCCCGGCTCTATATCACCCGAATAAGTTATCTCATATTCAAAATCACCGGCATTACTGCCTTCAATTACAACATTTGATGAAACTACCGACAGTGTATTCTTACCTGTATTCTTAAAATGTATTATTCGCCGGTCGTGCTGCGAGAAATCGTAACCATCGTTTACCGATCCGAAATCAATATCAGGCATGACCGCGCTGTGTTCCGCTTCTGTAAACAAGGCCTTGATCTCTACATTGGCAGTGCCGATCGTAAACTTATTACCGCTTACTGTCACTCCACCGGAAACAACCTGCCACTCTTTAAATTCGTACCCTTCATCCGGTTCTGCCGTAAGCGTGATCTCCTTGCCTGTTGGGCCTTTGTCCGATGTGGCATAGGCCGTACCGTGTCCGTCATCGGTCATGGTTACCGTATAGGTTTCAGAAGTGCTCCTGACAAAGACCGCCGTAACGATCACATTCTTTGAACCGAGGGTAAAGCTGTTATTATCGATGGTAATTCCGCCGGATTCAACCTGCCACTCTTTAAATTCATATCCGTTATCCGGCTCGGCAATAAGATTTACTTTTGTGCCCTTAGGACCCTTCGCAGGTTCTGCGTAAGCTGTACCTTTTCCTTTCCTATACACCTTCACCGAATATTCCGGAGACTGGATCTTTTCAAATATGGCAGTAATGACCACATTTTTAGTTCCGATAACAAAACTGTTATCCGTGATCTCCACATCGCCCTCATCAACCCGCCATTCCTTAAGCCAGTATCCATCATCCGGCTCGGCGGTAAGGGTGACCTCATCTCCCGTCTCTCCCGATGCAATTGACGTATATGCCGTACCATTTCCCTCGCTGTTTATGCTTACGGTATATGTATGAAGGCCTGTTTCCGCTTCAAAAGCAGGTTTAACTACCACATCGGAAGAACCGATATCGAACTTGTTGTTGGAGACCGTTATTCCGCCGGAAATAACCTCCCAGCCGCTTAACTTGAATCCCTCATTCGGGATAGCGTGCAGGGTGACTGTGGTTCCGCTTTTTCCGGATTCCGGCGAAGCAAATCCGGTTCCATGAATGCCATCTTCAACAGTCACAGTGTAGGTAGGAAGTTTTTTGAAATGTGCTTTTACCGTAATCTGGCCACCTTCAATATCAGTGTTATATGCAATATAAAACTTGTTATCATCAATAACACCAAAATTATCCATTGTGGAGTCATCAGGATAAAATACAGAACCCGATACCAGCTCCCACCCGTCAAACTCATATCCGTCATCCGGCGTATATTCCAGTTCGACCAGTGTTCCATAGTGTCCCCATGTCGGTGTGGCTGTCGCTGTTCCGCCTTCGTCTGTAACCACATTTACATAGCTATAATATGTTGAGGACTCTTCGGTAACACCGAATGTCACATTTGCTTCTACAGCCTGCTCAAGCCTACCGTTGGCATCCCTGAATGTAAGCGTAGCTTCATATGCATCATCCCTCGCATCCAGGCTGTCTTTGGGGCATATCTCCCCCAGGCATACGGATCCGCCGGGAGCAAGAACAACGGGGTCATTAAATTCTGCTTTTTGCAGGTCAAATGAATCTGAGCCAAAGCTATCGATCGTAAGGCTGCTGTTATTAACAGTCAATACCCCGTCACCCGTATTGGTGACATAAATCTGGCGGGGATCATATGCATACTCACCCTTACGTGCCCTGCCGAAATCAATATCATGCATCTCCGCCTTAAAATCAGAGCCGGCCTCTTCAAAAACGGCATCTATCGCAACATTGCTGTCACCTATGATAATTTTATTGTTTTCATCGACCGTCACATCGCCTTCGACAACCTGCCATTCCTTGAACTTGAATCCCTTATCCGGAACGGCTGTCAGGGTAACCTCGGTTCCCGGCTTGCCTGATACGGGAGTAGGATATGCCTTTCCGTTTCCTGCACTGTTTACGGTCACCCGGTATGTAGGTTCACCTTCCACCACTGTGACCTTATAAGTAAATCTGCCCTCGGCTATTCCGTTTGACACGTTGAAGGTTGCCTGATGGGGGCCCAAAGCCATGCCTTCCGAGACCATGATCATGCCCTCTTCAAAGTTTATATGCTCGTCGCTGCCTTCAGCCTTTTCGATCTTAAAAATCGTATTATCCAGTGACTTCAGTTTTTTGTTTGTAACAAAGTATTCCGGATAACCCAACGGTTTGCTGTCTTCGGTAAGCGCGATCTGCGGAGGCATTGCCCTGCGCTTTACATCGCTCAGGACATATCCGTAGAACGGAACCTCATCGCTCTCACCGTCCATATGAAGCTGTCTTGACCATTTACCGAATTTCCATTCGAACCCATATCCGTTTTCTACGTCGCTTTCGCTCAAGCCGGTATTAGCGGCAACTTTATCTGCATTTATGTCATAGATCTGGCCACTGCTCGCTTCTTTATCTATCGTAATATCTGAGTGTCCGTATGAGTACTTGTAATCTACATTTAAAAATCCTCCGCCATAAGCACCGCCGAGGCCTTCTACAGAACTCCCAAACTTAACAGCGATACCGAAATGAAAACCATGGCTGTTCTCTCCGCCTTCCAGTACCTCTTTTTCCCACTCCCGTGAAAATTCGGAAGCGCTGCCGCCATAACCCAGTTGGACACCATCATCCATATAACTTTTAAACCCGGCGGAAGCTGCCGAATTTTCGTCCCAGTATTTATCCGGATTACCCTCATGATCTTCCGGCAGATCGAGCCTTGTTTCTCCGCCATTTAACATGCTTGCCTTGTTTTTTATCTTTTTAAGACCATATTTATTGACCAGCTTATTGCCGTCCTCATCTACAGCATCACCATACAGGGCATTGTATTCATCTACGAATTCATTGTATTTATCAACAGTCAGCTTATAATACCTGGGTCCCAACGGCACCCTGATATTGGCTCCGTTTTCGATCCATCCATCCTTAGTATCTATTTTAGATCTATCCTTCAGTACGTCGTAAGTATATACCAATACGGGAACACGCTGGACCACTACAATATCCTTTGTGCCTGCTTCATGTTTAAGTGAAGTGGTTTGAGTAATAGTCTCAGTATATTTATAAGCAAGCTCTGTGGTGCCTCCTATCTCAAACTCTATTTTCATCCCGGGGGTTTCAAAATCACCGGCATATCCCGCCTCTACTTCGACCGTATGTCCGTGTGTATTCTCGTCTCCTTTCCCACTGCCCATCTCAACAGCTGTGGAACTCTCAGCACCGTATCCACCGGCTTCCTCAATCTCCTCATAATACGGGGCTGCCTCCAGTACGGCAAGGACCACAGGGTCTGTATAGACATATCCGCATTGCCGATACTTACCTATAACACCGTCATCATCCACATCAACCGCCACCGGCACGGCATTCATACAATCATCTATGAGAGAACCGTCAAAATGCGATGAATGCACCCAGGCTCCGTCATCACCGCCTCCGATATGTTCTTTAAAGATATCGGTATGAATATCCCTGGAATCCGGCGTTTTGAGGTTATTGGCATATCCTATCTCATTTCCCACACTTACAAGTTCACCGTTTTCATAATTATCACCATAACTTGCACCGGCTATGACACCGAGCATGGAATTATAAGTATTCTTATCCTTATGCTTCATCCAGAAGGAGAAGACGAACTGCTCTCTTCCTAAATTATTTCCGTTAAAATTACCCGCAGTGACATTACGGATCCAGTCAACGCTGGGCGCTTTATCTTTGTCCGCCGTATGTGTCTTATACGTTGTGGAACTGAGATAATACGGCTCATAGACGGGTTCGGGTTTAAATCCATCACTACAGTCATAAATATAACCGCATATAAATACGGCATCTGGATTTCTGTCACCGTTAATCCCGGCGCATGCCATCGAAAGCTTCGTAAATACCCAGTCCTTGTTATTACAGTACTCGGAAAAAGTGCTCTGCTGTACATCACTCATGGCAAAAGGCGTCATGGATGATTTTACATACGTTTTATTCGTATCATCGTAGGATATGACCGCACCCAGGAAATTACTGTCATCAAAATCATAAACATTGTTAACCTCTACAACATGTTTACTTCCATTCAAGATAACCTGGGCATCGTTATCGTCCGGTTGATCGGGAGTATGATGGGACATATACCCGGCCACGACTATCTCGTCCCTGTAATCCCCGTTAACATCGCCTGCAGCTATCGCTCCCGCATGCATTATATTCAGCGCATGAACATCTCCGTTATCTACAGAATATAACGCCTTAGGTCCTATCTCATACATCCATACGGGTGCTTGCGGCGCCCATTCATTTTTTGAATCGTCCCAGTCAACTACTTCGACGCAGGTTGAGAACTGCTCAACATTATCGCACCCAAAGTTTTCATAGCCACTCTTCTTATCGTTCGAAGTGTTAAAATACCCTGCCGAGAAGGCAATCTGATCCCTTCCGTCGCCGTTAAAATCACCTGTCGCAAGGGTCACAGACGGCTTATAATTATAGTCCGTATCCGTCTCATATTTCCTGCCATACAAAACCTTGGACAGATTAAGGACATCCCTGCCCTTCCAGCCTTCCACCGAAACTTCAGAAGACTGTGGATAATACTCCCTGATCTTGACGTTCTTACCGTTCCCGCATAAATATATTGCTACCGTTTCCTTTCCGTCTCCGTCATAATCCCCCGCAGTTATGGACAGGAAATTATCTACCGTCCATTGACGGGTTTTAACTGCCTCACTGATATAATCTATAGTATAAGATTGGTTTTTGCCATCAGCCGCATTCTGTATGACTAATTGCAACTGATCAAGACTATCTATTCCTACTGAAGCTATATAGTCCTTCCTGTTCGTTCCTTCGGCATCAAATCCTATGCTCTGGACACATTTCAGGGTAGAATAATTCGCTTTATCCAGATAATCCGTCTTGGCCGCGTGATTGACATTGATATTATTAACATAATAACCTTCACCATTGATATTATCAGTCACATTAATATCAAGGCCGTTTAATACCGCAACATCATTCAAACCGCCTCCGGTCGCTATGACGGCAAGCTCATTATGTTCGGACATAAGAACCGGATCATCACCCCCGCCAAGCGGATCCGCTATGCCATTTTTCGACAGGGTTTTTAATTCCTCCGGTGCTGTATAATCCTCCTTCAATATATCATTTGCGCTTACGAACGGTTCTTCGGAACCCGTATCGTCTTTGCCTTCCTGTTCCTTATCCGTCGCAGACCCTGCCTGATATCCTTCATATTCTCCGGAGACTGCTTTACCCACAGGCTCTTCCGGGGTATCCACAGACTCAGGGACAACTGACTTTTCCGCTTCTTTAACAGACAGCCCTTCCTTCACCTCTGATGATCCTTCATCATCGAATAACAGGACATCATCTGTTCCCGTCACGGATTCCGAGCCCGCAACGTCATCAAGTATGTCAACCGGTTCGCCGGTATCGAAGATGTCAGTGATCTCCTCCGCTCCCGCCGTAACCAGGAACACATCCGACTGCAGCGTTCCCGTGATCATTGCAAATACAAGTAACCTCGCCAGTAATCTTCTTGTGAAATTCTTCTTCATAGTGTTTTCCCCTGTCGTGTTTTTTCTCTTCATGATCTCTGCCCCTTACAGTACATCCCCGTTATGATCAACCGTTTACGTACAATTATTGCATTTTCGCATAGTAAACCAAATATAATATACCACATTATAGGCGCCAGTTCCACAAAACTACGCTAATTTGAGGGCATAAAAAATACAGCCAACCCATGCGGATCAGCTGTATTTAGTCAAATATTCAGTTTTGCATTATAACAGCATCTTTAACTTATCCGGATCTGCAAGTGCATTTTCGATAAGTTGGGAAAGAATACTTGTATATCCTTTTCCCAGACTTTTCGCACGAGCTATGGTTTGCGGCTTCAATCTAAGCGTTATGTTCTGCTTTCTGTTTGAAAGTGACTCTTCTTTTCTCGCATCGCCCACTCGCTTAAACTGTTTCAAATCCTCTTTAGTAAAGGGCGGACATTCCTCATCATATGTATGAGGCTTTGATACGGCTGCCCTTATTTCTTCAATCTGTTTTTTTGTGGGTTTTGTCCCCTTTTTTAATGTATACCTCTCAATATTCTCCATAATAAGCTTCCTTTTCATCATCTTCCGCAGGTCTTGCAGATATTATACGGTGCACTTCACCCCTCATGGTGTATACAACACACAAAATATCTTCGACCATTCCGATAGTAACAAAACGATCCTCTCCATTCCTGTTCTGATAAAACTCTATCCGGTTAGGATCTTCAAATACAAGTGCTGCTGTCTTAAAACTGATGCCATGTTTTGAAATATTACTCTTGTTCTTATTTTTGTCCCATTCAAAAAGAATATCATCCATAATTCTATATTAATACATGCAATACATATTTGCAATACATTTCGGGGCTTTCCATCTTTTGAAATTGAATTCTCGCATCACCCGAACGAATACGGGGCGCGGAGTATCTTCCTCTCCGTTATTATCGCGGTTATCAGTTCATTATCCGTAACGTCAAAGGCAGGGTTGAATACCTTTACGTTTGCGGGCGCCATCCTCTCCTTATACCACATCTCGGTGACTTCTTCGGCCGGACGCTGCTCTATCACGATATCCTTCCCGCTCTTTACCGAGGGGTCTATCGTGGATGAAGGTGCGCATACGTAAAACGGAACTCCGTAGCGCTTGGCTACCGTGGCTACCACCGAGGTTCCGATCTTGTTCGCAACGTCACCGTTTGCGGCAACACGGTCACAGCCTACAAGGACTGCATTTATCCTGCCCTCACGCATAAGGGCGCTTACCATGTTATCGCAGCATACCGTAACATCCATTCCCGCGCTTGAAAGCTCATAGGCCGTAAGCCTTGCTCCCTGCAGCAGAGGACGTGTTTCATCGCAGTATATCTTAAAGCCGTATCCCCTCTCATGACCGAGATACATTGCTGATGTGGCGGTACCGTATTTGGATGTGGCAAGCTGCCCCGCATTGCAGTGGGTCAGGAGTCCGTCTCCCCTGTGAAGGAGAGTCAGAGCGTTCTCACCTATGCAGCGGCACATTTCCATATCCTCGTTAAGTATGTCAAGGGCCTCCCTCTTAAGACGTTCCAGAAGAGCGGGCACGGAGATGTCCTTATACTCCATGCATACCCTCCACATCCTTTCGAGAGCCCATGAAAGATTGACTGCGGTAGGCCTTGAGCTGTTAAGGTATTTCCTGTCGGATGCAAACCTGGCAAGGAATTCATCCATGTCATCCGTATCATATCGCGAAGCTACCACGTACATGCCGATCGCGGCAGCCACTCCGATGGCCGGCGCTCCCCTTACCTTAAGGAGGTATATCGCATCCCAGATATCCCCTATATCGGTAAGCTTAAGGATCTCCGTCCTTGTGGGCAGCAGCGTCTGGTCTATTATCTTAAGAGCCCTCTTTTCCTCATCAAGGCTGACTGTATCATAATCAAGTATATTGGCCACAGTTATGTCCTCCGATTGTTTTTTTAATGCCGTCATGATAAAATCATTATAAATAAATCTACCACGGAGCGCAACGATATGAGTACTTTATGCAGCGAATCTTACAGACATTTTTATAATGCACTTCAGGCTGAAACGGTATCAAGCGATGATATCTTAAATCTCATACCGGGCGCGCTTTCCTATATAGTCGACGAAATGCACATCGGTAAGTTCATGATACGCATCGAACTTGCTCCGAGCGCGCAGGAAAAGGCGGTATATAACGAGTCCAGGGTCTTATACGAATCACCCGAAGGCTTCGGCTACACATCACATGCAAGGATAATAAAGGCCGTTGACAAAAGCCGCGTAAGCTTTGCGGTCTTCCCTTTAAAAGACTATACATGGAATGACGAGGAAAAGGATGCTCTCGATCACCTTATAAAGAACCTCTTTGTCATCATGGCAAAGGCAAGGCTGACCGAGCTTATGAAGAAGCGCCAGCTGACGGATCACCTTACCTCACTGCCCAATACGACTAGTTTCAACCTCTTCGCACACGAGCTGGGGCTGAAGGGCGTTCTCAACCAGTATACGATCATCTTTTCAAATATCCGCAACTTCAGCTATATCAACCAGACACTCGGTTCGCAGGCAGGAGATGCCGTCCTTAAGGAATACGGCCAGCGGCTGACAGGATGTTTCGGACGCGACGAGATAATAGCACGTTTCGGCGGTGATAACTTCGTTGCGATGCTCAAGAATACCAATGTGGATAAATATCTTCAACATATACAGCGTATAAACATCCCGGTCGTGCTCGGCAACCAGACCAGGACGTTTAACTTAAGCGCGCGTTCCGGGATATACTCGATACCCGAAGCCGTTACCAATATCACGGAAGCCGTTAACCGCGCCAATATTTCGCTTGAATACGCAAGGCAGACCACCGAGTCGGATTATGTGAGGTTCACGGACGAGATCATGGCAAGGGCAAACCGTGAAAGGGAGATCATATCAAGCTTCCACACCGCGTTAAAGCGTAACGAATTTGCAGTTTATTACCAGCCCAAGGTTGACCTTAACACCGGAAAGATCGCAGGCAGCGAAGCTCTTGTTCGCTGGATCAGGGGCGGCACAGTCATTCCGCCGCTTGACTTTATCCCTGTTCTTGAGAATGAAGGCATGATAAGCGAGCTTGATTTTTACGTACTTGACAAGGTATGTCAAAACATAGTCGAATGGCTGGCGCAGGGCATAACGCCCGCCAGGGTATCCGTCAATTTCAGCAAGCATCACCTCCGCAATCCGCATCTTGTTGAGGATATAATGGATGTTATCGCCGGACATAATGTCAGTCCCGCATACATTGAGATAGAGCTCACGGAGAGCGCGAGCAGCGAGGATTACACCATTCTTGAGAAGTTTGTCGATGAGCTTAGGGAACGCGGTATCTTCACGTCGATCGATGATTTCGGGACAGGCTATTCTTCCTTAAGTCTCTTAAAGGATCTTAATGTGAACGTTATCAAGATAGACAAGTCATTTGTTGATAATATAACGAGCGATGACAAGAAGGACCGCATCGTCCTTAAGTCGATCCTTTCCATGATCAGGGATCTCGGCATGGAAGTCATAGCCGAAGGATGCGAGTGCAATGAACAGGCCCGCATATTAAGGGATATGGATTGTACCATGATACAGGGATTCCTGTTTGACAGGCCCCTTCCTCATGATGAATATACCAAAAAAATGAGCGAAGGACATGTGTACGATATTAAAATTTAACATTTTATGATATACGGATTGCTTCGTTGCTGTGCAAGCACAAGGCTATATATACTTGTAAACCTATATCATTGCATCTCGTTCATGCGGCTTA